>JAABUP010002284.1_pt1 | contig 37694 bp, 46 predicted proteins | sample 5559201 | NCBI WGS metagenome assembly JAABUP01 (sample SAMN10711887, study PRJNA513373) | rock metagenome | isolation source: Antarctica rocks | place: Antarctica
GTACATAAACTTGATCCGAGACAAGGAATCCGGCAAATCGAAAGGTTTTGCATTTCTGAAATATGAGGACCAACGCTCTACCGATCTGGCCGTTGATAATCTGGGTGGAGCAACGGTCTTGGGTCGGATACTAAAAGTGGATCATACGCGGTACAAACGGAAAGATGGAGAAGAGGAAGAGGAGAGAGAGAAAGCGATGCACGGTAATATCGCTACGGCTAATGGCGAGAACGGTAGTGATGGGGAGAGTGAGATGGAGAGGAGGCCGTTGATGAAAGAGGAAATAGAATTGCAGAAGCTTATTCAAGATCATGATGAAGATGATCCAATGAAGGGATTTTTGGTGCAGGAGAAGAGAGAGGAAGTTGCTGCGGCGCTGAAAAGATTAGAGCGCGGTGGAAAGGATAGCGAGAAGAGGAAACATCATGATCGTCATCGGAAGGAGCACGGCAGGCATCGATCAAGCAGAAGAAGTAAAACGCCTGAGTCGGAGGCAGAGCAACGGCGTCGGCACAAACATCATCATCGAAGACCGTCTAGAAGTCCTTGAATGGATGATCACAGCAGTTTACAAGTAGTGCGGAAGTACTTCGGTAATCCAAACCACAGGGGATACAGGGAGCCTCCCGAGACCTCCTTCATGTCCAACATACACTGGAAGTGTGGGCCAGGAATCAGAATCTACGGGACCGGGGAGCAAGTAAGCCCGCACAGCTTCATACAGCAGAGAAAGATGGGCAATGCTCAGCAGGGGTTGCAATCGCGTAGGAGAGAATGGAGCAACAGGTCGTCAGTAGACGTATGGACACAGAATGTTCTTCTGTAAGACCGAACTCGAAAATAAGAGTCCAGATAGTCTCACCATGGCATAGACATACCCGACTATCAATATTTTCGTTGGATCAATCGAAGCCCAATATTGAGCCAGTAGATCAGTGCAATCCAATAGCTCTATGTAACATTTCGCATACATAATGAATCTCTCGTGAATCGTCGTCTCATGTCATCAACTACCCAGATACCGTTTCCAACCATTCCTAACCAAATGCCTCCTCCCATCATCCCCTTCCCCTAGTATGAATTTCTCCCAACGCCCATCTCTACCAGCACCAATGACCAGAACGGTGTAATCGTTCTTCCACCCAATAACGCCTTTTCGGGGTTTCCCGCCTGGAATTCCTGGTATTGGCATTGCAGCAGTCTTGCCAAGGTCTGTTTGAGGATCGTCATCGATTTCGAAGTGGGCTGATGTAAATGAATAGATGTCGGAGAAGACGCGGGGCAGAAGCGGTATCTTGCCAAGGATTCCCCACTTCTGCTTGTTACCTTCCTCAGCGCTACTCGTCGTGGAGAAGCTGTTTGCGGAATTGCGATGAGGTCTGTTGGATGACATGGAGCCGTTGCGAGAGTGTGATATCTGGCTGGGGAGGTCAAAAACGTGTAGCGTGGATTTGTCAGATGTGACTGCAAGGAGAGTGCTGTTGGGTGAGATGGCAATTGAATAGACTACAGCAGGGTCGACGCCTCTTCGTAATTCTCCGATGCGCGCACAATTGCTGGTAGAAAAGACTCGTATGAGTGTCCCTGTTTCGCTTGCCGTTGCCAGTATCTCGCCATCAGGACTCAGCTCTAGCGCCCTCAGCGGTGTGCCATGCGCCGGTATGATGCTGACATTCCCGGTCGCGATCTCAACCATTTGTACCTGACCATGTGTTCGTCCGGGAAAGGCTACTACTTTCGAACCTAGACAGCAAAGGCCTGCAAAGTTATCGGCAGTCTCGAAAATCGATAGCTTCTCCGGTGGTGACGAGAAAGCGTACATGTGTACGCTATTCTGGAGAACGACCACGATTCGTGTTCTTGAGAGGCAGACGCGGTGGACCTGGGAACGGAATTCGAGAGTAATGACTGCCGTTTGCTTCGCATCATCCCATATGATTACCTACTCAATCAATTGTTAGCCTCTTTCGTTGAAGGGGTGGTAAATCGAAGCCTTACCGACCTTGTTTTGTGGGAATTTTGGCTGTTTTCCTCCGCCCACTAAAGCTATGTAGTTGGCTCGGCCTAGCATTTCTGCAACTCCGATACCAGCATTGAAGTCTGTGAAGTCGGTGACCAATATGAGTTTCGATTTATCGGCAATCTGTGACGGTGTAACCGGAAAATGTCGTACCTCGTGAGACTTTGAGCTCGCAGGGCTCAGAATTGAAGACTGACGGTACATGTTAGCTGCTATGACTTCGTTTTTAAGCACGGTGAGAAACTTGAACTCACCACAAAAGCCGGTATCATGTCCAACGGAGAAACAGCTGCTGTCTTGATTGAAAGCTACTGACAGCGAGACAGGCCCTGTGGACTCATCGATGGCTTGTCTTGTGTTCATGGTCACTGCTCTGTGAAGGCTATGGCGGTAAATCCCGCCCCAGACGCAAATGTGTCATAGAAATAGCATGAACCTCAGTCATGGATGCATAAATGGCGTTGTTGACTTAGATTGCGCAAGTGAAGAACGCTATGACGCCTAATAAACAGATGGATTTGCCTGTTATTTTGCCGAAACGCTAAGCACGGTCCCCAGCTTCCAATTTCGCCAAGACACCCCTTTAGTAGATCTTTTTTGGCCCGGACAGTTATCCGACAACACCTGCTCAAACATCCCTTACTTCAAAAAGCATACCAAAGTATCACTGCGGCGCGCCCTTGAGCCAAAAAGACCCAATCGGTATCTTACCTAATCCGCCAGCATGTCCTCAAACCTCAACGCCGTAAGCTTGCATGCCAATTGAAACTCACACATCGTGCTCGGAGTACTGACGCATTTACCGCGCCTAGATCAAGATGCGTCGAAAGAAGAACGTCAAGAAGGGTATCCAATTCTGCTTGATGGTCTGTGGAGCATCAGGGACTGGCCGTACTACATTCGTGAATACGCTGTGTGGGAAGCGGGTGCTACAAGGCAAAGACGCGGATGATCCAGAAGGCGCGCACATCGAGGAAGGTGTCAGAATCAAGCCAATCACTGTTGGTCGGTGCATAGGAGGATGTTGTTGCTTTGGAGAAGCTCGAAGACTGACAATGCGCCAGAGCTTGAGCTTGACGAAGAAGGCACTCGTATATCGCTGACAATAGTCGACACCCCTGGTTTTGGAGATCAGATCGACAACGAAGCTAGGTCAGTCGCTCTGTACTCAGATTTCTACGGCGTCAATGCTGACGTGGGTGGTCAATAGCTTCTCCGAGATTGTAGGACATCTGGAACGCCAATACGATGATATCCTCGCAGAAGAGTCACGCATCAAGCGTAATCCTAGATTCAGGGACAACCGTGTACACGCCCTGCTTTACTTCATCACTCCTACTGGCCATGGGTGAGCGCGCTGTAGAATGCCCAGGAGGGAGTCATGCTGATTCTATTGAATAGCCTGCGTGAATTGGATATTGAGTTGATGAAGCGCCTTTCGCCCCGTGTTAACGTCATCCCTGTGATTGGCAAAGCAGACTCTCTTACCCCGGCTGAGCTCGCAGAATCGAAGAAGCTGGTTATGGAGGATATCGAGCATTACCGTATACCTGTCTACAACTTTCCCTACGACATCGAAGAAGATGACGAGGACACCGTGGAAGAGAATGCCGAATTACGCGGCCTCATGCCCTTTGCCATTGTCGGCTCTGAAGAAGTAGTCGAGATTGGAGGGCGGCGAGTAAGAGCACGACAATATCCATGGGGTGTTGTTGAGATTGATAATCCACGTCACTCTGATTTCCTCGCCATCCGAAGTGCGCTACTGCATAGCCATCTAGCAGATCTCAAAGAAATCACACATGATTTCCTTTACGAAAATTACCGTACGGAGAAGCTTAGTAAGAGCGTTGAGGGAGGTGCCTCAGTGTAAGTCTTACGCTTTTACAAATTGCATACCCTGACCATCTCTAATCTGATCTTAGCGATTCCTCCATGAATCCCGAAGACTTGGCTTCCCAGTCTGTTCGTCTAAAGGAGGAACAATTGCGCCGCGAAGAGGAGAAGCTACGGGAGATCGAGATCAAGGTACAGCGCGAAATTAACGAGAAGAGACAAGAGCTCCTAGCCCGTGAGAGCCAATTGAGGGAGGCAGAAGGACGCATGACGAGGGAGCAGAGCACTGCTATCGATGATACTAATGGCGGAATGGCATAATACAAGGCCTTCAGAGGTGCTTCGCAAGCCATATCCTTGGGCTCGACGGCCGGCGTAGGCAGCATCTCTTAGCCACCGAGGTGAAGCGAGTGTGAGGCCACGGCTGTAATATCTCCTTGCTCTCTAGCGTGCACTCAGAACATTTTTGAAACCTCTTTCAGCTTTTTCTAAATAGGTTGCTTCTGGGTAGATACCAAATTCATTGAGCATAACCACGCAATTACGCATTGATAATCTCGAATTTCGCTGATTCGCATCTGGCTCAGCAAAAGCAATATTCCGAGTTCTTCCAGGTTCGTTGGCCTTCCCGCCGAAAAAAGTTAGATAGGTCACGTGGGTTGGGCCGCTTGAATTATGAGGTGCCAAACTCCGCCGCCTTGCGATCTCCCTCCCTCTGTCAACCTCCATAACCCCATAATTTCTCTCTCTCTTTCTCTTCAATATGGGTCCTAACACCAAATACCAGCCTGCTCCTCAGCGCGACTCCTTTGATGAGCCGTCGCCATCCTACACTCAAGCTCCGCCATCCTACCAAGCTGAAGCAAGCCACCATGACCCTATGCTTGGAGGCCCAAGAGGCGAGGATGACAACCTCCCAGATGACTTTAAGGTGAGATACTACAGAAGAGACCTAGCGACGTTTCATTGTATGAAAGCTCACATCTACATAGTTCGGTGGCTCTGTTGCAGAGGCAACTCTACCCATCCGGATGCAATTCGTGCGCAAGGTCTACGCTATCTTGTAAGTCACCAGAAGAGCGAAACGGTTGCTAGGATGAGTTGTTGATAGATCCAGGACTGCTCAAATCCTCGCCACCATGGCCATCAGCTCTATCTCCTACTGGAATGAAGGATATAAGCACTGGATTCAGTCGAACGTGTGGATGATGTATGTTTCGCTATTTGGAGCCATCGGATTCATGCTCTTGACCTTCTGGAAACGCAAATCATACCCGACCAATTTGCTTTTCCTCAGTGGCTTTACAGCCTTGGAGGCATACTCCGTCAGCGTTATTGTGACCTTCTACCAATCCAGGATCGTACTTTTGGCTCTAGTTCTAACCGCCGGTATCTTTGTTGCTCTGACCCTATTCGCGTGCCAGAGCAAGTACGACTTCACGGCCTGGCAGCCATATCTGTTCGGTGCCCTCTGGATACTCATCCTTTTCGGATTTGTATCGGCTTTCTTCCCAGGCGGCAAGACCTATGAGATGATCTATGGTTCAGTCGCTGCCCTAATATTCAGCGGCTATATTCTGGTGGACACTCAACTGATCATGCGCCATTATCACGTTGAGGAAGAGATTGCCGCGGCGATCTCGCTGTACCTGGATGTCATCAACCTGTTCTTGGCAATCCTGAGGATTCTCAACAGCCAGCAGAACAATTGAGCCGACGGTAATGGTCTGAAAGGGTCTGAACGGAGAAATGGGGTTAATCAGGATTGCGATACCGCGCAGGCTTCTAGGAATCATGATGGCAAAGAATTTTGCATGAATTGGGCTTTACCGGGCGCGGGGTGAAATAAGGGAACCCTGGGGGCGCTTGGTGAATGTGTCGTTCCGGCGTGAATGCCTGCTTTATCACTCTTGTATTAAAATACCTACACGAAGTAGAAAATATGCATGATCCATTCCGAATTTTTGACTAATGCGGCTGATTGCTCTAATCATGGCACTAGCGGATTTTACATGGGCCTTGGCAAAGAACTATCTAGCTTCGTCAATCCTTTTCGACGTCGACGAATGAATTTGATCAAGCAGCTCAAGCTTTCTTACCTTCAGTCATTCTTTTGAGACTCTTAAACGCCGTCTGCTAGCTTTAGAGGCTTCTATTGGCGTTTTCGGACGATTACAGGACGTTTTGCAGGTAATGCCTCAACGGGTACGCCATCCGAAGATACAATTGCCCTCAATACTCCCACCAAGATCGCCTTACACTTGCCAATGTATCTGCCAAAATCGCTCGCGGAGCTTCTCAACAACCCCTCTACATCCCAATCGACTGCGCGATGACATGTTCCGGTGGCTCAGCGGTCCTGGTGAAGCCTTCAAACAGCCACTTCCTGGCTCAACCAATTACCTCAATGCTTATGACCGCAATGGAAATCTCATGCGAGCACGGAACGTGGGCGCAAGAAAGGTCAGGGCTAGTGGACTGAAAGAGGACGAAGAGAAAGAGAAAGTTGGTGCACGGGCACTACCTAGAGAGACCACCGAGGACTTAATGCCCTTCCCTTTGAATCGAAGATTCTGGAGTCAGGCTGTGCTTAGTGAAGAGCTGAAAGACTCGGTCTGGAAGAGGGTAATGGAAGATGGAAAGAGCGTAAGGGACGTCAGTGCGGTGCTAGGTGTTGAGATGAGAAGGGTGGCTGCGGTGGTAAGACTAAAGGCTGTGGAAAAGGAATGGGAAAAGCAGGTATGTGAGCCAACGTCCCTCTCCCCTCAGTGCTTGCTTTCAGTGCCATTCTCAATGATGAGAAAAAATATTTCGATTAGTCTTGAAGACTACACCATGGTTACCAAAAATAATTACAACTCTCTGACACGCTGGATCCTTGACATGCACGTCTGCACGCTTTTCGTCGTCCTAGCTTAAGGCTGGGGAGAGCTAACGTCGTATCTTATAGGGCAAGCCGCTCGCGATCCCATACGCCAGAGCAATTCAAGAAATGCTTCCCAAGACCCCATACCTCCCAAACGATCCTAAACCCCACGAACCAATCAATGACCTCCCCGTCCACCGCGCTACCGAGCTTCAAATCTTCCACCCTGTCTCCGAGTCTCGCCACTTCACACGTCGTGATGCTGGGAAGGTTTTTGATCGTAACCTTCTACCAGCAGAAGACCGCATTCCGCATCCCGAGCTCGTACAGTTACAGAAATGGCGGCACGAGGGAATAGGACCAGGGGAGAGGTTAGCGAAGCAAAAAGAAGCGAATGCTCTTGAGCAAGAGAAGAAGAGCGAGGCCGAGAAGGCTCGGATAGCCAGAGTGGCGCGAGAGGTCAAAAGGGCGGAGACGGGAAGGAGTGTGTTTAGGTTCCAGGATATCAAAGTTGAAAGCGTTGGACGGGACGGACGGGATCGCAAAGGTGTGGGTGCCAGATATGGGGTTCCGCATCAGGATAGGAAGAAGGGGCAGATTAAGATACCCACGAGAGTCGAGTAAGGACGGTCTGTGGAAACTTGCTACAGAGGTCAGCGTCCTCTCCAGCCAATGCTTTTGGATCGTCAATAAGCCTTCTCCGGAACGTGTGAAGGCAACGAGACAAATCCAATGTTTCAGAATTGATCACCTGTGTGTTTGGTGATCAAACAGCATCGCAACAAAGGGAGTGACTGTGATCGTTGATCAGATCCCGCCACCACCTTTATGGATGCATACACAATAAAGACAGTATACCCACAGTCATTAGACTAATGCGAGGACGCAGTTTTTTGAACGCGCTCGTCGTTGATGTAAGATGACTAGATTAATTACTGGGAACCTCTCCTATCGACATTTCTTCAAGATTTTGCCAGCACTACTTCAATGTTTCATCTTGATTATTCACTTAGACCTCGCAGTTGAGCATGTGATCGTATTCGCTTCGAGCTTTGATACTGATAAGTCCTAACCGTTCACCTTACTTCGAATTGGATAGTGCTATCACTTGTCGCTCATGCGGAAGGCAATAATACCTCCGGCTGAGCGTCCAGTCATGCCTGCTCTAGATGTGATCGACCTCATGTCCTCCGACGAAGAAGACGACTCCTCGAGACAACAGCAAAACGATCTGCCACTGAGTACAGCCAAAGACACCAGCGACAACATAAAACTCCGAAACGCTGCAGCCACCAATCCGGCGGGGCTTAAGTCTTCTAACATCACCGAGAGAGACTTCAGCGAAACAAGAGCAGATGGTGTCAGACAAGCAAGATCTCAGACCATTGGCTCTAATCCTACTCACAAAGAGCCCTCATTGCCCAAAATTCGCACTCTCTCAACACCAGTAATACCATCTAAAGAGGCCGAGGAGACTGAAGTCTCCTTGGAAAAATCATCAGCCTTGCTGGGTCTCAAAAACAAGCCAAGGAGCAATTCAAACGATGTCAACCACTGCCCGTCAACTGAGGAGATGAGAGATCTTGGCGACCTGGAATCCGGCACGCGATCCCAAGATCATGGAAGTCCTTCATCGCCCTCAAAGCCTACCACGCCCGTGGTCTCAGATACCATACCTCTAAACCCTTCAAACACCAACCTTATTATCACGTCGCCAAAGCCACTCGTCGAAACGCCAAATCCTACTTTGAAGCGTAAGCCCGTGGACAACCTCAGCAGCAACACCAGCAAGCGAACCAAAGCCACAGCCCCACCGCCACCTCCTACACCACCAGCGACTCCCCAACCTGCTCGAAGCACCCTATGGGCAATACCAGCCTACCAAGGCCCTGATGCGAACATCAAAGTCGGAGCTTTACCACGCCACCCATCAACCCCCAAAACACCACCGACACCCCAGCACGCATCACTTCCCCTTCCGACCTCCCAATCAATCCCACTCAGCAAGCCCCTACCCTCCACGCCCTCAACCTCCTCCCCGTTATCCTCTCCCCCTTCCACAAGCGCCTCTCCAACACCCTCCTTCACCCAAACCACCACCCCCTGGACAACGCCCCAACTCCTCACCCTCGCGCAATCCCTCCAGAACAATTTCGACTTCGTAACTTTCGCAGCTCAGCACGGCAAGACGAGGGCACAAGTACTCGATACGTTCTCGTTCTTAGTGTTTAGGCCGATCATGCGGTATACGGAGGAAAAGAGCGGGGTCGCGAGGAGGTTGGAGAGAGAGATGAGGGAGGGGGCGAAGGAGGGAGAGAAGGTTTTGAGGGAGGTCAATGCGAGAGAGAGGAGGGAGGAGGAAATTAAGAGAAAGCAGGCGGGGAGGGGAAAGGGGAAGGGAGCAGAGAAGAGTAAAGGAGTGGATGAGGCGAAAGGGAAGGGGGGAAAGGGAAAGGGATTGCTTGGGGCTGTTGTTTGTGGGGAGGGGAAGGGAAAGTGAAGATGACATTCGCGGCGTTGAACATTACTGTTGGTGCTAGTGGTAGGGGGTGTGATGTGGTCGGAATGATCTAAGCCCTGTGGGCTTAAGGGTCATCGCCTTGGAAAACTCGTCGCGTCTGTTTTGGGTGGTCTTCGATTTCCCAATGCATAGGGGAGACAAGTCACCTTCGTTGTAAGACACTGATCAAACAATGAAAGCTTGGAAAGGATCCAAAATTCAGTCGAATAATGTGAATAACGCTGAACTCACAGATCATCATCCCTCCCAGTCCCAGTCCCCTCCCTCCTAACCCTCGCCCCCTCCTTCAACTTCTCCCACCTCTCCCGATACCTCCCCACAACCCCCTTCAACTTCTCATTCTCCCTACCCATACGCTCTAATTCCTTCTTCCCCTCCTTAATCTGCTCCTCCAGTTTCTCAACCCTCTCCGCATCCACACCTCCAGCGATTGACGCAGCGGGTGATTGCTTCATGCTTGCTTTTATACTTTGATGTAACGCTATGCTAGATGTCTGGGCACCCATTTCGAATTCGTAGAGGCGGCGACTGACGTTGTCGAGCAACGAGCGGAGACCGTCGTTTTCGAGTTGTAGCTCTTCCATTGTTTTGTTGCTGCCTGTGACCTTTTTACCGCCGCGTGTCATGAGTGGGCTAGGCGGTCCAGGCGTTTCCCTTGCATCGACGAACTCATCCAAGTCCTCACTAGTACGCGTGCCTTCTCTTTCCCAGCCAGGGAAGTGACCTCCCCTAGCAAGAACACTGGCGTATGGCATCGTTCCGCCTGTTGTAGGGACCACGTAGAAGCTTTCTGCAGCGCCTAGATTGTTTCCTCCCGGCTCTTCCCTGACAGCTCGTAAGGCAGCTTTGGAGAACAGGCGGGAGAAGTCAGGTTCAGCGATCACTCGCTCTTCGGTTTTGGGGGGTCGTTTCGTGGGGGCCTTCTCTGGCTGGGCGGGTTCGTCAGACGTAAGTGGGAGACCAGCGAAAGCAAGAGGGGCTGAGAGCTTAGAGAAGAGAGATTCAAAGGTCGTATAGAATCGCTGAAATGGTTCGTCGGATTTAGCCGCCTTTACTTGCAGCTCATGGGGCAGAGTAGAAGTTTTCGACGGGACGGGTGCAGTCTGGTGGGTTGACACCGTGGATATTGGGACCTTCTCGGATGTAGATGCGTCGCCTGCCATTCTTGGTGCATTTCCTACCTTGGGCCTCCTCGGCGGACTGAGAATCTTGCCTTCCACATAAGGTTGAGCCAAGGCTGGGGACGATACTTGGCCGCTTCTGCGCTGTCTATTGGATGGTATGCCACGAGCAGATGCCAAATTGCTTGCTATAGATGAGCTGACATCTCGTGGAGGCCGATGAGCCGCCGGCAAGCTCTGCGACGAGGGCCGGTATGGGGAGCCATCTTGCGTCTTTGCAGGCTCCGAGGGTTGAGGCTGCTGGGGAGATTGTTTTACCTCAGGCACGTGTTCAGGCGGTTGAGGTACAGGATGTGAGTTCTGGAACTTGATAAGCCGTGCCAGTTTCTCATGATGTTGTTCCAGCAGCTTGAGAGTTCGGAAAGCCTGTTTAGTCCGTTAGTAAAAGGTTCGCTGCGAATAGCTGAGGTCGGAAAACCTCAGAGCTTTGATCAATGGTTTTGGCAGCAGTTGCAAATTGGCCTGCCGCTAGATCATGCTCATCAATAGCAGCTGTAGGGACGTTTGCCTTAGATGCCTTGACAGCGTGGGACTGCGCCTGGGGAAGGTGTACTTAGCTGCAGCACATCAAGAAGGAAAACCTAGCAACTTACAAGGGACAGTGGTGACCCATCCATGGGCCACAGTCAGTCTGAGTATTTTGCAGTCGCTGAAGCGATAGGAAAAGTCGCAGCTGCTGTCTACTTCTCTGCCAATGGCATGAATACCGAATACCTTGGGCCAAGCATTTACCAAGCCTAAGGTAGCTTCGCTTGGGCCACACGTGAGAGCGGGCAACCCCGGCGAGCCCGGGCCGCAATTGTGGAGCTCTAGGTTTCCGTGTACAGTACGTAGAGTATGCGATGTCTGCCGTACAATACGATAGGCCCCATCCAAGAACTCAAACGGAACTACGCTCCTACCAAGATTTCTGTTATATCAACGGTCGAGTGTCTGAATTATCGTACCTGTAAAAACTCTGTTATAGCGCGGTTTTTTCCCGTCGGCCCCGTAAACGCACACTAAAATTCGGGATTTTATAGCAAATTAATAAAATCCACCTAATTACTTAATATAAGGTCCTAAATGGTCGAATTTAAAGCTAAGTACACTTAAAATTACGAGATAAGGTGGTATCCCTTTCCTTGTGAGCGGATGGACCGTACTAGCAACCAGCATATCCGGAGCCATAGAGCTTACCTGATTGATCCTACTAGCTCTTGGCAGGATTCTCAGTCATCTGCGGATCATTGAATGGACAAATAGCATCTTTGGGATGCCCTCGGATAGGCTAAAGCCTAGTGCGGTCCATCCGCTCACAAGGAAAGGGATAGACTCCTTAGCCTTACACGGTCGCACCCACCTCCGTAACCTTATTAGTCGCCCTTATTACTCGCCCTCCTTATGCCGGCTGAACCTTTGGATATCATGAATTTGCCAACTCTAGGCATATCCTCTGCGGGATTTCCAGGACTGCAAAATGTAGGATTTCATCTGGAGCGTTCACTGAGGGCTGTTGGAATCTTGGATGATATTGTTGGCTCCACACAAACCTGACCCGTAAGGACATGGTCAAGAAGTCGAGTCAAGCATTTGTTCGGTCGAGGTTTCAGTGCTTGACTCCGGTCTCTCGTTTCACGAATGTGATTAGATGTGCTGCTCAGACAACTTATCCAATCTAAGGCGGAAATTCTTGCTTGATGTATCGACATTGAGATCTAACGTCCTTGATGATAGATACTGTGTTAATGCCAGACCGGCGACCGAGCCTTATAAGCTTCAGCTCGCTGCGCCTCATGAAGGAAACCAAATGCAAACAACATGTCTAGTGTTCGTGTTTGGACGGAAAGCAGGAAAGAACTAGGCAGGGGCTGCTGAGCCTTACATAGAAGGGTTAACCCCCTAACTGAACAAACCCCCCAACAGAACACCCCCTCTGAATCTTTATAACCACGCGAGCTACTGAAAATTGCTTCATACAAAATCTTCCTAAAATCAAAATTTACATAAGTTTCATATACAAAGCTTTCTCATAAAATGACTTCTCAAAAATGATGTTTCAAGCCACAGTTCAGCCTTATAAGCTGTTCATTTGGGGAGTGTGTTCAGTTGGCAGGTTAACCCTTCTAAGGCGGGAGAGCGGCAGCTATTCGAACAAGTAGGGCTAGGGTAAGCGAGCCAAGCAACGTCGAGAAGCAGGATCCGAGAGCCACTGGCCTCGTCATTACCTACTCTGTTCATCCATATCCTTTACATTCATTCAAGGCATCCTAGAAGGTGTCGTTCCAACCCCTAACCACATCATGCACTGACCCTACAGCCTTTCCTTCGGCGCCGTTCCGAGCGGTCTCCCTCTCAATGGACGGCCCCGCTAAGGAATTATCTCCAGCGCCCTCGGTATCCGCAGCTTCGACTACCAAAGGATTCAAAGGCGTCGTTGCTAAAGCGCGGCTTGGCCGAAACAAGGACGAATCGACTTTATCTCTCAATGGCTCGGACGAAAGCAACGACCCCAGCGGAATCAGGCATTCGGTAGACTCCTTGATCGACAGAGCGCGTGACAGCAGAAAGTCTAGCCTCGATGAAGATGGGTTACCACCAGAGCCTAGTAATCTTTCCAAACTTATACCGGGTCGTGTCAAGAAGAAGAGACGGAGACGCGAGGAGGCCGAGCAACTACAGCAGGAATTAGCTGAGGGACGTGGACGCAGCGTGGAGGACCAGACTGCCACCTCGGCGGAGCCAAGGAAGCTTTCAAAAGACAGTAGAAGTCGCAGCACACTAGGCGAAGACGGTGGAAGTCTGATCACGGTTGATTCAGACCTTGAATCGTAAGCAGACCCAGTCTTCTTCACCTCGGCGCAATACATGCCAAGCTTTTCGGCGTGACGCCTGCTGCGTAATCGAGGGCTGTACCAGATTCATAGCCTTGAGGGAAGACTTGAGGCCTGGAAACGAGACAGAGAGCGGATCTTGGTCTTACGACTGTATTGCTTCCTTCGTGCTTTGTCGACTGTACTGCCAATCCCTGCTTAACTCCGATACAGGATTGCAAGCTTCGCTGGCGTCTGCGAGCTGACGTGAATGTTTGAACACCAACTAATGATTCACTAGACCTCCTGCTCATAAGAACCCTACCATTTCACCTCCGCCTCTGGTTTCCCACCAATCGCATGTCGGCTATCTTACTTCTTCCTCGCCTCTCATAAAGACAACGGTCGCTTCTGATACGCCTAGTAACATTCAGTTGGAAAGCGACAGCCCTGACTTTCAGAATCCCCCATATTACAAATCGAATACATTTACAGCGACTGGTAGCTCACCATCCATAAATCTGGCACCTCAGCATGCAGCTACAATGGACTCTAGGGAGGGTGGAAGATCCCTCAGCGCGGCGGATGGCAGTAGGAGTCGAGGGGTCTCACCGGGCTCTAAGATCAAGGATGTCTTCTCGATGGGTTCTAAGAAGAAAAACGCGAGCCCCCCGAAGAGTCCTGACCGGTCATCAATAGCGCCGGAAAGCAATGGGAACGGTCTAGGGGGCTTCTTCAGCAAAGATAAGAGGGGCAGCGTCAATTATGGAACCAAAAAGGGTGTGAACAGCATGCAAACGACTGATGCCAATCCTAGTAACTCCAATGGTAGCGCTCGAGATCTGCCTGCAATAATTACTATTCCAAGGACACCAACAAACGCATCATCGGCCGAAGCTCCAGAAACACATGTGACCCCACCGACGCCGACAGATCAACGCCACGATGCTCCAAGTAGCCCTTCACTCCAAGGCAAAGGAACAAATGCAAATACTGTCGTATCCCCATCTGGCAATATGATTTCCCATCGTCGAGTAAGGTCTGACTCTGCTAGTCACCTCCCAAGTAAACTCTCAAACTCCATGTCCGCTCCTTTGACCCCTATGATTGAAGAGTCGAAAACGCCAGGTGTGAGATCCCCAGCCCAAGGATCACCAGGTGGTCCGGGAGGCTTCTTCTCTTCGGTCTTTTCAGCTGCACAAAATGCCGCCAACCAGTTGAGCAACACTATCGCGAATAACCAGCCACGGTCACGGAGCTCAACGCAGACTACTGAGGTTGATGGAGCTGAAGAATCGGACGCAGCGACGACTGTGATCAATCACGATGTTCTGCCCTCAGGTGATGAGAAGAAGCTTGCTGTTGACACTCTTGGCACAGGCGACCTTAGCTTAAGTCATCTAGGAATTGGTACCGCAAACACCTCCACCACATCACTTCCCAACGGCCTTTACGACAAGAATGATGCACTAGCCCAGCGAGAGGAAGCTGTCGCGCGGGCGGAAAATGCATCTGCGGCGCGAGCCGTGTCACAAGCTTACAGTGAGAAACCAATAGAGGAGACTTTATCTACGCCCGTAGTTGAAGATATTGCGCCAGTCATCAGACCCAGGTCAACTTACGAGTCTAGCATCATGACGGGCGATAAAACACCTCCCAATGGAAGCCTACACGAGAGTGATCATACATTCCGCCGAAGTGGTAGCGTTCGCAGCCGAGTTGGAACCATTGCGAAAAGGCATCGGAATAGCTCTTCTGCCACAGCTGGTACCATTGGCGCTGCCATCGCAGCTGGAAGCGCAACTCTCGTCAATCCAGTAGCATCAGGCGCCACTCCCAGGCTGACTGGATTTGCCGTTGCAAGCAAAAAGCGAAACCGTGACTTTCATAATTTGTTCAAGACAGTACCGGAAGATGACTATCTAATCGAGGACTACAGTTGCGCGTTGCAGCGAGACATCATTCTTGCAGGTAGAATATATGTCTCAGAAGGCCATATATGTTTCTCGAGTAACATTCTTGGCTGGGTCACCACTCTCATTATCAATTTTGATGAGATTGTGTCAGTAGAGAAAGAGAATACTGCTGTAGTGTTTCCAAATGCAATCGCGATACAGACCCTGCATGCAAGGCACACTTTCCGCAGTCTGCTCAGTCGAGAAGCCACATACGATCTCCTCATCGGTATATGGAAGATTAATCATCCGTCACTTAAGAGCTCACTCAACGGAGTGAGACTTGATCAGGGAGGGACCGGTGACAAGACCGAAAAGCTTGAGCCAAGCGGCAGCGATGAGAATAGTGACGTGACTGAAGAGGAGGAGGAAATCTACGACGAAGACGAGGAAGACGATGAAGGTACTGGTAGCTTTACCGAAGTACCAGAAGGCAGTATTGCTGGAAGTGAAAGTCTCGCTGAACCGTCAAATTCGATCGCACGAAAAGCGTCTGGCTTGGGCGTGGCGATTGGGGCTGCAGCCGGCGGCGTGCCTACCCCGAGTGATGCTAAGGCAGTTGAAAAGGCAGCAGCCGCGAGCGCTGCAAGTGTCGACTTTCCAGGTCCAACAACGCACGCACCGACTGAGTGCAGTGATGCTGACTCTCATTACGACAAATTCCTCAAGGATGACGTCGTCCCAGCGCCCCTTGGTAAAGTCTACTCCATGGTCTTCGGTCCTGCATCCGGTGGATTCATGGCCAAGTGGTTGTTGGATGAGATGAAATGCACAGATGTCCAAATGGAGGATGACAAAGAAGGTCTTTCCGAGAAGAACAAAGTCCGAACCTTCTCCTACATCAAGCCTCTCTATGCTTCTATTGGGCCGAAATCAACCAAATGCGTCGTCACCGAGACTCTAGACTTCATAGACTTGGAGAAATCAGTATCTATCACAGCAAGCACCCACACACCTGACGTACCGAGCGGAAATGTTTTTGCCACCAAAACACGCTTTTGTTTCATGTGGGCTCCTGGTAATGCGACGAGAGTGGTCATGAATTTCAATATTGAATGGACCGGCAAAAGCTGGCTGAAAGGTAATTTTTTAATCCATTATAGGTATGTATAGTATTGACCACGCTTTATAGGACCCATCGAAAAAGGCGCTGCAGACGGACAGAAGACTTATGGTGAAGACTTGATTAAAGCTCTCAAGGCTGGTATAACCTCAAGGTCAAGGGCTGGGACTGTCGGCTCGAAGCTCAAGAAAGGTAAACGGAGGAAGGGTGACGTAGGTCCTGTGACGAAGTCACCGTCTGACGAGAAGCCAACCCCGAGTACTCCACAAGACACTTCTTGGGGGCTTTTTGAGCCTTTGCATGGGATTCTGGGTCCTGTCGTCGACATATTCAGCCCTGTCATCAGCCCGAATATGATCATAGGCTTTCTCCTCTTTATCATGCTGGTCAATTGGCTCCGAGGCCCAAAGATCGCCTCGCCAGCCAGCCTCGCTTATCCTGGCATGACGACCCCTCAACGCCTCGCTGCATATGAAGAGATATGGCGGCGAGAAGAAAACGATCTGTGGGACTGGTTGGAAGAGCGTGTGGGTATGCAAGGCTTAGCATACCCTGACATCAGTAATGATCAAGAAGCGGTAATGAAAGCAAGGAGGCAGCGAGAACAAAGCTTGAGGAGTAAAAGCACGAGAAAGATTCTAGCGGACCTGAAGATGGGGGAGAGGGAGGTTGATCACGCTATCAAGGTGACAGGGGAAAGACTTGGCGTCTTGAAAAGGTCTGTGGAGGAGAAGCAAAGGTTGCAGGAGACGAGCGAGAAGCCACCTCCCGATGATGCATCAAGCGAGCGGTAGCTGTCATTGTGATTGTTAGTTCGGTTTGAGCGATTGATACCAAAGCATCATCACTACGACTCCAAGAACCCTAGCTCCGCGAACAGTGCCAATTCTCATGATCCGTGACCCCCTAACATCACATTCAACATCAATGTCCCCAGTCATCTAGAAATCCCAAAAAGTCGACGGCTAGCTCATTCCCAACGCTGACTCGAGTTCTCTTAATCCCACCCGTTCACCTTCTCCACCTTTCCCCATGAGAACTGAAAATACAAGATACACGTAAGAATCCCTTGGAAGATCCGTGTATGTTTTGAGATTTCACAAGGGTGCCGGTACGATATAGATGTATACACACACAGCAAAGGCAACGAGATTCAGGCTCCGTAAGGGAAGGTACTTTACGAACGAATGGAAGAAAATGAATCCGGAGAAGAGAAGTCGAAACCCAAGCATGGACAAAATTACAGCCGTAGAATCCCAGCCGAAGCGTCTTTCCTCAATTCAATTCAATCCAAACCATGCAGTCCCGCTCTTGATTATGAACGTTCGCTCAGACCCTATGAAAGTTTTCTCAAAATTGCATGGTAGACTTACCGATAGCGAAACAGTGACAGGTCGATGTATGGACTTTGAGAAAGGGGAGGTGGGATGAGAATGATTTTTATTCGCTAAAGTCTTTTCACTGTACATAGCCACCATGGCGTTCTCTTATCCGAATTACCACTAATAAAACTCCTTCTGAACCCCTTCGCTGTTTCGGAACCATCCAAGTTGTATCTCGAGATGTCCAGGTACTGTTTCTATCGGTGGGTTGCCCACAAGGGCGGGTCAAATCCTCATAATGTCGATCCAGAGCTGTCTCGGAAGTGTCCCATCATATTCCTCAAAAGCGCAACCAAATGTGACATTTGAATGTCTAAGGTAAAAACTTCGCAGGCCATTCACCCGTTCCCAAAAGATCAGGTTCGGATCAGGGATTGTCCCGTTCAAGAATCGAAGAAAAATTAGAGTCGTTGAGGTCATGTACAAAGAGCTGGGGTATATTCGCATCACAGCAAGATCAGATAATTCGACGGGGCGATCCCTGTCTCTCCGGTTTCCTTCTTCGCCTGCCACCATCTGCCGCTCACGTCCGAGACCTCTAGTGTTTCGTGCTTTGAGAAGCTTATCTCATTCGCATCGTCTGGGTTGGCCTCGTACGAGTATATCGCCTTGGCACGGTATGGGTATTCTGTAGGAGATGTGACGTCGTTTCTTGGATCGTGTTGCTCAGGGCCCATTCCACCCATCGGTGCTGCCGTTGTTGGCGTCTGGTTTGCTGGCGATGCAGACCTTGCACCCTGGCCGAAGCGCGGTTGGGAGCTCTGACCTGCAAGACCACCAGGATATCCTGATACAGGCGACGAAGTCTCAAATCCATTGAGTTGGGCGGAGGTGTACATCTGTGGGGGGTGATTGGCCATTTGGGTGGTCTCGTGACCGCCATTGGCAAAGTGGGGACTCATAGGTCTGCTGTTGCGCGTTGACGCACGGTGCTCTTTGTGAAGGGCGAAAGAGTCAATGTAACCTCGGTGTGTAGCTTGCGGGGTTGATCCAAAGTAGAAGATCCATACGATCTAGACATTGTTAGCTTAGACAGCAGTACCATTTACGAGGAGACTATACCATAACCATGGAAAGTAGGATGAATCCAGCTGCCGATGCTTCCTTCGCTCCATCTGAGGAGTACACCAAGGTATTGATCAAAGATGGGGCGTATGTCAAGCCGGCTGCCAAGAATCCAACGATCTGCCACGTTATCAGCACGTTACTGACGTTGAACCAACGGTCTTGCTTACAGCCACATGGTAGGTCTGAGTTGAATCCGAGCCCACGACTATGAAAACGCCCACTATCACACAAAACATGTATGCTATGACCCACCAGGCAAAGTTCGGAAAGGTGCCTTTGACTGCGGCTATGAGGGATGCGACGAAGGTTATGAGCCACGCAAGCTATTCCAGGGTCTGGTCAGCCGTTGTTTACCCCGGAGAATACAGCAAGAAGCACGAGTGTAGACATACATATGCAATAGACAATGTCGCGAGTGCAAAAGGATCGCCAACGATGTGACCTGTAATTCTTCAGCATGTGTTGCCTCGATCTGCGCGTTCGACCCATACCAAAGCTAAAGCCTCGCATCGTGCCTCGTCGGCCGGAGTTCGCCTCTAGGTTGTTCATCTTCTCGAGAGTAGGGGATTGAAGGCTGCCGTAGGACGAGGGCATGGAGAACCCGGTGCAATCTCCAACGGTCCTCCTCACATACACTAGGTTGACTGTTTATCTAGGATTGACGCGACTGGTTGCTCGATGCGCAGATTGTTCTCGGTCGTGAATTTACGCTCGTCACACAGTAGGAGTACAAGTAATGGTGAGAGTTGAGATTTTGGTGGACAGCCAACCTGCGGCGTGGGTGAGGGGTTTTTGATTAGGACGGGATGTCTGGTCGCACTGGCCCAGGAAGTGCGAGAGTATGATGGCCGAATGGAGGTAAACAGTGGTATTAAGACCGTGAAGATACAAGAACAGAGTTAAGAAGCTAAGAATGAATGGAAGAGAAGAGCAAGTGGTGGAGGTGTCGGGTTGGGTGAGAGGTGAAGTTGCGACCGGAGGAGTGGAGACTGGAGTCGGCTGTGGTTTCAGGGCAAGGGAGGTAGGCAAGCGTAGCGCCTCCTCCTAAAATTAACTCGTGGCACCAAACCTTCTCAGACCTTTCTCCAGTCAATGGTTTGTTCAGACTTGACATGGAACAGTCGCAGTGGGAATGAGGGTAGCCATTGGCGGTCAGTCAAGACGCGCTTGACTGTTTATTGTTGTCTCGTCGAAAGTGAAGGACAAAAGAACATCTCAGACCGAGTGAAAGACAGGCAGGCGCAGTGGGGAAATTGGGGGTGGTGTCCGTATCAATCCTTCCGTTGGTCGAGGACGGCGCTAATTCAGGAACGGGTTCTAGACCCGAGGAACCTTTCTCGGCCAACCGTCGGGGTTAGCCTCTTAGCCAGGCACAAGCAGACGTTGTTTGGTCCGACAACGCGGATAGACCATGCCTTTGCGCCTGTCTACGAAGAACTCTTTCATCTCACTACAGTCAAACCTCTGTTGGGGCACCGTCTCTATTCTCTAGGACTAGGAATAAACCCTCATCCTCCCAGGATAAGAGTACGAACATCCCATGCTACTACTGCCTCCTCCTACCCCGATTGTGCCGTGTCCTGTCCCGCCCCACATCTCCGCACGACCACGAGAACAACTAACTTGAGGTCAAACCCCTGAAATATCCCACGCTGCCCTACACGGACATGCAGTGACTGCAAAAATTCGTGTGGCGCCGTGCATGCGAATGTGAACATAGGTCACAGATGCTGTATCTGGGGAGGAGAATAGCCCCATCGGCCCCGATATTGAAGGGGCTTGATCTCCGTGCAGCTCAATTTGATAGCAGCCACAACCATCGTGCCATGACTTCGCGGTACGACATGATCCTATGATGCTTGATATGCCGCCTTCTCTTGATCTTCCTGTGCCCGATGCGACTCCTCCCTCCTAACGCACTTCTCCACATTCACTACTCTCCCCTCCCACTCGGTCCAGCATTCGCTTTCGCCCAGTATTCCCAGCTCGTACCATCTTTGTATTGCCGAGGCCGTTCTACTCCTCAGTTCTGCCATCTCTCCTGCCTGTGCTTCCTGTAGCATTTCCACCTTAGCTAGTCTCGGATGTAGAGCGATCAATGAAGCGGAGGATGCTATGGAAGGAACCGGCAGGTCTTTGATAGCGTTCAGTCGCGAGGCGGTAGTTGGAAATGACGTTGCGCATGATTCAATTATTGAGAGTAACTCTGAAGTGGACAGGGTGGTAGGAATGTCTGAGGTAGAGGGTTGAAAGAGATCCGGATATTTAACGTCTATATCTCAAAATTAGCGGCAGAGGTTAAACCTCAGGCACTGACATACGCAATTGAAGTAAGGTATTGACTGTAGGCGATTGGGCGGACAGCCTTTCAAGACTGCTTTCAAGGCCTGCCAAACGAGCCTGGACTGTACGGTCTCTTCCTTGTTCTGCTACTCGCTGTAGAGTGTCTTCGACCTCATCGCTGCCGCTCAGGTACCACTCCAGCCTTTGGAGGCGATCCTCGAGTGATACTAAGGTTGCAAGAGCGCTGTTGTCTGGAGGCTTGTTCATGATGAGCGTGGTGGGTATCCTCGCGAGTGAGAGTTTGATGGTACTATGCATAAACTATGAAACCCTGCATCGATCACGTGACCAATGATTTCGGACTACCACAAGAAAGATTTTGCTGCAAGTGGAGTTCATCTATTCGTTGATCTATGACTGATATCGAGTCTCTGCCTGCCCCATCTACAGTGGCTTTGACGTCTACACCAGACCAATACTAGCACTATACCCATGACCATCATAAGATTTTCCACGGCAAAAGGAGGGCGCTGGATTTTCTGTCCTACGGCCAGCAATCTACAGGGAAAGAGAAGAAGAGTCTTGAGCATCAATGGCTTTCGATACGTTGCATCATGCTTTGCCTCTTATGACGCAGCTTCGTGCCTGCGCGACACAATATTCAACATCATGTCTCGGCGAATATCCTGAGATCAGCGTTGGCCCACAGTACATACCCTGGACCACTGCAATGAAAGACGGTGGAACGTGGAATCTTTGTCACCAGTCATTGAATGCTCTGTAACTTCCCGCAATAATGCTCCGCTGTTTCAGGTCGTTACTGCAAGCTACTCTTGAATCGCAAAATCCTCCTGCGCTATGTCGTTTTCTTCTTGTTTTTTCTTTCATGCTGTGTGATAGTACGGGCCCGATTCTCTAAAATTAAGTCGTATTGGCTATCATAGGCTCCATTTTCTTTACCATATTAATCAATGATCGGTTAATTCTCCCTCCAATTCAGTGCACTGTGCGCCGCTCATCTCAATTTTCTGTGGTCTACGTCTCACCAATCTTCTCCAATCCGTTATTTACATATCATCTGCAAGTAGCCCGACTATGGCTACCACTTCGATCTACAACGGCCTTGGCCTTGGCCCGCGTGCGGCTCCAACCCTCGTCACCTTCACCGCGGGGAATGTTGCAACGGTGTCCATCCCTGTCTCCCAGTCTTCGACAACATCTGTTGCAACAGCCACGGTCACTGCCACTGCTGCATCATCATCATCAGGTCTTAGCTCCTCAGCTAAAATCGGGGTAGGCGTAGGGGTACCGATCGGCGTCATCATTATCGATATCCTTGGCTTTCTGATCTTCCGTTATCGAAAACACAAGAAAAGGCCGCGCCCCGCCAGTTTCAACGAGGACAAGGAAATGAGCGAGGACAGTGATCGACACATGAATAGTGTCGAGATTTGCGATGAATTCGAGGAATTGAAGGATGATGTGCAAGAGGTGCACGGCGCTGACGTTCCGGCTTACTCCAGCGAGCTGCCAGCTTCGCAAGGGATACCACGACAAGAATTGCCGGCTTGACTTAGTAGGGAAACTCCGTGTTCAATTCATCACAAGCTCTTAGCGCAATATGTCCAACACATAAGCGTGCTCTAGGATTCCTAGTAACGGAAACAGCACACAGAATCCTTCTAAGACTTCGACAAGTTCAATCCCGTTTCACGGTCATTACTGGCCAATCCCTTTGAAATACGCTACTTTGGCTGTATGAGGAAATGATGGACGATAGACGATGAATAGGAGTCTTGCGCTATGAGTCAAGCGCGGCAATATTGTGCTGCGCAGCACGAGGGAAAGAAATCATATTATATCGTTGGTACGACAAAGAAGAGAATACTCGGAACATGGCTCCTACGTCAAAAGATACTCTCATCTTACAGTCGTCTTACTTATTGCCTCATTCCCCGCCATGACATGGGGCTCCATCTAATCTCGGCATGTGTCGTCCGTATTCAGAAAGGTCAGCATAGACGCAGATTTGAGTGGAGAGGCCCACGGGTAAACCCCAATCAACAATGGAAGCTGTATTCCAGCCCAATCATGATTCTCCTCAGTCTCCCTATCTAGCATGCAGCAAGTTAGATCAAGGTTGATGCGAGCGAGGGACAGTATGAGCGACGACGACAATATCGACATAGACTGCGAAATAGCAATCCCCTACGTCTCAAATTCAAGCAGACCCTCAATACCTATCCAAAGCCCATCTACTTCAAAATCGTTCATCTTCACAAATCGCTCCCAATCCAACAGTCCACATCGCCCTCTCATGCACCACACGAATCCTTGTCTCAAAATGCTCATCGTCTCTGCTTTCCCGTATCGGACCACATCGCACAATATCAAACGCCCGACACATCTCCTTTAATGTCGTCGCCATCATCCGCTCCAACGGCCTTGTCGTCAGTTCCGAGAAAATAGTCTCAGCGTTAAATAAGATTCGGCACTGGTTCCGCTCCGAAATATGCTGTTCCTCACGCGTGACGCCCCAGATCGCCCCACGGCCTCAACGTGTCACGTAATCGAGCATCGGACTCATCACTGCTCCAGTTCACAGATACATTCCTTCCTAGTCTTCCGTTGAAGAAAATCAAGTCGAGATCTGGGAAGGCTTTGATGGAGAGATCGGGGCTATAGGGTGCTTTGTTCTTCCTGATGTCATGGATCACTTTAGCAAGTCTGTTTATGGCGGCTAGTTCTGCCGCGGGTAAGATTCTGGTTCCGTCACAATTGTGCTGAAGCATTTCTTGGGTGGCGGTTCTGGGACTTACGAAGGGACCCTTGTTCCGACGTCTGAAGAAGGCGGCGCGGTGGAAGTCGATGGTGCCTTGGCTTGTAGCTGGGTAGCGTGTACCAGTGGTTACGCTGAAAGGTTGGAAGGCTTCGAAGTACATCCGCGTACTGATGTCTTTGCTTTCCATGGTCAATGATGTAAGCCTTTCTTGTATCTCTTGGATTTGTCGATCACTGTCGTTGCGAGACAATTTGGAAGTAGATGAGGTGAAAGAAAGGATACAGAAGATCCTACATTCCTTAAAATCAAGATCCTTTGTGTGACAACAATGGCGACTTGTAGATAGCAGAAATTGGCAGCTGCTTTGTTCTTCTTGAGAATGGACTTAGCACACGGAAATGAGACGTTAAGAAACCATGAACGAGAGCGAGAGCCTCGCTTTTCCTCAATAACATCGACTGACTGAATACATATTGGATTCAATGAAATGAATAAGGCTTTTTGATCTTGTAACTAAGATGAATGCAGGAGACTCTAAAAGCCACATCATTGAGACAGATGTAGTAGAAGCCGGTCCTAACGAAGATTCGATTACCCCAGAAAATGACCTTTTGAAATATTTCAGGTCAGCTGTAGAACCACTTGTAAGTATGCAGAGACATTTTCTTCGGTGGTACCCCAAAGTTCCGTTGATGTGGCATTTCAACATCTGTTACTCTGACCTTAAATACTGTGGCCCAACTATAAAAGGCGGATGCAAATCATCTGGGTATCCTAAAGTTACGATGCGCTAGATGTGAGCTTCGAGATCCTCTGTACTAACGCAGTAACAAACTTCATAATGATGCCCATCTCGAATGTTTCCATCATATCCTGGGGTACCTTGAGCTTGTAACAAATGCTGCTTCCGAACATGTTGACAAAAAAATAATTTTGCGTTGCGTTGCATATTTTCGTTATATGTCAAATAGGCCCAAACATTTCTGCCTACGGGCACGTGGCCGAATGGTCGAATGTAGACCCTAAATTGTGGATGCTAAAGTCGAAGCACCACACGAAAAGTAAACCAGAACCTTCGAGTTCGAGTTTCGATAGCGACTCACCAATAGTACGCTGAGTTGTGAATCTTTTGCTTTTTTGAATTCTTGAAGGATGTCTGGGTTTGCTTTTGCTGGTTTGGAGAGGGTGTGGTCAGACTGTAGGTGGGTTCGGTCAATACTCGTGGATTTTTTCACACACGTGATCCTGGAGATGGGCTAGTCTCTTGCAGCGTGTTGACTCCCATTCCTCATAAGCAACACAGATCAACGCGACTGGAGATCCGCACAAACTCCGGCATGTTCAGTAAAATCATGACAATAGAGCAACCATTTGCGACAATCAGTCAAGTTATTGGCGCACTACATCTATCAATTGGTTTGGTGGCGGTACGTTCTGGCATATAAATAAGATGCGACCAATATTTCGGCTCCAGACGTAATTTCTGCGCGTATTGTAAGTCAAGTGCCATCGAGAGGCTCTTCTGGGCATCTATTAGACTAACATGTGATCCTAAGAGACTTGATGCTCTTACATAATGACCTGCTTCAGCCTTAGTGCAGATCAAGAGTGACGCGAATCAGCCGCAGAGGCCCTCTCAACATTGTCATTCCTCGCCACCCTGAGTATGGTCATGTTCAATAGACCGTCACACCCATCTCGCTGGAACAGGAGTTGATGATGAGCACGTTATTCCCAGCTTTCCCAAGCTTATCAGCGATGCTGGCGCTGATGTTCATCGGGAATGATGGCACTGACATTGATCCGCGGAGCTCGAGACCGAAGGGTCATTATAAGATCCCCAGCTCATTTGATCAGAAGCCGGGGCATTCTCTGTCTGCCATTTCTCCTGATGGCTGGACTTGGACCGGAAATCGATGAGGGATAACTAAAATTCGAGGTCCCAGTCATTATGAGGGTACCGTGCCATTGAGAAAGACCAGAAGGATTCCAAAGGTCCTTCAGCCATCACTATCATCTTGGCTCGCCCCATTTCCATGCCCATTCGGTGTAGAATCTTCCCTTCCCCCATTCATCACAACATCATCGTCATCATCATCATCATCATCATCAATTCCCTCCAACTCTTCCCCCAACGGACTCTCCCTAACCTCCAGCTGTCCCAAATCCTCTAGTATCGTCCTTTGCGGCAGCTTCATCAGACTAGTCCCGCACACCCTCTCCTTCGTCAACAGATCATCCACAAATTGATCCATGTACGTCAAAGCATAAGCCCCATCCCTCGTCCGCCTCTTCAACTTCCTATAATCCGCCAGCAGCGGCTCCAGTGTCTGGAACACATCTTTCGGTGCAAAAGTCAAGCGCACATAAAATGCTGCCAGGGCACTCAGGTATTTGAATTCCGTTTGGTGTAGATATTCAAGCAAGATGGCGCGCTCAGGCATCAGTTGTAGAAGCTTCATCGTGAGGCAGAGGAAGGGCGAAGGTTTCTGCTGGCCGTAGGTACCGCCGATGAAGCTCATGGCGGTGGCTCGATCGCACAGCGACGCTTCGTTGATGGCGAAGCATTGCTCTTGCCAGTAGTAGGATGTGATTATGCGGTCGCGGATGGGCTTTTCGAGGAGGTGGACAGGGTTTTGATTATGGATTTGGGGACCGGTATAGCCGCGGTTGTCGAAAAGGCGGCGGGCGTCCGCTTGATGGGACATCGCAAAAGCAGGATGATAAATTATGCTGGGGAGGAATGAAGAGATCTACAAGGTTGATAGTCACGTGCACACATCTTCGGGACGGCCCGAGATCTTCCGAGCCAAGTCAAACAACGTTAGCTGCATTATGGCTAGCCATCACATGCTCATATTGATTGTTGGCTTCAGTGTTCCCTAGCTCTCCTTTTCCAATCTATAGCTGAAGTCGTTTGAACCTTGGCAGATAATTTATCCGAGTGGCATCAGGAGAAACACTTCAGTCGGATAATCCTCTTCCAACTTAGGCAGGATTCAGCGCGGACTGACTATCCACGTGAAAAGACCTATGTGCTTCCAGGAGAGCATAGAGCGTCTCCTGATCCTTGCATTGTTCTACGTCTATTGTAGAGTGAGAGCTCAACATCTGACATTCCAGCCAGTTGGCATACAGTAATCAAGGTGTCTCCTTTTCACGCTAGTGCTATCTCATCAGTAGCGACGTTACTCCAATAGTGTTTTAAAGCTCGGTCAAGTTTGCGCTCAACGTTGGCCGTGCAGGGTAATATGAATCCCATCCCGTTGCTCACATGTTCAGAAACCGTAGCGCAGCGTGACACAGAAGTCTATGGCTGAACACCCGCTCAAAGATTCAACACTCCAAGGCTGTCAATGGTATCGTGAAGAATCTGAGATTTGAGTGCATCCAAGTTTCGCGAGTGCTTACAGGATGAGCGACCCGCGCGAGTAAGTGTGTAAAATTTGAAATAACGTCTGGTGTTTCGTAGCCTGGACGGTGCAGTGGTCATGGGGACCAATCTGTACGTCAGCCACCAGTCGTAGAGTAGTTCCCGGTGCCGTAGCAATGAAAATGGCCAGATAATGTCCCCTAATGAGCCTATTTCCCTTGTTCCGACAAGTTTTTGGTCTTTTGCCGGTGCGATTCTGACTATAGCTATCTCTTATTGACCTTTTCAAGTGATGTATTAAAAGCGACCCAATTTTTACTGGTGTTGGTGGGAAAAGCTAATGTCCATAATTATATTTGCAACAGCGCCCATATTTTAGAAATGAAAATGGCGAGATAAAGTCTCCTATCGAGCCTATTTCCCTTGCTCCGCAAATATTTTGCATTACAGAACAAGCTATACAGTGATACACGCAGTTCTCTCGTTCCAGTTCTGTTCATGTTGAATCGGTATCCTCACTACAATCTGTTCACCTGCAACGAAAGACTGTTCTACCTGAGTGTACGCTGACAATGCCCCAAGCCAAAATTTCACGAATTGTGAGAACTCCTACATCCTACGGAAGTAGCGAGTAGTGGTATTCCGGAAGCGGCAGAAACAAATGTTTGGTCCCAACATGAGGGGCGGCGTCAATTGCGAGCGGACATCTGTAAGTAATCAGAGTTTAATGTGGAGCACTCTGAGACTCTTCGGCAAGGTCAAGTCTCCCGATCAAAGGGCCATGGTTGAACGTTTGAATTTGCAGATCCAATCTCCACTGAGCAAAGTACATTTGCCTCCCAATAGGATTTGCTGCGTTACTGTCAAGTAAGGCGTCGTCTGCAGCACGTTGCTTTGCACGCATGTGGATTATAAAAGTAAGGTATGGTGTTGTATTGATGATCATAGTCAATTTGCGGCGTTTTGTGCGTCCGCTTGAGGTCCACCTTGGGCCGATACGAGTTTATCAGGCAAAGAGGGTTTTCTGACATTCGTATTGGGGATTTTTGCTATGACTCTATTTCTGCCACCGACCCTACGATTAGGATTAGTGGATTGTCTGCTTGGAATCCTTCATTTTGGTCTCAAGTTACTCATCTCTTCCTCACCTATGAGCACCAATCTTGTAGATGTGCCACAATTTTAGCATCCGTCAAATGCCTCCTGAGCATCCTCGATGCCAAGCTTCAAGATGCCAGCTTTGAACCGAATCACAGCAGTAAACATCAATGACCCAAGCCAGACGCCAATATGCCTTGTTAAAATGACTGTCCATCCTGAGTAGCACAAGGAATGCATCAGAATCCGGTAGAATTAATCCAAAGCGTTCTCAGAGTTCCTTGCCATCATTTACTCTGAATGGTCCACCTTCCATGGCCCCAGGGGTGTCATTACGTTTTTGTCAATGGAAATGAGGAGATGGAGGTTTCGGTCGCAAGAACCCTCAGAAGTTCACTAGACATACCTGTGCCATAACATACGCAATCTATGCTCAAAAATACGGGGCGTCAAGGCCAAGCTCAGAGGACCCGATGATTCCCATCAATTCTACCTCCGACCAACAAGCGGTAGCTGCTCGCCAGAAGTTTGCTCAGCCGACTGTGGATATTACATCACGCAGATCAGAAGGCCGTAGTGATGTAGAGCATGGTACTGAGCTGAACAAAATTTATGGAAACGAAGGATCACCAGCCCTTACTCAATCTCTCGCAGGGGGTAGTCAGAGCCGAAGAATTGACGAAATTGGTTGGCAGCAGCCCGATTCAAGGACTGAGAGGGGTCCAAAAGGGCTCCCACCCCCCAACCAACTAGCAGGAGCAGGAAGTCGAGGGCGACCATCGAAAAATCCGAGCTTCGTATCCGATCAGCACTCTTTCACATTGACGGATCCCTCAAGGGAGCATAAGGCGCAAAGATTGAAAGGCGTCGGAGGTAGTTCATCGAATCAAGAAAGCACAGCCGAGCCGTTGGAATCGTCCTCTACCCAGATTAGACCCGGAACTTCTGGCATGGGGTCTGCAGCTGGAGGAGAGTCCGAAGATAGCCCTTCGCCACCTAGCCAGCCAGCTACGGCGGAGGATCACCCCCAAGATGAACAGTCCGACGGATTTTCTTGTGCCAATCAGACACACAATTCTTTCGGTACGCAGCAGAATGGCTCGGCATCCTCTCTCAACCCCGCCTCAGCGCAAGCCTACATCGACGCATTGAAAGAGCAAAGTCGGGGCATGATATCATCTGACGGTCGTCCAGGTCTTCTAGACCGTGAGTTTTCCATTCTTCCCGACTTCAGCTGAATTAGAGCACGGCTAACGGTCCTGAGCGGCGTAGACATGTGAGATCCAGCGAGACTAGACCACAACCGCCAAGCATGATGAGTAGAGCTGAGTGAGATTGCTTAGCCTTCTCGAATGGCATCATTGCCATGAAGTCGAGAATAGCAAGCACAGACATTCAAGGCTGGCTCTCGAAACTATCAAAGACCTATCAATGTTGGTGGCGATGTCGGTGTCGCTAGCTCTCACCCCAAGAATGCTTTCATTGCAATTCAGTCCCTATTTGAGGCTTTTGTAAGATTCTCAGAATCTCCAGATTGAAGGGCTCATGTTATTGTCAAGGGGGAAGGGTTTGACATTGAAGAATGCGAACCGCACATCCTCTGATGATGATGTGTGTGCCTGAAGCCTTGCCGAGCTTTGACGGAAACAGAAAGAAGACCTTGAAGATCTGTCACGGCCTGAGGGGCTCGCAGTACTATTCGCATCTCAATCTTGATATCGTATTGCCATTCAGGTTGCCCTTGAGTGACTTGTTTGGCTTTGAAAGCTGGTTCCACCGATGAGACGAGGACTTGTTCCTGACGGCAGTCTCGGCCTTGAGCGGTCCCTTCTCCATACTTGGCACCGCCACATCCGAGCCATTGCGTCGATTTGCTGGCTCACAACCGTTCACTGCTCCGTGACAAGTTGTATTAATTACCAAATCGCAATTGAATTAGGGCAAATTTAGCGAAGTGGGCTTCTGCGGTCATGGACTGCGATCAAGGCGGGGCTCAGGAATGTATCATGCTAAAAGCCGGCAGAATAATCCCTGTCATCCTTGCGTACCTGGCTCTCCTTGGAGGAGCCATTGAATACTTAAAGCCTGCGTCTCCCTCCATTAGCTCTATAGTATTCACAGCACCACATACTCTGCCTTGATTCAAACACCCAACCAGAAGCCACCAATCTTTGCAAAATCAAGTCCTCATCATGCAGCTCCGAACGATTCTTGTATCGGCCATGGCTACTTTACCTTGTCTGGCGACACCGACCGAAATATCAATGATGGCAGATGCAAGTCCTCAATGGACAATCCAATCTTTCAAGCGCACGTGCAACAGCGCGGATACCTCATGTGGATACTCTTACTCCATCAACACACATCTGGCAGCAGCAATTCCTTGCTCGTACACCGCAACCGGTAGTCCAGCTTCGCAGGCCAGTTATGGCAACATCAGATGCGGTGTCTACACCATCAGTAGTTCCTGGAGCGATCAATTCGGATCTGGAAATGGCTTCCAGACCCTTGCGGTTACGGACGGGAAGTTGATCGTCTACCCTGCATATCGCGATACCCAGCTCGTGAATGGACAAGTTGTCAGCCCGGATCAGAGCTACACACCGCAGAATGTTCCTTAGCTTGGTTTGTACATAGTGCCGGGCACAGGGAGGGTAGAAATTCGAGATGCTTATCCGAAGTTTCCTGCCTCTAGTGGGACCCTGGTACTCGCCTTGGAGGTCTCTAAGCAGCCTGATGGGCTTTGATCCTGTACGGTTTATACAGTTGGACTGTTGATGCATGGTATTGAAAGTATCTTTTTCCTTTCTAGGCTAGCAATTAGCCAATCCACTCATTAGGAATCCATAAGCAGATAAGCAGGAATGTAATCCAACGCCCGGTATTACTTTGAATTGTTCATATTTGGTTTTCGATGTTGACTCTAGCGGTTTGCGAGCCTTCCATTCGGGTGCTTGCATGCAGAAAGTTGTGATACTTCGTTGTCGTCCTGGTCGTGTCTCCCAAGCGCCTCACGTTATTTCTTACTGAAGGCCTACGGCGTGAGGCGCAGTAAACACCGGAGTCCACACCTTTAGAAGACTTCGGCTGAATGCCTGCAGATCTTGGCCGGCGTAACCACATGATCGCACGGAGTCCAAAGCTGAACATGTTTGAACTGTAGATTAGTTACCGTATCAATGTGAGATGACGGAGACATTGAGTCAAGCACATGAGCTGTTGGATTTGATGAGAAAGAAGAAGCGCAGGTGGAATTGGCTTGCTCCCCATGCGAGCCTCCTTACCATGCTCGAGGTAGAGTCGCCACAAACAGTTCGCTGTCTCCAAGATCGCTTACACAATGGTCTTGCGGGGGAGCTATCTACACGAGAATAATTACGAGGTCGACCACCGACTGCTACGTTGCTGCAAGAGTCAGGAATCGTCAATAATTCAACGAATGAAACCCTTATCCCATGAGCTGGTGAGGTGGTGGCTAAATTTCTTGGCGTTCACTGGCCCTTAAAACCTGTACCGATGAGTAAGTTTCAGGGCACCTCTTAAGGGCGGGTCCCAGGACAGGTACCCCGGACTTAGCCCCGGACTTACCCCTGATTTTAGCCACCTACCACCTCATGGGATAACCATTAATTCTACCAAAGTCATGAAAATCATTCCTGGTAGCTGTGACCGACCCCTGATGATTTTTAAGACTACCTATCTATTTTCCGTGTCAGAAATTAGACCGATATAGTCTTTAAAGCAAGGTCATAACAGAAGTCCTCATATGGTCTTCCCGTCGGTCCAGCCTCAAGCTGGAAAGTGTCCAAACTACCCGTGCTACAAGAGAACAAAACATCATTGATCCCAGTCGAGCAACCCAGATACCCGTTTCCGATGTCGCATACAGACGTTATGAATTGGCGCTCGTCAATCGTTGCTTGTGTCACAAATAATAAAAATTTGTAGGCGCCTCCAGGCTCTCCCGGGGCCTCTGGGTCATTGCTGGAGAACTCGTCGCCATATTGAAGCGTGTGGTCCGCGTTTAGAGTGAAGATAGATGCGGCGGATAGGTCTGCGGTGAGTAACATTCCATCTAAACCGTCGTCCACTGGATAGGTGTTCTGTGTATGAATGACGACATAGCTGCCATTGACACCAGGGTCTGGTCCAGCCTCGTAATCGACTTCAACTTGAAGCTTGAATGTCGATGGCGTAGCGGGAGGGAGAGACGAGGTTGAGGATGGTGGGGGAGGGTCTGGCGTGAGGGGGATATCTGTTGTTGGTGTATAAGGGTATGATTTTTTAAGGCTCCCGGTAGGATACACTGGCGTGCCGGTCCCAGTTGAAGGTATGGGGTAGATACCCGTTGGTAGACTGCCGGTACCTGATGGGCCAGTCGCAGTGGGACCTAGGTAGTCTCTTGGCTTGAATGCCTTCCTGGCTGAAATGGAGCTAGCAAGGACAAAGCCCGAAAGCCAGTGCAAATGCATCTTGATGAAACGAGCGAAGATTTCTTGATCTGCGTTACACGCTTCAGTTGTAACAAGGCAAGATTACTCTGGTCCAGGAAGAACGAACAATTACAAAGCAAGAAAGTAATTGAGCGACAGCGATTGAAATGAAATCAGTGAGGGATCTAGAAAGCAAGGAAGACCGATACACAATAGTAATAAATACTGAAGAGCAGGCTGGCACACCTATTCTGTCGGATCGTGAGCAGCAGCAGCCACATAGAACCTGCATGGATCCTATGGTACCTTGCATAATCGTGCCGCAGCACGCGAGGCTTGCGTCCGCTTTGACAAAGAATCCGCATCTGGCGCCATACTGACAACAACGTGTCTCTATTTCAGTGAATTCGGACGGGACAAGGTCCAACAACTCATAGAGTCGCAAGAAACTCGAATTGAGGATATCAAATCCACTGGTTTACTCACGTCCGCGAAGCTTTCCATAGATCGAAAGCCGACGGACGGCGTTGATGAGCAGCGAAGATCGCTTCCTTCGTTTCTCTTTATTGGGTATGCCGGGGACTGTAGTGTCCTACCCTCCTATTAAATAAGATGCTGCCACTGGCCCGTCAGGCTGCGAGTTTTCTTGCTGGAAAATCCAAAGCCACTTTTCTATATTTGGATGTGATGATCTAGAAAGGAAGCCAAATATCGGACCCTAGAGAAGCCCCCGCAGTTAAGTGGCAGGTGCTATCTTATTCTAGGGATGAAATTAGCACAAGCCTTTTCGATCCCTAGCCAGAAATCTCACTACTAGGATGCAATTCGCCGAGAATGTTTATCTCCGCATCGCTGTATGCTCTCATCATCCCCGGCCTACCTTTGAAAGATACTACTTTTGGAAAAAGGCGCGTCGGTTCGATGAACTGCAAGCAGACAACCAAATATAAGGGAAATACCGGTAATCGTCAAATCTTGCAAGACTTTAGAATATCATTGACTTTTAATATGATCAAGAGACCACCAGGTTTCAGACTCCCAAACACTAAAGGAAGATAGTGCCAGTATAGTACAGCGAAGTAGGGAGCATATGAGCTCTTCATGTTCCCCTTGATATGTCATAGCTCGTCGTATCAGTCGTCAACCGTAAGTAACATATTTAATTGTCGATCGTCATGAGATTGCCTGTCCGTTGACACCTTCCGATGTTCGAATACTTGTGTGATCTCAGCAGGAAGAACCCAACCTTCACGCGTATCAAAGGCGATAAATCATACAGTCTCCACCGCTTGTGGTATCCAGCCTTCGTGAGCAAGCTCTGCCCGTTCTTCAAGAGTCATATCTTGAAGAGAGTCGTAGAACATGTCCTCAGACGTCACGCTTCCGGTGTAGCTCAGTACAGATTTCGGAGTATTGAATACCATCAAGCTCTCCAAGAGATTCGAGAAAGCCGTTATCCACTCGGAGCCTAACATGGCGAGACCTCGCGCCTCTTCCTCTTTGCGCCGGTTTTCTGCAATTTCGATCGCCGTAAGCTGCTCTTCGCACTGATCCTCCACATTCAGACCTTGTAGTCGCTCATAGCGAAGTATCTTCAAGGTTTCCAGATCAGCAAATTCTGCGGCCCAGTGAAGGACCGAACGATTCCTCTTATCTCGTAAAGAGTGATCGACATTCGTTTCAAGGAGAGTAGCTAGCGCTTCGTGGCTGTTGTACCGGATACCCTCATGCAAAGGAGTAGCTCCGACGTTGTTTGCACAGTCCACATCGGCTCCATGGCGTAGCAAAACTTTCAGCGCCTCCACATTGTTCTTGTTCACGGCCTCCATGACCGGGGAACGCCCCTGACTACACCTAACATTGACTTGGGCACCTGCCTCTAAAAGGGGGACCGCGAAAGAGACGGGATCAGGATAGTACATGCAACAAAGCAGGCAGGTTTGCTTCCAGTCATCTCGTTGGTCAACCTTAGCGCCATAAGCAAGAAGGAGCTTCGCACACGTTGCGTTGTATGCTTTCATCGCCTGACGCAAGGGTCCCTGACCTATTCGGTCAGGAGTATTTGGGGAAGCACCATGACGTAGCAGTATCTCGACCGACTTGCTATCCCCACGGGCGCAGGCCCAAGATAGTGGGGTTCTACCGTCAGCATCCACCTCATCGATCAGCGTTGGATTTCGCAGGAGTTCTTTTCCCAAGTCTAAGTGCAGTATTTGCAGAATGATCTTGTGAATTCGGGTAAACCGTCGCCTTTCCTCCACTGACTCCAGAGTGGGAAAGAGAGCTCGTACTTCGTCAATACGCCGAGCCGACGCATTGGGTGTTCCATCAAAATAGAAGATGTTATCCGATGCCATGTCATACGGTGTCCTTACTGGAATGAGCTCATATCTACACTGAACTAGGTTCAGGACTTACTCCTGATGTTCGTTCTCCAAATAAGGTTCGGCGCCCATTTGCAGAAGCACTTGTATGACTTCAATGTGGCTCCCTCCTACGGCGCACTGTACCTTACAGTCAGCGATGTGGTCCATAAAGACCACGCAGAACTTACATGCAATGGCGAATGACCAGAGTCGTCCGAGATGTCTGTCACCGAAGCCTGACCACTCATTAAAAGGTATCGCACCGAGTGTACGTCACCAACTATGCAACTTTGGAAGATCTCCTCGTAAGAATTCCGAAGTTGCAGAACACGCAAGGAAACCTTGGGAATTTTGGAGTTCTGAACACTCATGGCGAAGGATACCGCACGAGCGACGAACCAAGATGGAAAATAGTAATTGAACTGTACAAATGCTTCGGATGAACGCCTGCACTTTCCATTGTTACAGGGAGGTGTGAGGGTAGGCAGCCCTGTGTAGCCAAGAAACAAGGAGCCCAAAATGGTTTGGACGGCCTCTGGTGTACGAGTTCGGATGTACGTATGGCAAGCACAATCACACCACTGGCTGCATCTGCCTTGGCGTAGGAATCGCATTCGCAAGGCGCTAAAATTATCCACGCGTGATACAGATTTCTGAGTCCCCGGAGTCTTCCAATGCTCGAGACTCTTGGAAGTTGAGCTCGCAACATCCAACTCTTGTTTCTCAGTGAGTTCGCGCCTCTCTGTCATAGAAGCTTCCATGTGTTGTAATCTCTCGTTGTAGCTTTGCTGAGTTGCGATAATCGAGGAAATCGCCTTCTCCCATGAATCACTCTGCGATGCAAGAGTCTGTGAGAGCGCAGCTTGTCCTTTCTCATTTGCAGAGTGGACATCTTGAAGTTTAGTCTCGATGCGAAAGGAGGTCGAGCTATTGCGAGATCAGCTGCAAAGTAATTTTCCCTAACGATTCAAATGATGAGATGTCGTTTGGCTACAATACCAAAGCCGCCAGGCGAAAACTCTCTCGACTGGCAGAGCATAGAAGCGAGATACTCACGAAGTCACAACTCCTACCATCGCGGTGATGTGGAGTCTTGCTGTACGAAGATCCACCAACGCAGCTTGAATTTTGTCCTGCTCCTTGAGCCATCCCAACCTATCGATAATACCCATGCGTGTCAGCAAACGATTTAAGACGACAGATTCTAGATCTGCAAGCCGTTTCTTTGCGCGTTCAATACTCAGCTGCACTGCTGGGTTTCCAGACCCCCTAGAGGCAGCGATCTGGTCATGTTTGTATAGCAATGGTTCCGCTCCACTGAGGACGAGTCGAAGATCTGAGACCTCGTTGTTTAGCTGAAGGACCGCTGCAGGAGCTCCGCGCAACGAAGCCAATTTATTAAGTCCCACAGCGACCTGATTTGCGGCGGCAATCAAGCCGACAATACTGGCAGCGATAGACAAAGGATCCATTTCTTGTCATGATCATAGGACTGAGACAGAATTTGAAGTTGCAAAGATTGCTTGTCACGCAGCCTTGCGGGTACAGTTATTTTTAAAAACATTGGCGCGAGACGGGAGCGGGAGCATTTTCGTTCAACGCGATCCTAAAAAATGATTAAAATGGATTTAGCTATAACTCAATAACTAACGCTACGTACGTTATATAGTAAGCTAGAATTTAATTATATATCCTATCTCTGCTAGAGTAGTAAGTTTTTACGTAGCTTATACTTAAATATAGCTATATATAGTTTACGTAAGAAGCGGTAAAAATTTCGAGTTTCTACTAAGCCGTAAGGCTGAAATCGCAGAAATATTAACTATACCTTATCCCTTTCCTTGAGTCGGGATGGCTAACGCTAACTTTAGCGTACCCGGGGTTATCCTGAAGTTGCAATTTGTCTACTTAATAATCTATAGATAACTAAGAATGCTGCCAAGAGCTAAGTAGATTAATTAGATAAGAAAGATACCCTCGGATACGCTAAAGCTTAGCGTTAGCTATCCCGACTTAAGAAAAGGGATAACGCTAAATACTACCGTAGGATACGTAAAAAGTAGCTAGGTAGATAGCGTAAGGTAAGATCTCTATATAGCAGCTTTCTCTATAATCTGCGCAGTGTTAGTTGTTAAGTTAGAAGGGTTAACGCCCTAACTGAACAAACCCCCCAACCGAACACCCCCTCTATATCTTTATAATTATATAAGCTACTGAAAATTACTTTATATAAAATCTTCCTAAAATCAAAATTAATATAAGTTTCCTATATAAAGTTTTCTTATAAAATGACTTCTCAAAAATAATATTCTAAGCTATAATTCAGCCCTATAAGCTGTTTATTTAGGGAGTGTGTTCAGTTGGCCGGTTAACCCTTCTATAGCTAAATCCATTTTGACTATTTCTCATAATTGCGTTGAACGAAAATGCTCCCGCTCCCGTCTCACGCCAATGTTTTTAAAAACAACTGTAGCAGCCAAGGCTGGGGAGGCATCAATGCGGCGCGGGGCTGAATCGTCTTTAGCCGTGGTTACACCAAGCAATTCTTTGTTTGGCGACAGCTTGAACTCACTGATACAAACACTATTGTGGACACTCCTTCGCATCGTAGTTCTTGCGGAATTCATGGAAGATGTTGCTTGAGTCTGAGAAATGACAAATGTAAGACCACCTTA
>JAABUP010002285.1_pt1 | contig 37660 bp, 30 predicted proteins | sample 5559201 | NCBI WGS metagenome assembly JAABUP01 (sample SAMN10711887, study PRJNA513373) | rock metagenome | isolation source: Antarctica rocks | place: Antarctica
ACCCCGCTATATAGTTAATAGCTCTAGTTTAGGTAGCCGCCCTCGCCTTTAGCTAGGCGATATAGGGGCCCTAACGTAGTTTAGAGTCGATATATAGACCTAGGACTCGTAAGCTCGATCCTAGTTCGATTACTATATTATTAAAGTTATTTACTATCTTTATATTAAATTTCTTCGGGGTCCGTAATAGGTATATTAGCTTATACTTTTAGGGGGCGAATGCCGCCCCGTAGGTTCGTGCCTAGCGTAGGCAGATTTCGTATACTCTCTCTAGGTGCTTATAGTTAGCCTTAGTAGACTCGCTATACGCTAGTAAGTAGACGTCGTCGATAAAGCCTCCTACCTATATCGGAAGCCTAGTCCTAGCCCTAATCCCTTTATATAACTCCTTATAAGCTCTAATCGAATGTCTACTTATATACTTCGAGAAGAGGTATTCCTTCCCCGGTAATACTACCTAAGTATAAGGATCGTCGCCATTAGTAATAAGACGCACTTATAATAGCTCTATTAAAATTCCTAGTCTATTCTCTTAAAGTATATTAGCGACTTATAAATAACGGATATAATAATTCTTACCGATATATTTTAATAACTCTTCCCGGCACTTACTTCTCTATCTACTACGTTCTAGATTACTTAATCGACTTATAGCTATCGGGAGAATACGATAGCGTAAAAGGAGTTATTATCTCGTATCTTTTCGTATTAAGTAGTTATAATATTACTAGTTTCGCTAGCGGGTACTCGCGACCTAAAAGGTATAATATTTAGATATAGAAAGCTAATTTTAAAGCGGCTAAGCTAGCTTTAGAGCGGAGGAGCTAATTTTAGAGCGGAGCGCTATCGTAGGAGCGTAATAGGCTAGTTCTAGAGTCGAGGAGCTATTTCTAGAGATAGGAGCTAGTTCTAGAGTAGAAGACTCTTATTATAGAGCTAGGAGTAAGAATCGGAGTCAGAATTCGAGCGGGGCTATACTAGTGAATAACTCCGCGTCTTCGGCCGGGGAAGGGTTTTCTATTTAACCGTTCGATTAATAAACTCTATAATAAAATACGTACACTAAATAGGCCCTCTTACTTAATATAACTAGATTAAATAGCTAAGACGATAAAAATAGGGCGATGCTATAGGTGCGTCGGGTCTACTTCTAGAAACTACTTATATATTATATATATACTAATAACAGCTTCTTATAAATTATAATCGAATACCTATAGATATTAGAGCGGTATCTACCCTTCCGGCTTATTCTCCATTTTTAGATTATACCGCTATTACTATTAACCTAGACTAGAAATCTCTTAGGCGTATAAAGATATAAAGGTAGACTCCTTAGCTTCTTACTCGTTAAGTAGACGAGGGTTAATTTCGTTAGGTATATTACTTCCTATAGACGATGCTAGCGTTTCTAAAGCACCCGTAATTCTATCTAGGTCCTACTTATTTAACGGAGGCGAATCCTACGGGCTAATTAAGGGAATTATAGATATCCTACTCTATTAGTTTAGAATTTCCGTTATCTTATCTAGAAACTATATTTTAATTTTAGGCCTCTCGTACTCTCGAAGTCGATATCTAAGTCTAACTTACTAATCCCTTTAGACCTCTTAATTCGGTTAGGCTTTACGTCTAGACTATCGTATAAGCGACGTTTCTTTAACCGTTAAGTAAGCTCGACGTAATAAATATCCTAAAGGTGGAACTTTAGGTCCTAAACCGATTTAAAAATTTCGGTATATTAGGACCTCGGATAAGGGCATTATATCGCGTTATCGCCGGAAATATTCTCGACGTATTTTTCGATATATTCTCTCTATTTAGCTCGGTCGAGGAATTAATATATCCTTATAACGGCTAGAATTACCGGATTACCTAAATAGAATAGGTAGTACCCGGGAGAAGTAAGTACTCCGCCGTAGATAAAGAGGTCGCACTATATAGGAATTATTTCCGGGCTTTTGAGGTACTCTCGATAGTAAATACTCCATCTTTCCTTATTAATAATCTATTCGCTATACCGAAAGTATAGCTCCGAGAAGCCGTAGCGGGTTATAAGGGTCTTTTTATAGTAGCTATAAATATATCTCTACCTTTCGGCAGCTAGTTTACTATAAGAGAATAAGCTTAGTTAGTTATTCTTCTTATATTTAGAGGATATAGAGAAGCTAAGTACCTATTATTCTTCCGCTTAGTATCTATTCCCGGGTAGCTATATCTCTCTAGCTCTAAGCCGGGATAGTATATAACTTCGGTCCCTTACCGATAGAGCGTAATTATATTATAAAGAACTTTCCGGCCTTCGTTACTACGAATAGGAGTAACGACGAATAGGCTATAGGCTAGGCGGTCTCGTTCCGGTATAAGATAGCGAATGCGAGAAAACCTAGCCCTATAATATCCTCCTAAGTTATTACCGCTTATCTTAGAGGAAAGTTTACTTAGTTAGTACTTCTAATAAGTCCGAAGCGTATCTAAAACTAATTTCCTTTTCTAGGTATTTAGTACTTTTCGACGATCCTTCGTAGCTAGGTCGGCCTTACTAGTCTAAGTTAAAGCTTAGAGTTCCTCTTCGATACTAATAAACTCGGATATATTCTCTAGTCTATATTATCTCTCTACCGGTAATAACTACTATAGATTAGGATTATAAGATATAGTTATCCCTCGAAAGCGATCGTTAATAATACTACGTAGCTTTCCGTTAAAGTAGCTACCTTAACCGTCGGTACCGCTATTATTCGGTTAATAATATTTACGAAAAGTCGCCTCGTCTTACTATCCGCCGTATTTTATTCGTTACGCCGTTAAGTAAAGCTTATCTTTAAAATGCGTTAGCTTAACCGGAAAAATAAGTTAAAGTAGTAGAAATATACTAATTATATATAGACCCTCCGCCCTAAAGTTATAGACGGTAGAAGGCCGTATATATTCTTCGCGGAAGCCTAGGTCCCTTAGACGCTTACTAAATATATTAGCCTTTTAGATCGTTCCGGTTAATATATTAAAGAAGGCTTTATTAAGTATTTCTTCTTTAATCTAGAGGTAGTATATCTCCTCGTCTAGGGGTTTAATCTCGAGAAGTTCTTCCGTAGTACTATAGTCCTTAAACGCACTATCTATAATAGCTCGAGCGAGTATCGTAAGAATCGGGTTATAAAATAACGGCCTAGGCTCTAGACCCTTATATACGGAGTACTCTAGTCTATTATTAGATAAGTTTCGACTAAACTCTACGCGATTAAATATATAATTCTAAGACTAACCTTTTATACGGCGTCTATATTATATTCTTTATATCTCGTACGACTTATATAGTAAACTCTACCTTCCCTAGCTCGTTTCGAAAAAGTCCGAAAGTTATATCCTACTTAAGACTAACTTAGTAAATAATAGACTAAGTTTCTCCGAGAAGACGCACTTACCCGGTAATATAGGCCTCGACCTAAGCCCGCGCGAGTAGTAGATTCTATATATTCGCCTACCCTCGCTAAAGTAAACGCGTAGAGCTAGATAGATAGCTATATATCTACCCTAATTTAAGGTACTTTATAGACCTACTAGTCCTTTTACTAGAACTACGTACCTAGATAGATAAAGTAGTTTATAGTACCGTATCTCCGCTTACGCTTAGTAAGGGTAAGTCTAAGTTCCTACTATAGAGGGCCCTTAATAAACTATACTCTTATTTAGCCTCTCCTAATTTTAAAATAAGAAGATATATAATATAAAAACTTACGTTCCTAAGATAAAGGGTCGTATCGGAAGGAAGCGGTAACTTCTCTCGTCGGCGACCTACTATAAAGTTCCTATAGTAATTAAGGGCGATCTCCGTATATACCGTAGGGTTATCGTCTATCCTATTAATCCTATATACTATCTCTCTTATAAAGTCTTTTAATATCGCTACGTCGTTAGGGTTAGTATTAGGGTACTCTTACGTATACCTAGTTAAGGTCGGGCGAATATTAGTTAAAGACTTTCGCGATGCGTAAGATTTAAGGACTAGGACTTACTTATTCTATAGCTCTAATGCTCGAGTATAATTTCTTTCTATACCTAGAACGAGTTTCTTTTTAATCTTATCGCTATTTACGATATCTATAGTCCTTTCGGAGCCGTTCTTACGGGCCCGCTAGAAGAAATTCTTAGGGGTTTTTTTCTTCGGTATTAGAGATAGCGAGGGATAGTAGAAGCTTAATAAGTAGAGAGATACGAAGGTAGAGTTAGGAGAAAGCTAAAAGAAGGGAGAATAGAGAAGCTAAGCTTATAGAGAAACGAGTAGAGATATAAGACGGTCGATAGACTAATAGGATAGAGAGAGACCGAATTATCTAGACTAAAGGGTAAGAAGTATAGTAGTAAGGTATATATATAGTAAGAAGGTAGTAGTACGTAAATACCTAAACGCACAGCTAGGTCGATCTTAGTAAAGCTCTAGTTTATAATCCCTTTAGAGCCGGAAATAGCTTCCCCTAGTATCGTCGCGTATAGTTAAAGAAATTAATATAGTAAGGCTATTTATAATCCTTTAGTAGCATTAAGAATAGCTATACGATAGGGCATAGTCGTCTAGTGCCTAAGTAGGATAAACATCGCCTAAGTAGTGGGTGAGCTAGAGGGTAGAGCGTAAGTAAAGGGTAAGCCGAGAGTGAGTAGCGCTAGAGCAGGGCGGCGGGAGCTGACTAACCGGATGCGAAGGAGAAGGAGTTTTTTGTGCGCGATTATACACTGTTATAAACAATCGACATGGTGTTCTCTATGTTGCATTGCATTGGCAAAGCCTTGCACCAGAGGGGATCCTGAGCTGGACTCAGCCCAGTGCGGCTGAGATTTCTGTGATGGGTTCGCTCTCTCCAACCTTTTGCCCATCTCTCTTCGATTCTTTGCCTTCGTCGCAATCACGAACTATGGACCTTGAAGAGGGGACGAAGCGTGTATCAACGTCTGTTTGTGATTCAAACTCACAAACTCACAATATTGAGAGCGAACGGTACCAATCGCAAAGCCATGCCCGTGGAACTTCCTTACTAAGCCCGAAGGCCCAAGCAGATTTACAACGCTGTAGAACGGAGACAGGATTCAGCAGCTATCGCGCTTATTTAGAGTTCCACAAGGAACATCATTCCAGTCTGAATGAGCTCTCCGAAGCTTTCCAGGCCATTTCTGAACAAGCGTTCCGAGAGAGGCTCTCATCACGATGGCAGGGATCCGACTCGGCTGGCTCTGTCTTAAGCGTCACCAAAGATTGGGGTTTATTGACTAATGATCCCAGTCGTTCAGACGATTATGGGACTGAAATCATTGAAACCTTCTGTCATCCACCTGAAGGTACCCAATTACAAATTGTCTTATGGAATGTCTTGTATCCTAGGGACTTGCGATTTCGAGAAGATCTCATTGATTTTCTCGGACTCCGTTCCGAAATAGATCCTCGAATATTTGAGTCTATGCTTGCTATTGCAGGACGCCATCGTACTAATCATCCGGGGTGGGACTTGCTAGAGCGTTACCATCCCACTCATATGACAGCAGGAAAATCAAATCGCTACAGTTTGTCGATCTAGACACGGGGGTGAAGACATCCCTATCGTTCTTAATCGGGGGCCCTGTTCACAGCAGACCTGCAGAATACCTTGAAGACGATGCAGTCGGGCTTACTCGCAGTTGTCCGCCTTTCAGCCGGTCACCAGCCGAAGACCATCTGCTTCAAGGGGATCGATCCTCACGATACTATCTACTATCGCTCAGCCAAGCACTCAAAAATTGCCAGAACACTGAAAAAGAATCTATCAAAGCGTCAATAATTTGTTTTCTTCCCCTCCTCCAGGCAGAGATTCTTGATGTCCGCCAGGAATGCATCGAGGCTCGTGTTTGGCTTCTGGACCTCCAGCGACTAGGGCCAGGTTTTAAAAAACGAAGCCATGATTCTTTATACAATGATCGTGGTCACATACGGCAGGTAATTTTTGACCTAGAGAAAGATTGGTACAGCTTCGTAAGATACTTGAAAACAAATCATCATTGGAAATGGTCCGAGGAAAGATTCTACAACGATATTGAAAGTGAAATTGAGGACGCGACGGCCGAAGCTTATCGCTTGGAGAGTCAGCTTCGTGACCATCTTCAACTCGAAGCTGGACAACTCGGCTTGGAAGAGTCAAGGAGGTCTATCGAATTGTCGAACCGACAGATTTTAGAAGCTGAACGCAGTACGTGTTGATGGAGTTTGGCAAGGGATGATTATGTTAATCCTTTCTAGTGAAAATAGGTGAGAGTGCTATTGTCCCACGTCTTCCATATTTCTAAAGTATGATAGTTACAATACTGGATTTTGTCTATGTGCCTCTCAACCTCGCCACGTCTGTATTTGGAATGAATCTCCAGCAATTAAACGGAAATGGGAGGTCATTGCGAGATTTCGTGCTTACTGCAATTTTAACCTTATTAGTGACCGGTGGCGCATGGCTTGTTAGCGGAGCGGCGAGCAGCTACAAGAATTGGCAAAAGGGTCGATGGAAGCGGGAAAAGCCACTCAACAGGTTGCAGAAGCCCGAATACAGCATAGCTGAACGCTGCGCGATGGTTGTATGGCTCTTGCGCCAGGGCCACGGGTCCTGGATGCGAAGATCGGGCGCCTGGTGGAGGATTCTGCAGAACAGCGGTGTACCAATCGTGAAAAGTCGAGACGGAGCAATCATGGCCGCTGGACATTATGTCTCAGAGTATAGTCGGGAACATATACCTACTAAGGATCTTTTCCAGTTGAGGGATCTTGTCGATAAGACAGAATGAGACAGCGACCAGTAGAAAAGTCATGTGGCTGCCATGAATATTTAGGTATGAGCTGTATTCACGTCTGCCGAACACTAACCTAGTAGACTATACGGGAGAGTACTGATACTGTGCCGCCATGGTTTTCAGGACCTCTAAAGGAGTCTTGAAATTCGAGAGTTTTGCTCCCCGATTGGTAATTCCGAGGAAACAACCATCAGCGAACCGGCGAGACAGGGGTCAATCTGTTTGAAATTTCAAGGGCTGTCACCGTATGCAAAGTAAGACCTGAAATAGGTAGAGCACAATTCAGACACTCCAGTCATGCCTTTGACTGGAGAGAAGGCCCACTTCTAAGGGAGATCTCTGAGGTATACCACATTGGATAACGGGGTATGACAGTACCTCTGCGACTTCGAAGGTGTCTCCACTCATAGCGTCCTTGCAAAAGAATTACCCAATGTTCCCTCAAGAGCAAACAAAGGCCTGCGTCGTGCTTACTTTTTTGCTTTGATGTCTGTGCGATCATGTATCAGGGTCCCGTGACTCCATATGGCTGATGAGCTGTAGAAGCAGGCACGAGGTGATCCTTGGTATTTGTGACAACTTTGTGAAAGTGACGACCCGTCTCTCTGAAGAACGAATGAGCTAGAACCTTTTGTTGATAGTTTTGAATTAGAAATCAATGATCAGCAAGAATGTGCCACATGGTATGTGTCCCGCCCGATAATGAAGTAAGTAGTAAACTCACCTTCGGCGCTAGTAGTACGCGTGTCTGGTATAAATCTATGCCCGCTGTCCAACACACACGACAAGCGATATCAAAACATAGAACTAAATATGAAAAGAACAAAACAAGACCTCAAGAGTCAAAACAGCAAAAAAAACTTGTCCTTGGACAAGGGAAAATTGGCTCATTAGGGGACATTATTTGGCCAATTTTCATTTTAATTTCATTTCTACGACAGCAGGGGTCGAACTCTAGTAGTTCGCCTGCTGGCTAGGGTGCGGATCGGTCCCCAAAACCACTGCGCCAGCTAGACTTGAGGGGAAATGAAGCTATTTGGAATATAAACAATGATTTCAAATGTCATTCCTTCATTTTGTTTATGCTCGCTCCCTACTTGTACGTGCACTGATGAGATTAAACTGTGCCTCTGATTCATTCTTAGAAGTTTGTGCTGCTTTGTAGGATGATGTGCCATGCAAGTGGCATAGGTCCTTTTAAAAGGAGTGGATTTCTAGTGCGCAAGTCACCAGGTGAGAAGATTTGGGAGTGATTACTACATGTCGATTATGACACTGCTAACACCTATGGTTCATTCCACGCTCCCTGACTTGCATAAGTAGACATTCGATAGATGTAAGCTATACAATGCTAGATGCGAAGAGTGCGGTGCCACTGGCAGGAAAAGGGGCTTTGACGTCACGTGACACTATGCAAGCCTCAGCGCCTAAGCTGGAGCTCTCACAGTCTTTCATTCCCACGTTTGCGCAAATGAGTATTTTCGCATTGTCAATATCCTTGTTCAAGACTCCAGTGCTAATTTAATTGTCAAAGGCTCACACGTTCAACAGAGGGTTACAAACCACCATGCTCTAGCTTTCTGAGCCAGTCCACGTGGCCTTTGATATCTATTTTATGGGACTTCAAGCAATGAAGCAGTCAAAGGGAATTTTTTTTTCGCGAATGGAATTGGTTCTTTGGCCATAACGAGAGGCACGCCTGCCTTGCAAATATGATTGCGAAATCTCGGCGACTCTAAATTACCTATCTACTCCTAAGTCTAAGTACCATGTCTATGTGGCACAAAGCAGGAGAGAAACGCCTACTAACTATGCGTTAAGCATCTTCTCCGCCTCGCCGCCATAGCGCTCCCCGGAGATAGGCATGGTGTTGAGGATCTTCTGGATCTCGCCCATGTCGTCGTCGGTCAGCGACGCAGCCTTGCAGTTCTCGATGACGCGCTCGACCTTGGTGGAGCCGGGGATGGGGATGGCGCCCTGGCGACACACCCAGCCGATGGCCACCTGCGCCGTCGTTGTGCCCTTGCGCTTGGCAATCTGCTCCACCGCCTCGACAAGCTTGAAATTCTGGTCGAAGACGTCGGGCATGAAGCGCGGCTTCATGCGACGGAAATCGTTCTGCGGGAGGTCGTCGAACTTGCGTAACTCGCCAGTCAGCATACCGCGGCCGATGGGGCTGTATGCTACGATGGAAATACCAACTGCGTGTGGATCACGCTGTCAGTAGATGGCTTTTGACACTCTCCTTTTTCCAGGATTACGTACGCTCATGGCAGGCGTCCGCGATACCGTTGTTAAGAGGGTCGGGAGTGAACAGACTCAGCTCGATCTCGACAGCCGAGATGGGATGTACGGCATTGGCCTTGCGGATCGTGTTTGCGCCAACCTCGCTCAGGCCGATGCTGCCGATCTTGCCCTCCTTAACCAGTTCGGCTAAGGCCTTTATCGAGGTCTCGATGGGAACATTGGGGTCGACCCGAGCACATTCAAAGACGTCGATGGTCTTGGTGCCACCCAGCACCTTGACGGCCTCCTCGACAGACGCGCGGATACCTTCTGGGCTGCCGTCGGGTCCGGCCTTCATGTCGAAGGCGCCTTTGATGCTAAGCACGACCTTACTGGCGTCCTCGGGATACTTTTCGAAGTAGTGCTTGAGCAGATGCAGTGAGTTTGCCTGGGGCGTGCCGTAGTGTATGCCCTACAAGCGAGTCAGTCTGGCTCTTTTGGGGGGCTTCTACCTAATGGGGGTTCATGGGGGCGCCGTTCTTAACTCGAACGCCGCACTTACACCGTTCCAGAGATTGGCACCCTGTTCTAGCGCTGTCTTCATGATTTTTACCGCGACGGGATATTCGACAGGCGCCCACGGCATCGTCAAACCTGGAGCACGCAGCGTCAATTGGTATCCTCACGTGCTTGCTAATACACTTGTCTTGGCCTCCACATCTTTCACACCCTGGAATGAAGAAGGCATACTCCTGATTACTTACCCATCATGCCGAACCCAACAGGACCCACCGTTCTACCCCCGACGCTGGTAAGCGCATCTCTACCTGTGCTCATAGTGGAGGATGTCTTGTGGCGTTCGAGATAGAGACAGGTGTTCAGCGATGAATTCTGCTATGCTTTCCAATGCTACTGGAGAAGAAGGTGCGTAATGGATTATTACAAAATATCGACCCAACCCTTGTTTGACCAGAAATGAAAGTTGGGCAGTCCCCAAGGAGCTTTTATATGGCATTCGACCATGACGAACCACCCAGTACTTTATCAAAGAGGTTTGGTGCGATGGTGGCTGGTGGCTGTAGTTACGTATTTCATAAGCACCGAGGCACTTTAAATGATAGATTTTGCCCTTAAACCCGTGTCTCGTGTGTATGCCTTTTTCGGGCCTGGCTCAAATGGCTATCTCCGCAACCCCGATTCGCCTGCTGGCTAGCGGGTAAATTTCGGGCCCGAAATAGGCTTAATGAAAAATTAGAAAAATAAACGAAATCATGCCAGATTTTAACGCCCACTGTCCTTGGTCACAGTGCTTGCTCACGAAGTATTCCGTGTCTTATGCGCTTCCATTCCTTCCCCGGCTACTATTCCGGCTTTAGAGGCACTTAGTTGATCTAGATGATCACAATATTAATATGCTTTTTCCAAAGGGGAGTTACCTTAACTTTAAGACGACGTTCTGTTAGTCGCCTGCATATTTGTTGATTTGAGGTGCTTGTCCAGTCATTTTTGATTATGAACGTGTTGCAATTAAATGCGAGTAAACGTGAATGCAGGCAATGTTATACTAAAAGACAAGAGTCCGAGCCCAGTTCCTTGAAACATGATGTTTCTACCTTTGATGTGCTAGTTAAATCGAATCTATAGTATTCTCAATTCTGACTTCCAAGAGCCTGAATCGAGCCTTTGCCCAGTCTCAGTCCTTGAGTTTGAAATGTATGCGCGATGTCGATCGTTGACATACTCCTTGATGGGGCGCATCGGAAACGATAAACTGCCCTTTTATGATTTCGTGATATCTTACGTGTCTCTAGTTATGAGGATGAAGTCTTTTAAGATCGGCACTTTAGAAGGCATTGTGACTTGATGAGAAGGTCAATGATTGCTTGCTAGGAAAACTGGCCTGGTGTTGGTAGTAAGCGCAACAAATGTAATTGTGTCAAGTAAGGGGTAATTGTTTGCCAGTTTCATCATCTCTCAAACTTGACGCAGACAATGACAAGGAGTGGGTGATGAAGGTCTGGGGGTACGATTTAGGTAGTAGACCATCAGGCTTGTCGAGCTGCTGAACGTCCGTACAGTCTTGCCTGACTCCCGAAATTCATTGATTGAAGAGCAACCTCTTTCCTTCGGTATCCGATGCTCAAAGCATGACTATCGATGGAAATTCCATCGCCGGGAACATACCTCGATTTATGAGCCTTAGCAGCGGACTCCTCGAGATACTAACGTTGAAGATCATCGGTGTCCCATATAAAGAACTGGGACGCAGCATTACCGAAGAAAAAATCAAAATTGATTTCGAGAACAAAGCTGTTACCACTAGACTCACATTGACAGACCTCGGGACTTCAACTCGTTCTCACCTTTCTGATCTGCACTGGCTTCTCTTGGTTCCCTGAAATATATATCATCTTTACACTCGTTGCCATGCCACCAAATCCCCTCGAGCGAGATCGACAAGCCACGAAAGCAATTGCTGTATCCCGTCCCCAAACATTATGTGAGCAGGCAATTGACCAAGATGGCCGAAAGGTGTTGGTGTCGAGGCGTCATGTTTATATCAGCTCTGAGCGGACGCCGAAGATCTAGATCCAACAGGTACTAAGCTACACCACGAGACATGCTACAAGGATTATCATCCCCTGTCGACACCCGATATTCCATGTAGCCATAGGTACTCCAGCACAGAGATACTAGATGCGTGTGTCGATAAAGCTAGATGGCTAAGCTTCTCATACAAACGTAGGCGAAAGCTATGCCAAGTCTAGGAAATGCTGTTTTGGGTCATGTTCATTTTGAATGAATATTAGGGTTTGCTTGGGTAGTTGCCGGCCAGATTTGCTCTACTGGCGCGGAATCTACGTATATTGCTCTTGGGCTTTGGTACCTTCCTGTTTGAACTCAAGGTAGCTTAGCAGTAGAAGAAGATAGACATAAAGGTCTGGCATGGTAGTTCCCAAGCAGTAAAGTAATCATGAAACAACGATATATGCTTGCTTTATATATATCCTGTACGTGACTCTCCTGAACATTCAGGTATAAATAGAAGTCATAGACACTCTTGATAGCGATTGTTTGAATGCAAGACAAGGACCTTTCCAATTATCGTAACATCATTACTGCCAAGTGAACAGCCAATCTCCAGAAGATTCTCGCCGTCCCCAGGCACGTAGAGGTTTGAGACTTAGCCAATGATCTCCCATAAGTAGATTACTTGTCATCTAATCATTGAAGATATAACATCCAAGATGCCTTCTCCGAAAGATCGATGCTTCTTATGAATCAAAGCGGGATGTCATTTGGTGTTGTTCAGAAACCAGCATACACTTAATAGAACCATGACTCGCATCGATCCTCCGGGCAAGTTATGAAACTGCTTCGATTCCAGTCTTCCAGGTTCGCGAAATAATAAGCGGCCGCTTCATCAACGAGTGGACACGCTGGAGTTACTGGATAGCCATGGCCGAATCCATCTTTGACTGTGCGAAACTCGCCACACGCGCAGAACGTGTTCATCATCGGCTTCTGCACTAGGGAGATTCCGGGTGCTTCTTTGTTTAGCAAGCTGTCGTTCAAAGACTCTAGATCAAAATTTTGTGATATCCATCCGTCTCCCTCCCCTAAACGCCTGTAGGTAAGCAACTCCGTCTGAACAGCAGCCCAAAGACTTGGAAGAATTTTGCTAACACCAAAGAGATTTTCATGATCTTCATCACTTGAACATTTAATTGGAAGGTAGGGGTCATTGCTTGCTTCTCCATTCTCGCTCATCTCATCATCCCCATATTCGATGAAAGTATCGAATTCATCTTCACGCTCCCGTTCCTTCGAGGGGGACTTTCTTCGAGATGGCCTCTCTTTCCATTGTTTTTGCGAGTGTTCAAGGACATTGCAAATGATTTGCCAACCTGTCGAGAGATTCCCAGACCATTTCGATTTCAAATTAGCCGGCACTTTCTCCGCGAGCTCAAGAGGGTCCAAGTCTTCGTGTTCGCATTCATTGGACTCATCATTACCCAGAAGAGCCGGTATGGAAATATTTGCCACTAACAGCGGGTTTGCTCCATTATGTAAAAGGCAAAGTAGACAGGCAAGTATGCCAAACAAATTTTCGTCTTCGCACCCAGACTGGGAAAGATGAACTCCAACCAAGACTAAAGTGTGTAAGGCGAGAAGCTCCAACTTGTCTCCACAATGTGAGCAGCGTCTCACGAATAAGCCACTAGGTCTGTTAATGTTGGGTGCCCATTGAGGGCCAAAGACCGTCCCTATGCAGTGACAGATGGCCTGAACGGAGGTATGACAAAACATGTGCTTCCACTCAAACGGTATGCTTGAGGTACCATTAGCCAAGAGCCTGCGGACACAGTCAGAGTCAGCGTCCCACCGCCCACAAATATCAACGTCTTCTCCTTCAAATCGTTTCTCTTTCCTGAAGGTGGGATCTACTATACTTGGCAAGCAAGACGTATGAGATTTTAGAATGGCAATCATGAGCTGATCGAGGATTGTGTGGCCCAAATCGTTGACATAAAGTCTGCGAAGAGCGGGTGGAAAGCCTTCCTGAATCTCATTCAAAACGTTACAACATTGCCTTGATCCATTGAGATAACTGACAGCGAGATGAAATGGAAAGAGCCCGCTAGAACTGAGATCATTCCCAATGTTCTCGATTATGTTCACAATCAATTCAACATTTCCACTCATGATGCTGAAGCCAAGAGCTTCTTGGCGGAGCTCTTTGGGAGAGCGTTGGGCAGCCACAGCTATTTGATTCGTCGCTACCGGTAAATTATCGAGTTTTACGTTACTGAAGTCGTTACTTGCTAAGTTATCGCTGAGCTTCTTCGTAAATGTGTCAGAGTCTTGGGGACCCGACCACTGTGGCCAGGCTTGCTCATTATCAAGGTCGAGATTTGGTGGCGGAGAACTTGGTGGAGAAGGTATTCTTTTGTACGATGGAGTTTTGCAATGAATACTCCATCGACATAGGGAGGATGGGGTCTGTGTCCCGTTCCCACTGAGAAAGCCAGACATCTCACGGCCGCTTGAAGAGAAATGAGTTGCCGGTGTGCCCACACTCATACCCGGAGTATTTGGTGAAGAGCCAGAGATGGTTTTCTGTTGATGGTAGTCATCGAACCCAAGCATACCAGCGGTCCAGTCTTGAGGGCCTCGGCCCCAGTGCTTCGCTGTCTTGAAGGAGAAATGCCAAAATTGATACATCCACGTTGACATGGTGCTATCTCCATTGTCAGAAGCGTCAAAATGTGATTGGTAAGATTGCCCACATCCTTTGCTGCTTTTCCATAGACTTCAACAGTTCGTTGTGTCTTCCTTGAGTGAAGAGCCGAGCCCCGTCAACCGCCGTCATTGCCTTGACAGCAATGGCTGTAGGAGACGGTACACTCTGCTGGGAAGATGGGGTGGCGACCACCATGTCACTGAGAGGTGAGACATGATCTGACGACGTGGTTGATGTCGATGGCATCATAGTCCCGTAAGGCATATTCCAGTTCATAAATCTAGCGAACAGTGAGTGAGCCAGGAAGCTGCTACCTTAATCTGCAGATCTTACATCCTGTTCCCGAATTGAGCAACCCGCCCGGAGAGTAGGCCAGTATCTCCAACTACGCCAGTTGCATTTGGCTGAAGCGTTACCGTCCTTCTTGCCTCCGTCTTAAGATATCGTCGTAGGTTCTTCGTGTCAAGGTTTTTTCCGCCGCGCGTGACAGCCGACGATTTACCCAGGTTCGCTCTCTTCTGGATTACTTGGTAAAGAGCCGCTTTCTTTGTGGTCGACGTACTCTTCTTCATCTTCCACTTCTTAATCTGGTATTTGTATTGAGACTCGCTGATAAAGATCAGAAATTAGCCTTGATCTCTTCGGACGACAGCCGATCAGCGATAGACGTATAGGACCGAAACTCACGTAGCGTCAAAACCATGCCGATCCCGTACGGTGCTGATGACTTCAGATAGCTTGAGATCATCATGCACGTACAGACGTTCAATGGTAGGTTTGAGCAGGTTCCATTTCTGGTTGAATGGGACACCGAGAAGCGAGACCGGAGGATCCTGGGCGCTCAAATGCTCCATTGCAATTCGCGGCTACCACAACCGGATGTCAAATTCACTTTATGAAGCCTGCGGTTTATCCAGCGAACAAAAATGAAGGAGAAGCAAGAGGGGAGGAAGGAAGAGGAAGGAAGAGGAAGGAGAGGAAGGAGAGGAAGGAGAGGAGGAAGAGGAAGAAGAAGGGGTCCTGCTCTTCGTATCAGGACTGGCTCCAGAAGGAGGCATCGAGCCAGGCAGGCTCCAGGAGCTGAATCAAGAAGGCATGCTCTCCGATTGGCAAGGCTGCGATGCGACATGCCCACTGCATGGGCTGCACGGTGGTCCTCCATCATAACTCGAGGATTAATATTATGCACCGAGTGAGGTGCCAAGATGAACAAAAGAAGACTGACCAGTAAGATGTCTACGGCAAGGCAAGGCTGGCACCGCTTAGCAGTCCCAGCGGCCCCGACCGCATGCTTTGCGCGAAACACCTGAGACTCCGTTCTTCCTAAGCTACATGAGGCCTAGCTGTCAATCTTGTTCATGTACAGTAGGGCACTAGGAGGCCTACACTTTTCCCTCTTTGGATGATGTGCTCTGTACTATACACCCTTCGTGCAACGTACCTTGCCGACGAGCTTACCACAACCCAAGGGGGTGGTGGGGGCACCGATGCCAACAAAAGTAGACCGGCCAACCATCGCTTTCAAACGAGCCGTCAAGCTTTTCCAAAACGTCAGATCTACGGTATGACCAAGTATCCAGAGAGCCCGATTCCATTCCTATCCCTCCCGCGCTACTTGAACAAAAGAAGACCACCCAATAAAATAACGGCGACGGCAGCAAATTGTGGCGTGCTAGGCCCGATTGGTATCACTGAATCGGATGCACTTGGATTGCCAAGGGAGACAAAAGGATACTCACCAATGACAGTGTGGAGATATTGATGGTAGCTGTGAGGAAGTCTCCACTATGAGGCAACAAGTGCTCCTGAGATCTAGCGACGCAAGTCCAATTGATCCGGATCATCAAAGCCCCATACTAGCGATGATGACTGCATCCTTCATGAAATTCGTATCCCGCGATAGCCATTCTATGATCCATGCAGAAGAGTTCGCCCACTTTGAAAGGATGTGTTGCGGTTGCCTTCTTTATGTGATGGGCATTCCAATCCCCACTTGCCCTTGCACGATCACATATAAGGTCGGTCAGATCACCGGAAGACAGGAATTTTCCAAGTCGGAAGCCTCTCCGCGCTCAAAGGATCATTGAGTAACTGTATGACCCCTTTGGTCTCTTATCCAATCATCTTCGAATTTCGATACATCAAATTCAATTACCTAGTAATTCGATATCGATGGATCCCAGAAAGAATTCCATCAAGCCAAAAGAGTAAGGCATCTCTGTAAAGCTGAGCACGAAACCTGATATATGGAAGCTTGGATGAAAGCAGGCTGACTTACCCTTGCAGCACTGATTCTTCTCATGACACCTACCGTCGTAGCGACACTCGCCCGACGTATCAGCCACCCCTCCCCAAAATGGCATCTAAGAAGCAGACTTCAGACCAGCAAAGAGGGTCAGAAGCCCCTGTCCTCGCAGATACTGCTGCCCAAGCACACTACGCCGCAGAAACCTTCGGCCCTGCGACTCGGAAATCTTCAGCAGACAAGCGTTCAACATCCACAGCCAGCAGACAGCGTCACGATCTGTTAGGGGTGGGTTCGCATAGCTTCAACGAAGGCAGCAATCAATATGATACTCGCACACCATACAACGAGAGGTCACATACATGCCCATACCATGGTCCCATCGTCTATGATCGCCTGACGAGCTCTTGCTTTGATCAGGGAATGCGTCCAATGGATCGATATCTCGCCGAGGGCCGCTCGGAAAGGTACACCATTGTTGATCAGCCCGACACAAGATATTTGTCGACACCCGCTGATTGCACATGTTTCGATATTACCCAAGGCAGGTTTGGTGGCAATAATCGTGTCCAAAACTGATGGCGAAGGACAAGATAGGTAAGGAGACTAGAAGGATCGTTGCTCCTGAAGCTCGGCAGTCTGAAGTCTCAACTAGATACCCCACTTTAATTTGACAGAGGCCGACGACATCAGTGATGGTTCTCGTCTGATGGGTACCATCTATTTGCCATTGCTGTATGCCAGATCCCCGTGTAATTTAATGAAGAAAGCAATTTTGTCTCTTCAGTCTATCTCAATCTAGTCAAGCTAGTCTTTGCATGCCATTTTTGAGCCAACAATAGACATTCGTTCAATTCCCACGCACTGACGACTAGTCTTAGCTGAAGCGACTTGGTTGAGTATTACCACCACTCCAGGATAGTTGAACATATCCATGAATGCTTGAAGATAGTCGCAGAATAGGCCGGTGTAGCAGTCATGCACTGAAGCCTAGAAATTCCGATCTTGGTACGTGGCAACTTTGAATCGCTCTGCACGGTGCGATGTGCGGTTGCTGCTACAACATCGCACCGCCCTCGCACCAACGCTCTAGGTGCTAGCGCGTACTGATATTTGGGAAGCCCTTGCAGTGTGTGTACTCGACTTGGCATAATACAGAGCCAAAAGTGATTGCTTAGTACGTTGACTCAGACGGTTTTTTTAGATTCGGCCAAGCTAACCAAATTGGGGAAATCTCCAAACTGCACTAGCTTTCGTGGACGAATTGCTATCAAAAAACCTTCCGCTTACGAAATACTCTATTCGATGTGGAGAGCAGGTCTCTGCGCAGAAAATATTCTCTCAAAATCAATGGTCGGTAAGACATTATGCCTCAAGATCAAGTGTTTCCCAATCTGATTAGCTTGGTGTAATATTAAAAACTAGTCTGCGTAGCGGGAATGCCCCTTATACTGTCTACCCCGCACTAATTAGCATATTTAAGTTTATCGGGATTCCTTAGCACCCTTTTCTACACTTAGCCCTACCTCGCGACCGCGTTTTAGAAAAAAGATCCGAAAAGAAGATTATAAAAGTAAGTGACTTTTACGAAAAACCCTGATAGCACGATTAAAATATAAGATAAAAGGTAATATGCTATCCCTTTCCTTGTGCACGGGTGGTACACGCTAAGTACTAGCGTACCCGGAACGATGTTAGAGACTTAATTTATCGCACCTATGATCTATTGATAATTCAGAAATTTGCTAAGAGCAGAGTGGACTAATCAGATCAGCCAGATTGCTTCGGATGCGCTAGTGCTTAGCGTGTACCACCCGTGCACAAGGAAAGGGATATAAAATATACTCCGAGGAGCCTAAGCTATAATCTATACTTTTTAGTTAAGGCCTAATAAAGATTCTATTTAGATGAGTATACTAGTAATATAATTTTAGTGGTTTTCTTTTTTAAAAAAAGGTTAGAATTTTCTAAAATGCGGGCGCGGGGTAAGGCTGAGTGCAGAAAAGGGTGCCAAGGAATCCCGATAAACTTGAATATGCTAAAAGCACCGGATTGAGTTGTGTCGTTGCTCACTCCGATTGTCTGTTTTCACACCTCGACCGAACCAGCAGAGCCTCCATCGTGCCATGTGTTCTGTGTGTTCGGTGCGTTCTGGCCACGTCGAATGCGGAGATGTTGCCTGACGGCCTTTAGCGTATAGGGCTGTCTCCCTGCCAAACGTAATCGAACATCTCTTTACAGCAACTCCACTCCACCTAACAAAAGACTGCCTACATTATCCTTAAGCGAAGTGCATGCGACCATGACCACCTGCTACCCCCAACGCGAATCCCAACGGCGACGTTCAATACACGATAGTCAAGCTCAGGCTGCCCACAGGGTCTAGACAGCTCTAGCGAAGACGTCCCGTCCTTGCATGCTCCCAAAGCGGTCAGCAACCACAACCTCTACCAATGGACGCCCGCTTTAAGCGAAAACCGCGAGCTGCGTATACGAGTCCACCATGAATCACGAGCGATATGATGTGACAATAGCCCAGGCTTGTTTAAAGCAAGCGTACTATTCTTTTCTTCTCTTTCTTTCATCTCAGAACATTCCTTCGTGATCTAGCCAAAAGGACGAATACAAGAAGCCATAATAATGTATAGACTCGCTTGCTCGATATCCCCAAAAAATTCCATGACAATGCTTCCTTCCTTCTCCCTCTCCATATCTCTCTTCTCCTCCTCCCACTAACCAACCTCGTAGCCAGCGCACCCCAAGCAATAAGGTAACACCCTCCTCTATTCCCATTCATTACTCCCACTAACAACCCTTTTCCCCTTCAGCTCTTCTACCCCCAATCTCCGTATCGAAGGTCCCACCACTACAATCTTCGAAGGCCCCATCACCTCCAGCCCACGCAACTTGACCGCCGTCCAATCCAACGACGGCTATACCCACGTCTGCGACGGGGTCGAAGGCGGCGCCATTGGCGCCAAACCTTTCAATACTGCCCTTGACGCCCTGGATCAGGCCTCTAAGACCTCTCCAGATTTCACCTATACTCTCGGCTACGACGGCGATATGACCGATTTTTATGTACTTTCCCTTGCCGGGTATTCCGCCGAGGCGTGGGGACTTTTGTATAATTGGAAGGTCCCGGTTTATGGTGATGGGTTTACGATTGGGGGTTGTAGACAGCAGGTGCAGACGGGGGATGATGTGTTGTGGGCTTATGTGGAGAGTCAGGACACTGTGTTTTTAAAGGTGACGCCAAGTACAGCGACGGTTAAGAAGGGGGGGTCGGTGACTTTTACGATTACGGACGGTCTGACGGGGAAAGTTCAGCCTTCAGCCACGATTCACGATGTCAAGGCCAATAGTAAAGGGCAGGTTGTGGTGAGTTATCCGACCACTGGATACTTCCCCTTCAAAGCAAAAGAGACGGGGACGGTGAGGAGCGAGCTTGTAAAGGTTACGGTGACCAATTGAAGATGAGGGTCGAGGGTTTTGGGTGTAGTGATGCTTCGTTTGGATCTTTGAGGCGTCGTCGATATCGCATGGTGAGCAGAAAGCACCTGGCCTGCGCATCAACTTTCGATTTACGTTATCATTGTCATTTTTCCGGAGCGTGAAACTTGGTTCGGAAGCAGTTTTAGGGATAAGGTAAGTGCAGTTACGAAGAGCACAAAACATACGCACTAGATGTTGAAAGGGAGCGATACATATATAAGCTCAATATGCTTAGCGCATTCCAACTTTTATTTGTCTCTTTTAGATTCGCATAGTTGTGGGGAAAAGCCGCGTTTGAGTAGGGGGAAAACTCTCTGCTCTGTATACGCTTGGAGGGCATCACGATTGCGCGATATGAAGCGTTTGAAAAGGAAAGGAGTATTTTTTTGCCGAAGCATCTTTCTACTTCAGCTAACGTCATTTCAGTTTTCGATGTGTTGCCCAGTACTTATGTGCCCGCAATACATTCGTGACGTGAGCTAATGGAGACCGTGTGAGAAGTAAGGGTACTATTTCATATCTCGGAGCAATGACATACGTCTTAGGCTGGTTTAGTTTACTGATCGAATTCGTACACGTTGGCACAATTCCAGGTCAGTACAGGTTTTTTAAGCCATGGACATCGAGTATCAAATCGCCTAGTAAACCCTGACTTCGTGGAAACCGGCCTCTATTCAATTCAAGGCTGCGGATCGAAAGCGGGCCAAGTGGCTACTGCGCTGCAACTTCTATAAGATGTTGTCCATCCTTCTCTTTTCGACTCCAACGCTACCTACGCAAGCGATTCTTATAATACTTTGTTGAAGGATAATGCACTACGCTCCCATTATCAGCGGTATCCTTCAAGACGTTGCATAGGACGCTTCGGTGAAACAAGTCATCGGGGCACGTGGTGCGGGCAATATTGGAGTCTCCAGCCCAGTCATTGCATGCTTGAACGAACCGCCTTATCTCCCCAACAACACAATCCTCATAAGCCTTCGGCAACACTTCCAACAGTTGGCGGCCAAGGGCTGTTATAGTCCTTAAATGGGATTTCCAAACGCTTTCTGTTTCGACGGATCACAAGTTATCATACTTTGCCCACGGTTTTTCGACATGATACTCCATACGACGAGGAAGACGTGTCCGCCAGTCAACCGCATTGCGCGAATGTTCATCAACAATTCAATAGTAGTGGTGGCCCAAATCCAAGTGTCTAATTTACTTCATGAATTGCTTCATGGGGATTTGGGAGCAGCGACGAATATTCAAGCTGTTACAAGGGCTTCGAAGGAGGTGTACTCCGTTCGGGATTGTCTCGATATTAATGGGCGAAGTGCGCCTTTCAACCCAAGTATTTTCCAAAATTATGTCAGCAGTAAGTCCGAGCATCGTTATGCAATGCCCTCGATGGAATCCCAGCCGATGGTGAACGGTATTGGTCATGTAACGATTCGATAAGATTGGACAGACATCCTGGCAACGGGTAGCTTTGGGATGTTTCGATAGACATTATTGCTAGATTTACACGTACTCGCTGCTGAAATACAAGGAAATGCCTATCGTAAACTGGTCGTTTTTATTTTACATCTTCTGGCCGGGAAGGAATTCAACAGCAAACGTGAAGTTACAACTTATCGTTCAGTTGCAATAACCTCTAAAGAATTGTGCTTCAGATACGAGGCATAGGAGAGCCATGCCAGAACCTGGGGTACCTTGCGCGGAGACTAGAAGCTGGCATCTGAGCGGTATGGTTTCCAGATTTTGGCTATACGTCCTTCAAGTCTTCTATTGCAGCCTTTCGCATATTTTCAGGTTAAAAATCATCCATACAATGAACTGTCATTTTGGTCAAACGTCTCATCTCATTAGATAAAGCTACCATTTACGTCGTTCAGTCAATGGTCTTTTGACCTAAGTCCTTAGGAGTGAGTTTCCTTTTCAGCTACCTACCGCAGCAGTACCAGAGGATTGCTCAGCCAAGAAAACAGCTTTGCCTTTCAATTCGAAATGCATAATTGGAGTTCTGGCTGAGAATCAATGATCAATGTTTGAAAGGCTTGCATGGTTGACGGAGGCAACCGAGCTATACCGAAACCTATAGCTGGTGCCGGCAGTCTTGCTTTCGAATCTCTCAGACCTCTGCGACATGCGTACTCAGGCGGGTTGAATTAGACGCTCTTGCGATGGAACAATGCAAAATTGGCATAATTATCAAGAACGACCTTGAGGACCGTTCAATGAGGCATATATACCGAACCTTAAAGGTAAGATAGGAGCGACAAGGAAAAGTGGGCACGATCGCCACACAAAGAACGCTATGAAACAATGAGGTATCAGAAAGGTCATGGGACTGGCTACGAAGAAGTTTAGATAGTTGCGGGTCGTCAATCATGTTCAGAATCAGAATTGGGAGAGAGCCAACCACAGCTGTCTCTGGGAGCATTCTGAATCCGACCTGATGATCGATAGCAAGGTAGGTTTCTTTCAGATGACGGCTATAGATGTTCAAAGGGGAGGGGGGGGCATTGCTGTGTCACACAGTGGGACAAGCATTGGGAGCGAAAGCCTTTCGACACACATGCCATGCACAGCTTCATCTCCAACTTTTCTCCGGCGTCTAGTGATGCTTCTTGATTCGGAAGTTCTTAAAATTAAAATAGGCACCAACGAAGTGCCTCGTCACATCCCTAAAGCTGTCAATGTCAGACAATCCGATGCGAGACACGAGATCAGTAATCTTCCCTCCGAGGTCCGTGATTACGTTCTTGTTAGCTCAATACTAGATCCCCATGTCAGAGAAGAACGCCATTTCCAAGAAGCGGGAAATTATTTACTTGTTATGGCTTGTTATTCTTATCGTTGTAGACCAGGAACCGATTAGATCCGCCGTTCTTCCGGAATGAGACCGCGTTGCCATTCATTTTCTTTTCCTCGAATTCGTCAATTTCTTTGCCTTGGACAAAGCCTATTGAAATACGATAGAAGAATTGCCAAAATGTGGACGTTCTAGACTTACATGCAACGGTTATGTGCTGGTAAGCCCAGTAGTCCTCCGATCTGCTCTTCACCATTTGAGACCACGTTACCTTTATCTTCTAGCAATTCCCTCCGCCAATGTAGTCGGCTGGGACGAAGAAGGTGCTACCAATCTCGACATGCATAATAAAGCTGTCTTCAGAGTATATTTGTTGTATTCGTTGCTAGAAGGGGCTGTATTCTCAGACTTTGGAGATTGAAGACAATTGATGCTGTTGGGCTTATGAGTTGGACGTTCTTCAAGCATTTCATGGATCCTTTCTATTCTTGAGTCAAGGGTCTAGAACGCTCTGGGAAAGTATCTCCATGCCCCAATGTTGCTGGTGATAATGAGCAGAAAGCCACTCCAGCCTGGTAGTAACTATAATCGAGTGAAACCGAGATTGATGTGAGTTGTGAGCCCACTAGAATAGCATCGGACCGTCGTGAAGGCGTGAAGGCTGCTCACTTGGGCTACTCTAACCTCCATGAGAAACATGTCATTTTAGCGAAGACCGGGACTCCGAAATTGTCCCTTCGATGCAAGAAGCATTGTGTGCGGCCAATGAAATTGCAAGGAGAATCTGATGAAGTACAGGCGTTATTGACGAATTGCAGCCAGATCTAGTGGTGACATGTTAGGATCGCCTTAGTCGCGATTCGAAATTCCTGAATTCAATAAATACAGCCTGCTAAACTGAGGAAGCACCGATAAGAAAAGAATACGTGAAACATGTCGATACCAGCAACATAGGATGTTTGGAGTCCTGGAAGCAAGCCTTTTACAACGTTACCTGCGACATTTGGGGAGACGAGAGTTGTGTCCTGAAATCTAGAATGGGTTTCGGAACGTTAATGACAGTCACATCGATAAAGCAGATAAGGTAGTTGGAAGTGTAGCTAGCGATTGGTGGTGAGAGCATCGGCTGATCGCTGTGCAATGAATGTTGTGGAGATTGACAACCCATACACTTGGACATAATGAAACTGCAAAATATTGCGAGAATGTGAACCCATGAAACGATGGCCATCAGCACTATGCTAAGATGACAGCGGCCACGCATGGGATTAAGACAGTCGTAGCTTAATCCTCAGAAAGGACTAATTCCAAGGATTTATCCAGCGGTGTGCCATTCTCCTAATAACGGGAGCAGAGTCAAGCCGTTATCTTAAGAATGGTCTGTCATTTTGAGGGTATCAAGAACCTATTCACATCTTAACGCTTGAACCGAATAAAATGTATGACTTCGAAGCGAACTCACTCAGAAGCTCCTCCGTAAGATCATTTGAAGTTTCCAACCAACGCCATGCAGTAGACAATCCGTCCGACTTTTATATCCTAACGTCCCTTCCAGCCTTCACGACTGCCTTGACCAAATCATTGTAAGTCTCCGTAAAATCTTCAGCACCCTCCTCCTTTTCCTTCTTCTTGCCTTCTGCCTCTTTGCTCACCATGACAACACTAGTCGGCCTCTTCGTATTGCTGGCTGCGCCCAGCTCCGCTCTCGAAGGTACGAATATGTAAGGGAACCCATGGTCTTCGCAGAGAACGGGAAGATGCGAGATGACATCCATGGGCGAGATGTCGGCGGCGAGGACGACGATACCAGGGGTGGCGCCGCCGGAAGCAGTAGCAGGTTGGGACTTGCGAAGGGATTTGACGACTTCTTTGACGCCGCGCTTGAGAGATTTGTTCTTTGCAGCTTCATCATAGCAAAGATCAGCCATTGGATCTGGGTTTTAAGCTCAAACTAGCATCTATACCTTTCTTCACACTTTTGAGCACCTTTTTCCCAACTTTTTCGTCCGCCAACGGATTCGCGAACGGCACGAGTGCGCCCAGCAGCGGCGCGCTCTTCACCTTGATCTGCAGATCCCCGGTATCCTCTTTGATGGCCACACTACCAGGCTTCTTCTCTTCTAATGCATTGAGTAGTTTTGTAGTGACTTCGGTGTCTGTAGCTGCCGCAGCGACCTTCTTCTCTTTCTTCTCTTTCTTGTCTTTTTTATCTTTTTTATCTGATTTGGATTTGTGCACGCCATTCATTTCGGAGTGCTTTGCTTCTTTCTTAGCTGCTTTTGCCGCCTTCCTAGCCTCCTTGTCGGGATCAGTGGGCTTTTCTTTGGCCATGGTAAAATTTTTGAATAAGATGCTGTAGATTATTAGAATTTAGAGATTTCGAGCTGCGGAATTATGTCGAGAAACGAGGTCTAGCGCAGCCGAAGTTTGTTCAGGCTAATCCAAATCTGGACGCAAATCATGATTTCTACTCATTCCAGCACCGAACGCCGGGGAGAATTGAGATTCGATCATACGAGTAGAACTGCACTCGTTACGAGATCTTCCTAGCAAAGTTCATCAACCTTTTTCCGCACTTCCACACTTGTTATGGAGCAAATCATTGCCATAGCACTAGATCTCGGGGGTTCTCTTCCTCGGAGTCTCTCCTTAACAATGAATGCCTCTGGGATCATGAAGCAATGCAGATCGTTGAGACCGTTGTTGGAATCTTGTAATTCTTATTGTAGTATATACACGCTTCCGATGGCCCCGAGACCCGCCAGAAAATCCCTTCTCCGCTCCTTTCAATCAACCGCGTACTGTGCCCCCTTGTGTAGCCTCCTCAGCAGCTTCAGCATCGTGCATCCTGCCTTCCTTCGAGTTGTAATATTCATTCCTGTTAAGCAAGGTATTAGCTTCTCGCCCATCGACTACTCTCCAATGTCTGTCTCCATCACATCGAGGTAAGATTAGCTTCCAAACTCACTTCTCAACGGCCCAGTTCAAAGTCAGATATGCGAGGGCAAAAGGTGGGACGACGTAGAGAGCCTGGGCTCGACATCGCCGCCATGTATTGAAGACCGCTGCGTTTAGGGTGCCTGCGAGAGGTCGTTGACGGTTGGCAGAGATAGCGTAGGTAGTGACGCCCTTTTGTGTTTGAGATCCTATTGAGAATATGTTCAGTATGCTTCTACGTAGCGGGTTCATTGTCTGAGGGTGGTGGCTCGAGGAGAGAAGCAAGCGACTGGTCATCATTGCGGGTCCAGGAGTCGCAAAATATGACAGTGAATACGGATCGTCCATACCTAGGTTGCCCCATCCGCCGATGTATCTGAAATGCACATGGTCAGCATAGATTTCAGGATGCTTTTAGAGAAGACTGAGATGTCTAGAATATGTCAAGGGTGTACGTATGCGCATAGAGACATACTGGCCATGCTTGGTGTCCAATGGAGCACTTCCTCCTGTCATCTTGACTGAATGGTACTTGCGAGCGACAAAGGAAATAGAGGATTGTCGTCTCAAAAGAAGAGTTAATGGATGGCAATGAATGATCTTGTCGCGGAACTCTTGATGCTAAGCCAAGGCGCTAAACTGCATTGGAGCTGCATATTTTCGAGTATGAAGTCAAGCAACATCACTTCTGTCTTTCCCATACAATACTTTGTGAAGACCACGAAACTCCTCGAGGACCTCGCTTTCTACGCCCATAGCCCAAAAAAGCCCTGCAGCTCTGATTTCTCGCCATGGCTGCCGCTCTCAATACCGTTTACAGATACGCAATCCCCCTCGCCATTGGTGTCTCCTTCGCTCAAGCCTCTCTTTACGACGTCAAAGGCGGTAGTCGTGCTGTCATCTTCGACCGTCTCTCTGGTGTCAAAGACGATGTTGTAAACGAGGGCACACATTTCCTGATCCCATGGCTACAGAAAAGCATTATTTATGATGTTCGCACCAAGCCAAGAAATATCTCTACGACGACCGGGAGTAAGGATTTGCAGATGGTCAGCTTGACTTTGAGAGTTCTGCATAGACCCGAGGTCAAGATGCTGCCAAAGATCTATCAGGTGTGTATACACACATCCTCTACTCACCACTCCCACTTGCATCCTCGTCCCCTACTCTAGGCATTGACATCTAACATAACTTCTCTAGTCCCTCGGTCTCGACTACGACGAGCGTGTCCTCCCCTCCATCGGAAACGAAGTCCTCAAAGCCATAGTCGCCCAATTCGACGCCGCCGAACTAATCACCCAACGAGAAGCTGTCTCCGCCCGCATACGCACCGACCTCCTCAAACGCGCCTCCGAATTCAACATCGCCCTCGAAGACGTCAGCATCACACACATGACCTTCGGCAAAGAGTTCACGCGTGCGGTTGAGCAGAAGCAAATAGCGCAACAGGATGCCGAGAGGTCAAGATTCATTGTGGAGAAGGCTGAGCAGGAGAGACAGGCGAATGTTATCAGGGCTGAGGGAGAGGCCGAGAGTGCGGAGACGATTTCGAAGGCGGTGGCGAGAGCGGGTGATGGGTTGATTATGATTAGACGGATTGAGGCGAGCAGGGAGATTGCGCAGACGCTGGCAAATAATCCGAATGTGACATACCTGCCGGGTGGAGGCGAGGGTGGAGACAAGGGTGGCAAGGGGACAAGCATGTTGTTGGGGCTGAGGTCGTAAGAAGTATGCTGTGAAGCATGTGCTAAGATAGGCAGTAGGAAGCCTATGGCTCATTTGCAGAGATTTGGTGTTCGGGGGCATATTCAAGTCTTCATTAGCGAAAGTTGCGCTGCAATACACTTCGGTAGCATTGTACCATAGCATCAATCCTCTCAAACCATACATATCTTTGCGATTGCGTGCTGAAGATTCAAACGAAATGGTTCGTTCATGCACTGGGAAAGTGTAAGTCTCTGTCACAGCTGAGAGGACCGGGAAAGAGAGGAGTGCTGAACTAAGGCAGTCGTTGATAGGTTACTGACAGAGGGAAAGAGGACAGTGTATGGACTAAGATGGACTTGAATGTGCGAATTCATTTGGGGTAGCAATAGTATGATTTCCAATTTCGATATTGACGAACGTTACTAACTGGATGGTACAGTACTGCACTACCTGTACAGAGAATGACTGAAATGTTTTCCAGCGCTCCAAGAATGCCCATGTCCTTGATCTTGAGCAGACCATCGACTTAGGATCGACTTTGGGAAACCCACACGTTGCCACCTTCCAAAGGACCGACAAGGTATTGAAGACCCGGGATGGAGGAGTATTGGGAACTGTTTCCCATGGAGATATACAAAGGAACGAGATCCATCAGATAGTCAAAGCACGTTTTGTTGATGAGTCTGCTTCCTCAGCCGGATCTGCCCCCTTGCGCGGCCAAAGTACGATCCTCACTTTCTGATCACTATGAAGTCTCGTCTCCTACATTATCTCCATCTGCGTTTGCTATCTCTTGGTTCGGGGGCTGAGTATAGGCAGTGATCTCGCCAGGCCTTGGTAGATCATTGCGTCGGCGATATTCATGGACGTCGTTGACGAAGCATGGCAGGAAGAGCTCTGGTGAGTTGTCGATCAGACTGCCTGGTGCGTGGGCATGTTTGCTGATAATTGCGTCCCAGATAACAATAGCATGGTCCTGAATATTGTACGGGCGATGGTCCCACAGGTATTCGACGATGGCAGGTGACGGTAGTGTAAATTCGGTTGTCGCCCTTTGTAAGAACGCGTTGGTCACATAGAGCTGGAGTGGGGCCATGCCGAGGACGTCGGCGACTCTCCAGATCATGACCCATACATTCAATGGCACGCCATCGTTCAAATCGAACAGCGGTTGACCGGCAGGCCTCCCTCCATCATGGCACCAACCAACAATCCATTCGAAGACATCCACTTCTTCCGTCGTCAAGAGTAAAAGATCCTCAGTATTCTTGATAAAATACTCCACGTATGCAATGGTCGGTAGAGAAAAGACACGGAAGTATAACGAATGCTGGCGCATAGCCCAGGCACTGAACTCGACCTCATCTAGCTCAACCCCAAGCCAGATACGAGTGATTTCTCCGTCCAATTCCCACTGCAGGCAATTCTTGGCCTGCTGCACAGTCTTGTCCAAAATCTCGAATGTCCATTTTGTGGGGTGGGGAAATTCTGATATCAGCCAGTCGCTCCCGTCAGAAGCCATCTTGAAGGGTTTTGAGAAGTTTGGATAATACTGCAATGTGTTCGGATCATGCAGACAAGGGATGAGACCGAGGGCGAAGGCCATTTTAAGTACACCTCTGGCCAAAATAATTGCTATTATTTAGAAATGTGGGACCCAGGCCCACTAATCAGTCACCTTCTGACTCCCTCTCTACCAGAATAATCGCAATTATTTTAGCGATGTGGAGACCGGAACCACTTCAAGCTGTCAGCATTTTGCTAGCTTCTCACCAGAATACATTATCATTTTTGAATGCGAACGTTGTGCTGTAATCCTGACCGCTTTCTCAAAAACTGAAGAAGCTTGTACACCGTACAAAGACTGATTTCGCCTATTGTCAAAGATCGATGCCGTCAAAATACTATGGAGAAGTTAGATTTCATGAGCGTCTGAAAGCACTAGAGGTCCCACATGTAGACGATGTAGACGCAAGTTAATAACTTGTCTGGCTCGTCTAAAATGTAGACTGCATCTCAATATTAGCTTGTAGCTCAAAGATCCATTGCAGGTTTGATGCGCTTTACCGTTAACGAGTGTAAATTGTAAATATACTCATAATGATCGTAGTCGCTGGTTATGATACAGACAAGAGCATAAATCAACTCGAGGTCGGCCCGACGTAGCGCACCGACAATCGGTCGTCCAATGTTCCTTCTATATTCGAACTTGGCAATGTAACCGTGCAAATGGACTAACGATTGCTTTGCTGGGAAGATCGTAATCATCCCAGTATCGTGATTTCCTCGAATACTCGTCTTTTCTGCGATTCGACTCTAGAAGATGGGTGAAGGCTGGGAATTGGAGCATTGGGCCCCTTTAAACATCCATTTTCATTTTCGGTATCTGTCTTACTTCAAGTGCGAGTAGGCGCTTGGTGGAAAAAGTACAGATTACCTACAAGGCAGTGCTCTGGAGTTGCGAAAGATTTCCAGAATAACGCCTGCAATAGGACTCATATTCGACGGTACAGGTGCAGTTGGTATCTCATATCCTCCAAGGTAATTGGATAGATGAGTCCCTTGGGTAATCTGAACCATTCTGATCCACGGGTCTCCAATTTATTCCACTGATCCATTCTAGTAGAATGATCCTTACTGCTGCCGATTGCAGCCGAATCCAATAAAGTGTGGTCTAAGAGCCATTGCATCGGATATCTCTTACTCTCATCAGAGGCCGTTCCAAGTTTTACCGTCGAGTAACTTCCAGGGCTATCTATGACCAGCAGCAGCGCACCGGGAGACAACAGCGTGGTCATTGAAAGCAGCAGATTGGTAGTAGCGGCAATGGAACAGCTATAGAGCTCATTAAGTGTGAACATCAGTGTGACTAGCTTTGCGTCTGTGAAAGTTGCTGCTAAGTCTGCGTCCTCCATTTTCAATATATCCTGCTGGAGGAACCGCAAATTATAGACGAATGGCTCCGCCAAAGCCTCATTGATTGCCTTTACCTCGGCAGGTGCATAAGAAGACAGTGGGGGAGCAGTAGTAATGCCAGAATACAGCCTCAAGATGACGGGCTCCCAATCAGCAATATCGATAGCCGTAACATCAAGTTTAATGCGCCTAGCGGTATTTCCTAACGATTTCACGCTCTCAGAGTTGTTCTGTTTATCGGAGACGAATTTTTCGAGATAATTCAAGGAAGCCCCTAAAGCGACCACCTCTGCACCAGCGCCTGCACCGATACAAACGATACGACTGGAGCCCCCTTCCAGGCCGTCGAAATCCTGTGGAATATTTGAGGATGGGTGGGGTACATCCGGAGCATTTGACCTAGTCGTTTCGGTCAAAACTTGACTTTCGCCATTTTCGAATCGACCAGTCAACCCTGACAGGATGCCGGCAGAAACTGTTGGAAGATTGCAAAGAATTTGAGAGTAGGCCAGCGCTCGACTTGGACTCCACCTTACGGTGTAGGCTTCTAAAAATCTCTGCTGTCTGAAGGCGCTGTCAAAGTCACGATTGTATAGATGTTTTTTCATCTGCTGTATGAGACTGGGGAGATCAGAATTGAACATAGTAGAAAAGGTGTTACTAAAGACATTCAGCACTGGCTGGAGTAGGTCTTTTGGCAGCTGCCTGGACTCTGAGTGTGGCTGACGGGCTGCTGAGAGCACTGCCTGTGTATCTGTGCGCCTATCCTTCACCTCTCTAGCCATTTTTGCCTGATTGGCATTTTTCTTTTTCCGCGGCATCTTTGTCACTATGGAAGGTAAAGAAAGGTGAAGTGAAATTCAAGTCGAAGCGCAGTTTCATATCCTATTCCCGATATCTCCGACAAATTATCCTTGGCTGGATGATTATCAGTACCGAAATATTAATATATTAATAATAATAATATTAGATTACTATGAGCAGAGCTACTCGGACGTGATTGGTGTTTGCTATTAGGTACGTAGTTCTTAGCAATAACGGTTCAGATAGATTGATAACGCTTGAGTAATGAAAGTAAGCCTTCACGGATGAAGAATTGCTTAAAGCTGATGCGATTTTCAATTTCCTGGATGATATATACTGCTCCAGGCTATCAATCATCACCCACTTGAGTTCGCCCAATCATAATGGACATTCTCATCCCTTCATTTCTACACGATCCCTAGAACTGTTTCTCCATCGATCGCACTGAAAAGGCCGCTTGTAAATGATCGTCACCCATTCTGAATAAATATAGCAGTATGTGATTTCGCATCGTCTTGCACCGTCGTTGTCTAGGCGCGGCTAGCCGACAAGATCTCAGCAAACTACTCGGTCCAAAGAAATGTGCTCCAGCATAGCCATCACGCAGTAAGAAACCAGGTCTTCAGAGCCATCGTCGACCTGTAACCCCGCGAACGATTCACGAGAGCTCAGTGTGCTGCTGACTGACCTTCCCGAACAAGTAGACCGCTTGTGCCGCACATTTCCTTCGAAGGACCCGTGTCCTATTAGCTCTGGGGTCTCGCCTTGTCTCTTGAAGCTAGAGTGACGAAACCATGGAATCCTAGGATCGATTAGACAATTGCTTGTTGTGGATCTAGTACGCGCGAGGATTCTGACCTCGAGCATAGACGAATTAGAAGTGAGCGCCACGTTCGGCTTCAAAGATATTGCGAGATGCTTATTTTCACCTTGCATCAAAGAATCAGCCTTGAGGTCTCGAAGGTACATCAAGTCTTGAAGAAAGATCTTACCTAAACCAGTAGCAACCCCCCACTTACCAGCCCTTACGCACATTGCGTCCACAGCAACGGCAGCCTGGTAGATGTTGTACCATATCTCTGTATCGCGAGGGCCTATGTTGTATATAGTAAAGGCACACCGATTATCGGCTATTCAATACAATTAGTTTCCGTGCATCTCGGGCTTCATTTGAAGGACTGACTGCTATAGATATTCAGGGGCAGTGCGACGTCCATATCGGGCCTTTGGCGTCCAAAAGTCACACCTGACTGCTGTCCTACAGGTATGATACTCAAGAGATTCCGACATGATTGAATTGGCGGACGTGCAGGCACCGCATCTTTGCAGGAAACGCGAAATTGGTTGGTGGCCTCAATGGTCAATGTCACCTCTTGATGCTCCCCTTCAAAATGGCCACAACGTCAGGATCGTTCAGAGTATCAAGAACCAAAACGAAGGGGGAAACGAAGAGTTTGCTGACCAAGACCTTCGACATGCCCTCCGAGAAAGACATCTCCTCTTACGCAAGTGGCCATTACGGCTCTCGCAGCTTGGGTCAAATCTGTGGCCGATATCGCGTCGAATTCTCTGTCTATGACAAAGACATCTAGCGCGCATTTGGCGTCATCTACATTTTGTCAGTACACAGTATCTATCGTCTAGCTCGCACAATACGGCCAAGACTAGGAGAGGAAAAACGCCAAACTTTGTTAGGGAAATATGCGCAAGCAGATTGAGGAATTGGGTTAGAGTGGACCCTGGAAACTCATGAGTCTGATCAGGCCCCGTAGATTTTGTGTAGACAAATGTAGTAGCGTGGGTTGTGTGCCAGGGCTTTGCAGAAAAGAGCATCCTCGCATTTGAACTTGTAGAAATCGGGACAAGTATGTAAAGATTATAGACGTACCACTCGCAAACATCATCGGACTACACATGTCCCAAATTCCAAACCCTGTATACTGAGTATTCAGCCTTCGCACCCAAAAAAAACAACAGACAGGCGTCATCTTTGCGGTGGATATGAAGACCTGAGGCTCTCCTAATTGTTCAACGGACCACATGATCAGGGGATCGACTTACCTCTTTGTCCGATCGTCAGTCGCCTATTTGCACCGGCGAGTAGACTCAGTAGTAAAGCGTGTGACTGTGCACAGCTAGAGAGAGGGGAGGCAGTGCTTGTGGAAGTCGAGCATTGGACTTGAGGCAACTTCAGCTGCGTCTTGTTAGAAGGCTGCGCCAACAGCAATCCATCGTTGACGTCTAAAGCCTCAGGTGTGGTGCTCTTTGCAGATTGAAGTATTCCAGAAGCACCACCAGGGACGATTAGGACGCAAACCACGTGAAAAGCAATCGACAACCACATAGCTAAAAAATCGGGCCAGAAGGAAAAACCTTTCAATAGAGCGACGTGGCACATAATCTAAGTCAAGCTCGGTCTTCGCGAACAGAAATGGCTCTGTAGCCGACACATTCCAAGTTCGCGCTTATACACTGAAAAAGGACACGAATCGCATCGCTATCCCACATTTTTTGCAAGGAGGTGCCTAATTTTCCTTGATACAGCAATCAGACTGCGGGTAAACTCTCACACTTAACACGTTTCAGGACAGGGGGACTTGCGATGGGTATCAATACTTAGATAAAACGAATTGACCTATAAACTCTCAATGAGGTCAATCAAATTCAATTCGTTTGCCCCGTAGTAAATATTCCCCAGCGAATCTGAACAGAAACCACCCTGCGTAGGCTCCGGTGACAATGGTGACTGGCCACCTCTGCCAGTCGCGATCCCAATCCAAAGGTATTGGTACCTACCAATGAATTAGTGTCTCCCAAATAGTGCAATGAAATGTCTTTGTCCGGAACGTACAGCTCCAAGCCAAGCCCCAACCACTGTCCCAATCAACGCTCCCCAGACCTCGTCGAAAGGTAGACAGGCTCCCGCGATTTCCCTCCACATTCGGGAATCTACACCGCGCGTGTAGAACAGGGGTAGAACGCCGAGGAGAGACATGTGCGTAGCGCAAAGGAGGGTGTGCCAAAGATATGAATTTATAGAGGCCCCGAAAAGTATAAGCATAACGGTCAGTAGGGGTGTAGAGAGTAGAAGGGAGAGGACGAGGGAGTATATCGCTGGCTAGAAGAGCGCGACCATTGAGTCAGCATCATCCTATGGAGTGCCTGTCGAAGCACGATGACTACTCACAGTGATCCTAGAAGCAAGTGTAGCAGGTTTTGTTGCGGGGCCTTTGGTTGAATGAGCAAATTGCACCTTTTTCTTTTTCGGTGTCTTGGGAGCTTCCGTTCGCTGAGTCGTGCTGCCTGCAAATGGTGGCAGACATACTACACAGTATGTTATTTGTAGATGTGCTAATGGCGCGACGGCTTTCTTGAGTGTAGAGACGGGATCCGCAACCAGCGAGGAGAAGCAGAGGTAATAGAGCGATAGGATTAGGATCGGGTGGATGTGAGTGTATAGGCGAGCCGTATTGGTGGGAAGAACGGAGATTGTTTGAGAGACAGGAACGAGTTTGCGAGGCGCAGCCTCGCTCTTTGCTGTGGTCATAATTGTGGAAACATCGTCAACATGGAGTAATCAACAGTCCTACTGGAAAAGAGTCGCAAATGGCCAGTCCCGTGACAAAATATAGACTAACCGTAATAGGTTGCCAAGCTTCAAACTTGCCGCTAGCACCACAGTCCAAGCCCCTGTCATGCTTCGTACTCTCAAACAAGAGTAAATTCCACTGCCTATGCGATGACGACATCACTACTCGTATCAAGTTGACTGCCGTTCTTGAGTCGTGCGATACTAAGAATATACCCGAAGTCTTAAGGACTAAGTCGTCATCTGAAAAGACTTGCACGCTGAATCAAGACATCTCGTATTTGGGGAAGTGTCCATTTGTATCTGTAACTGCTCCAGAAGAATTCTATGATGTGGTGGCTTAGCTCAATGGACTGGCTGTCCTGCGCACCAACCTTGACGGTCAAGAGGTTCATGATGACAGGGTCATGAGTTGGGTATGAAAACTACATCGAGTCTTCCGGCTTGGATATGGAGCTTTCAAGATCGAAGTGGCTATCACATGGGCACACGGTCTATGTATGAGCCGTGCTTGGTGGGTAAGCCGCCAATACGGCGATTTAAGACGTATTCGATCCTAAGAGACATAAAAACCAAGGCTGTATTTGAGATTCTATCGAGCGATACAGGTTAAATTAGACTCATGCAGCCTGAGCGAGCGGAGATGCTGTTTATCATACACCATCTTACGACCTCGAAGTCCTCACTCGGAGTTCTAGGCTAAATCGGAGGCTAGAATTTCTCGGATTCCGAAGGTTGATGTCAGAGTTTCCCACGGCACAAACTTAGTCCTCCAACTCTCTCGACTTTAGTGAGGCTTTCCTTATCCTCATATCAGATCACGTGGTTTTCTTGAAATTCTTTCTTGACAAATGTCCAGTCAGGTTTCGAGCGCTCAGATTTTGCATGGCAAGGATTTCTACTTTGAAAAGAGAGGCGCAGGATTCTTGGTTTCTTCGGAATACTCGTCAAATCTCGCGAGTTCTCGGATTCTCGGATGACCCCTTGGCTTCTCGCTGGAATTTGTTGGAGTGGTCGCAGTCATGATTTCCGAAGAGCGTCTCCAGAGTACTGGTATTCCTCTCGCTAGGGCCAATGGACTGGTGATGATTCTAGACACCCGGAAAGGTTGCTGATATGCCACAATATTATTCGTGTAAATTTGACATAGCAAACAGGCCGGGCGGTATTCGCTGCGGAAAGCATTCCTGCACGCACTTTGATCGAAACGTGTCCGGTCTTGGTCTTGCCCAGTCAAAATCTTGACACCATTGAGAAAACGCTACTGAAATATTATACGTAGTATGGAACCTACTTTGCCACAAAACGGTAATACGAGTCTGTCTAGCGCGCAGCAATTGGCCAATACCAAACACAAGCTGTGGCACTAGGCCTCGGATCTCTGTTCAATCATTCAACTCAGGATCAAAATGTAGGCTGGATCCGAGACACGACTGCTCAGTGCATCAAGTATAGAGCTTTACGAGATATACCGGCTGGAGAAGGATTGTGTATAGACATGGGAGACTTTGGTTTATCGACGCAGACGCAGATAGAGAAAGATCCAGAGAGGCGAACGAGGTTGACGAAAATAATTTGCTCTTTAATATTGAGATAGACTCGTAAGAATATGCGTCAAAACGGTTATCAAGTTTCTGCCACGGCCTCAACGACTCTAACATTCAACGGCTTGTCCTATTCCGATCAAGGATCCGGTGATAGTCTCTACCATCGGGGGGAGCAAGTCTCTAAAGTCTCTCGCAAGAACAACGATCGGACTTTCATGATGTGATGCTAAATGTGGGATTCTTCATGGTGTTCCCTCCAAGATCTATCCTTGTGACGGTATTTCGTCGAAGTTCGGTGGAATTACTTGCAAAGCAGAATGCGATAAGTCACCGAGTAAGATAATCAAGCTGTATCTTGCTAGAGTAGGACGAGCTATATCGAACATTGATATCTGGCATGTTGGAGACGTATTGGCTGAAGGATGGTTCGTTTCTTCTCAGCAATGTCCTCTGCTCTTTGTTATCGATTCATTCGGCCGCCAATTCCTATTTTGAAAAGAAATCAATCATGGAGGCTATTGGATATCCAGAGGTCCCAAGACAAGACCCGGCATATAAATCTACGAGCGGCCCGGTATCTCCGGCGCTCCCAAGCGACCCCTTCGAGCATGTTCTAGCGTACCTTGCCCTTACATCCGTGGCGCTCTGGAGGCGTTCTAGGCGCATGGCATCCCCGGACGATGACACGTCGTCCTGCTTCCAGGTACCATCCGAATCGGGACTGACTGAGGGATCGTGACCTCTTCTGACTAAACAACGACACACCTTTCGCCTCCTACTTGTGACACTCCTGACTTCCTTCACTTCACCAACAGCACTCGAACCTACAACACCAACATCGTCACTGTCGTCGCCATCTACAGATCAACACACCCATACCCCATCTTATCAACCTTCCAACGACATCATATCAACCTTCCCCAACGCTCCAGCCGCTGACATCCATTGATCGACTCAACTCCACCAAAAGCCAGCCGACTCTCATACGCAAGAAAACCATCGTCTGAGTAATCGCAAGCAACAAGCTCCATCACCATCACCATGGTTCTCTCACGCTCCTCATCCACCTCATCCTCCTCCTCCTCAACATCACCATCCACCCCCCCAGAAAACTTCCAAATATTCGTCAAGCTCCTCTCAGGCGACAGTATATCCCCCCTCCCCTGTCTCACCCAAAAAAACCCCTACTAACAACCCCCAGCAATCCCCCTCACCATCCCCTCCGACACCACCCTCCCCACCCTCCACCACCTCCTCTCCCTCCGCACCTCCGCCCCCCCCTCCTCAATCCGCCTCTCCCACATCGGCAAACACCTCCCCCCCACCTCCCCCACCCCCATATCCAGCC
>JAABUP010002286.1_pt1 | contig 37647 bp, 57 predicted proteins | sample 5559201 | NCBI WGS metagenome assembly JAABUP01 (sample SAMN10711887, study PRJNA513373) | rock metagenome | isolation source: Antarctica rocks | place: Antarctica
CTTTGTTGACACAAAAGCATTGGTTTTGCAGGGCAATGTTTGATGGCCACTACAAGGAGAAGGAGGCCAGCATCATTCCAGTCCCAAATATCAGCTTCCGTGTTTTTGAGTCTATGATGCGCGCCATCTACACAAGTAAGCCTTGCAACTGCATTTACAGAAGTGCACTACTTGTTGTATGTTTTTCTGTGTCAGCTGTTTGTTTTCTGTGCTAACTTGCCTTGAGGCAAGACGCATTCAGCATCAAACAGGGCTTGACCATGGCTGCACAGAGTATGCAGCAGCACTATGTAATGGTCGTTTGTATTGCAGAGTCAACCGAGGTCACAAGTGACATCGCTGAGGAGCTTTTGCGTGCTGCTGACCAGTACATGCTTGATGGTCTCAAGCATCTGTGTGAGGAATCCATCAGCCAGGGGCTCACCATGGATAACCTCACAGAGACCTACGACTTGGCAGAGAATTTCAATGCGCCGCAGCTGGGTCGCAGATGTGCGCTGTTTGCACTGGAGCACTATGTGGTGAGCAAGCCATCATCCACATGCTGTTAGATGCTGCCAAAGAATGAGATGCAGTACATTTGCCATGTTGACAACTGCCCCTGTTTCGCTTTCATGTTGCCAGACAATTCATTTGGTCACATCAGACTCTGCTGTCCAGTGAATTGAGTCTAGTCTTTGCTCGTTCATGCAGGAGCTTTCAGAGGGTACACCTCAGTCATCATGGTCCCAGCTCATGCTTCGCATGATGCCAAAGTTGAAGTCGTTTTTGACAGAAGAGCTTGTCAAGATCAATGTACCAACAACTCCATGTGCTTGACGCTGAGATGCCGCTGCTTTCAGTACCCTGCCAAGCTTGTATGTAACAAATGCTCTGCAAGATCAGACATGACACACCTGGAGCAACTGCAGCCTAACATTGTGCTGCCAGCAATATCAACAGCAACAGTGAAAAGCACTTAGCTTCGAATTCAACATCCAAAAGTTTCGACAGCAAGCAGCCTAGTGTGCCTGAGTCAACCATGCACGACAAGATATTGCACCAACAGACTGCATATTACAATTACAGTGGCATCCAATTGTGAACAATTGAGTTCTGAGGAGCATCTTAGAAGGCTGATGGAACTCTGCCACCCAGTACCTCATGAAGCCCAGTGAAGCCTGCGCCTTTGGTTGGCATCATCTGCATACACCAGCCAATGGAGATCAACTGCCACAAAGACAGCTGTTTACATAAAGGAGAATAGTTTGACTAACAGGTGCTCACATTGATTTCTTGGATCTGCCCATCCTCTACTTTAACTTTCAGGGATGCCTCTTGCAAGGTGAATTTTTTCTGACTGGTGTCCACCTGCATGCAGCAACAGGTAAGCCATGGCTTCAAAGAGACTTGTTCCTGGCCATCTGTTGCAATGTTGATTGCAGGCATGAGCAGCAACAAAGAAACAGGCAACATATTGGTGGTGTTATCACCTTTGCCATTTCTGAGCCAGGGATTCGCAATGGCTTGCCGGTATGATGCCCTGTAGCCTGCAAACAAGAGCTCAGATAGGCAGAGACTTGATAACCGCCCTCACATGCATGAGCAGCAGAGATGCAAGGGCAGCAGAGATGCAAGAGCAGATGCTGCACCTGCACTTTGACTAGGCAATATCCATCCTTATCCTTGGTGGCGTCTGTGGCATGACACCATTTGTAGTCAGGAATGGCAGGGACAACGTGGTTTGTCAGCACATTGATCCACTCTGACTTGTTGTATGTACGTGACTTGGGGCTTTGTTCAACAATCTGAACGTTGTCTGATAAAAGCTCCTCCAGTGTGGCTTTGTCATAGCTTGTGAAAAACCTGTCCAGCATTGCCTGCCTTTTCTCCTGCATATGAAATGATAACACTGAATGAATTGCTCAAGGCTGCACAAGACACCCATGCACACATGAATTGAGTGGTGCCTTCAGCGGGTGCATGCAGCAGCTGTCACAACACAGCAAAATTAGCCAAAGCTTGCAATGCTTGCTAGCCTGGGACGCGCAATCTTATGTGCACAGCCATAGCTGATCCCACCTTGCCGAAGTCTGGGAGGAACTCTGGCTTTTTGAGACCTAAATTCTTCAAGAACTTGAAGTCCAATACTTCAACGACTGCTGATCGACTTGGACGGGGCCCTGCACCGACTGGCTTCTGTGCTAGACCGGCTATTTTGCCAGAGAATCGTGCTTTGCTTTGTGTCAATGCAGCCGCTGCATACACTGGACGGCGCAACGCTTGCTTGCTTGCAAAGTCGCAGCTACAGTGTACCATAGCCATCTTGCAGAGATCTACAGGTTTATTTGGCACAGCTGTCGGGGTGCAAATGGGCAAATTTTAGTGCGCAAGCTACGTGCAATGCCCTGTCAGGTATAGTTCTGATTCTGAGAACTTTCCGAGTGTTGGGTCAACCTAACATAGCTTCTCGTGCAGCAATGCAGGTGTCCACGGTGGAATCGTGCAATGACTAAGCCCTTCAGCTGTTGCAGCAATGGCCAACATTGGACGAAAGGCATACTCTACTTGCATGACACTTTGATGGAAAGGATACAGCTCAAGGCGATCACTTGTGCAAAGAAACAGCATCTCTTCCATATGATAGGCACACTCATGACTGATCAGGACAAGGTTGGAGGAGCAGTAGGGCAGCCGTCAGCAGGCCGCTATCCAACGAGTTCAGCAACGTCCAAAGCAAACGACAGGCCGTGTGACGTGAACAAGCAGCTAGTGATGTTACTAAGCAACAGACGTAGCTCTGGCAGTAGCGTCAGCTTCACAATTCGTTCTGGGACACATCCTGCTAGACAAGACAGCATACAACAAGCCACTAACAAAGGTCTCTGCCGCAGATCTGTGCCATCCAGGAAAAGCTCTGTCTACCTCTCAGCCCTGGGCTGCGCCCACTCAACACGAAGAATCAAATTGTCATATCCGTAGCCATCCAATTTATCAATCGCTTTTGCAGCATCATCCCTGCATTGCATCAAATACTTGTGTCAACTTGTGCACACACACTTCCTGGGGCTTGATTTACGCATTTCCAGCACTGACAATCACGTCTTTGCTGACAATGACATACATCATGTGTTTCCCATTAATGACAAAGCTTAACAGTATGACAGTAGCACAGTGAAAGCGTGTTGAAAGGTGAGGTTTGTAGTTGTGAACACCAGTGTGAAGCTGACCTGTACACAAAGTTGACAAAAGCAAAGCCTCTGTTCTCGCCAGTATCCCGGTCGTATGCAATGTACACTCTACTGATAGGCCCAAAAGGACTGAAGAGCTCCTGCAGACACCAACAAATGTTGCTAACCCGATTGAACTGATCTTAGAGCACAGCAGGCGATCTCTATTGGGCAACATATGAAATTGTTGTTCCACGCATTGTTCTGAACACACCCAGGATAGGTGGCTATTGGTTGCATGCTGTAAGCAATTTGCTTTGCCTTTCATATCTGTTTTGTTGAGGTCACTTTTCTGAAGCTAGTAGCTCATCCTTGACTGTACAGAGAGATCAAGAAGACAGGGATATGGACTGCATGCAACACGGTCAACACCCTGCATGCTGTGCTTTTGTGCTACTCTGCAATCCATCCAACAAGCTGCACATACCCGTAGGTCATCCTCTCTTGTGTCTTCTGACAAGTTGGTGACACGGACACTGTTCTCTTCTCGTCTCTTGTTCATGCTGTCGCCAGTGTCACCAGCAGCACGATTCCTAATACTGGGTGGTACATACCCTCCTGTCTTTGCACCAGCAGCTGGCAAGTTGCTCATGCCGCCAGGAGTGCCATCCTGCATGCATATACACTTTCATTTCTGTGAAGCAAAATCTGTTACTACAGCAAGACTCAGATGCTTTGCAAAAGCAGCTGCGGATCATTGTCAAAAGCCCGATAGAGGTAGCTCGTCTTGAACCCTTGTATGGCAACCAGTTGCTGAGAATTGCAAGCATCATCATCATCTCTGGTCATGCAGTGTTGGACATCCATGCATGGCTGTAAAGTGCAAGCATGATACCTCATCTGGAGCCCTCTCTGGTGCAGGGCCCTCCCCTCTTGCTGCTGCCAGCTGTCTCTCCATTCGTTTCTTGTAAAGCATGTCTTTCAAGCTGGAGACAAGAACATCACGACATAGTTGTGAGATTTGACCATGACTGTGCTTGCTGTGCATTTGGTATCAGCGTATTTGAGAAGACTTGGACATACTTGGCTGTGACTGCATTCTTGTCATTTGACTGCATAGCGCTTGCAAGAGTGAGCTGCTGCTTCTCATCCCTTGTGCTCTTCTGAGCCTTTGTGCGCTCAAATGGTACATCTTCTCGTGACTGGACAGTCACACTGTGCTCTGGCTGCTGACTTGTTGCATCCCCGAATCTTTTCCATTCTCTTCGCTCTTGCGCTGACTGCAGGCAGCATACACCTGTGTATGTGGAACTTGTGCCACAAACAGGTAACGAGACTTTCGCTGTGCCTTGCCTTGGTCAAGCATCTTCTGTGCGGTCATACACACCTGATAGACCTTCCTCTCGACCTTGGTAAACTTGGTCTTGATAACAGTCTTTACAGTCTCACCCTTGTCGTTTTTTCTGTAAGTCGTCGTGATCTTTACACCCTTTGCATCAGGACCAACGACGGAAGGAGGTGGTAACTCATCTCCCATATCCTCATCTAGTGTGTCTCCCCATCGCATCTTGGTAGCGGCCATGTTTGCGTTCAAGTAAGTACTCTACAGTTCCGATCAGAGGATGCTTGGCAGCGAAGACGCAACTAGCAAACCCTGCGATGAATTCAAGGTGGGTACAAGCTGGTAGCTTTGGGCAACACACAGGTGCTCGTAGATCAATTTTTACGCAGGGTGCAAGTCGCTGAAAGTCAGTAGCACCGCCAGAGACAAAACCCTTATCACACGTCGGTGTGTGCGTGTGTCATTCTTGTCTGTACATATGTCCATGCGAACCCTGCTTCGTCGATGTGTCGTCATTGACATTGCGACTTACACCGCGGTTGCACATCGCCGCGCCGAGCCTGATACCGGCAGTCGGGTAAAGGCGTTGCATTCTGATTGTCTGATGGCGACACCGGAGCAGTTCGTGGACCAGCTTGGTGTGACTGCTGTGAACACTGCTCAGCTTGAGGAGACTCTGCTGCAAAAGGTGCGCAGGTCGACACCGTTAGACGTGCACAATAGGCGATGTTTGCCGCTTTGCCCTTTTCACTCTGATGCACCTTGCTGCGCTTTCAGGCGCAAGCCGCGACTCGGCCAAGCTCTGAGGCGGAAGAGGGTATGTGTCGCTAGCTTCTCATGTCGCTTGCTTAGTGGAGATGGGAGGTTCGTATCGTCATGCTGATTTCTTGTTTCAGAAAATGAACAAGTCCAGAAGCTCAAAAAGCGATTGAGGGCTATCGGTCGGGAGATCCAAGCTGTTGAAGATGGCCTCAACAGCGTCGAGGTGGAAGCTGAAGGAGAGCCCACAGAGGCTCAAGCTGATGCTGATGGCCTGCGGAATACTGGGAAACAGGGCGATTTGCAGAGAGCGACCATGCTTGCAAGGCTGTCAGCTCTGCATACAAAGCAGTCTCAGCTGCAGGTCAGGCACTTCAAAGCTGGTCTGAGCTCAATGTTGTCAGCAAGCTGTACATGTAACATATGGTCATCATTGCAGCATGACTAGAACAATAAGCAGCAATCAATGCTTTGCCTTCATGTGAGGGCACATAATGGCTGAGATCTGCTGCTTTGGCAATGTAAGCCCACCCAGCTTTGGAGGGCACAGGTTGAATCTTCAGAGTTTTCAAGGTTGACCAGAGGTGCTCAATGCCTTGCAATGCATTTCAGAATCAGTTAACCAGAAAGCATCGGCACTTACAGGCTGCATTGGACAGAATGGAGGATGCAAAGCCCAGTACCAGTCAATTAGCTCAGCCTGGACAGATTGCTCATGAAGCACCCAATTCTGATAACATGGCAGGCACAAGCAAGCGCAAAGACAAGAAGAGGCAGCAGCAGCAGCCTGTGACTCAGCTGCTGGAAGATCAAGATCTCAATGCTGAGCTGGATGCAGCTAACACAGGAGGAATGGTGGAGACAGAGCGTGACCGCCTCATCAGAATCGTGAGCGCACAAAACAGTGTATATTACCCTGTTGCAAACCAGCCTGGCATCTTCTGCCATAAGCAGTTGTCGTTGGGTGCCACTGATCTGCATCATGCAAGCCATGTAATCAAAATTGGCACACTGTTGACTATTTTGTGCGCTCGCACTTTCTTTGAATGTCACTACAAACCATGTTGGACTCAGCTGGTGCACTGTTGGCCAGCGCATTAGTTCACGGCATGGGCTGAGCCACTTGAACTGTGCGGTGAAGGCCACCAACAGTGGTACTGGGTGCAGGGTGTCTTGACACCGTTTGATAGACTAGAGGGTTATGAGCGAAAGGTTCAGACTGAGACAGATGCTGCTGGTGCTTCAGAAAAGGGGCCACTGCCACAGGCACCTCCAGGTGCATTTCAAACCTTACCCTCCTGCCTTTGAGTAGTGTGCACATGCCTAGCACAGTTACCAGTTATTTCACACTCAGAAACCTTGTTGTGGCAGCACAAGCTTGCATGCGTCACTCAATGCGCCTTACACTGAACAATTGTACATGATGTTGCAGCCTCACAGAATCAGCAGTGACACACACAAATTCCTGTGTGTGCCGGCTGTCAAGCTTTAGACGCACCATGAACTGGTCATGAGTGTCACCTCTTGGCTGCCACTCAGTGCTTACTGGCAGTACATATTGGCAACAAGCCATATTCCATGCACACCTAGTAGGTAACAAACCTGTGATGTAGATGATCAAGTTGATTGGTCCAATACACATGTGTAAGTATGACAGGTCAAGATCAACCAGACCCGTTCAAACATATCGCTGATGGGTTTCAGCAGATCCGAGCAAGCAAGACTCATGCCAAGCTGATGGACCCCACTGACCTGCCCAGAAGGCAACAGGGATTACGCAGGATTGATGAGGGCTTCTGGCGCCAGTCCACCTCAAATTACGCCAAGCCTATTGCTGGCAAGAAAAGGCGCAAGCAGACGCTCGAGAAGGCACCCAGACAAGCTGCCAGGATTGCTAAGCCTGGCAGGCAAGCAGCATTTAACTGCCTCGAGGAGTTCCTTGAAAATGTGTGATGGTTCTGACTGCCTTATGAAGTTGCCTGAGGTTGAGCAGCAGTGACGCATAGCTGATCTGTGCATGAGCCATGCTGTGTCACACAGAGGTGCAAATGCAATTCCTCAGCAGCATGTAGAATCGCTGACAATGTCAGATTGCTCTTCACAATGACTAAGCACACCGTAGTCATGCTCAACACTTACATAAGTTGTCAGACTGGCATTCTGCATGACCTGGTCTGGTGACGACACAACCGGTTTGTTGCAGGAAGAGGAAGCGTATCACCAAGCATAAGGATTCTGAAGACAGTGGCAGCGAGTTTTCTCTGTCAGATGAGGCCGCAGCAGATGATGGAAGTGAGCATGCTCCCTCAGACAACTCAGCTGAGTTTGAAACCGATTCAGAGTTGTCCGATGACCCTCTGGGAGAGTATGATGATGCTGATGATGACATGTATGAACAGCGGCGGCACAAATACACCAGAGGTCAGCAGCTTATGCAACATTGTATTTACCGGCAAATTCAGGCTGAGTCTGTGTCCAGACACAGCTCTGATTTTGAGCCCCTTGTGCTGTGAGTGATGTCCTGATCCTGAAGTATGGGAACATGCATATGGTCTGTTGTGCAGCTGGGTCTGTTGTATCTGTCCGTCCTATCAGTCCAAGACCAGACAGCTTTCAAAGTTGTTTTGTTCTGGCCCAGGTACACAGTTTGCCTGACTTTTACTGCTGCAATGCAGGGTACGACAATCAGGACATGGAAGATGATGTTGTGTTTGATGGAGGCTACCAAGTCCCAGGCAGCGTTTACAGCCGCCTCTTTGATTACCAGAAGACAGGTATACTTTTGCAGATCAACAGAGAAACAGCTGTAAACAGCTGGCATGGCCGCTGCATGCACAGCGGGTACAACATGTGTCACCAATCAGCTGAATCAACTTACTCCGTGTACAGCCGTCACTGCTGCTCTGGAAACCCAGGAGGCAAACTGATTGTGCAGTGATGCACTGATTGCGTCATTGTTCAGTATGCAGTCAGCTTGCTGCTTGGGCAGCATACCCTAAACAAAAGTCATCCAGCTCTTGTTGCCGCATGGCTTCACACATGCTTTGGTGTGGCAAGAGGCTGTGAGAGGCTGTGCTAAAAAAGCAGCTTGCAAGCAGACCAGGCTTACCCATGTGGGTTGTTGCTTTCCCTCCAGGCGTGAAGTGGCTGTGGGAGCTGCATACACAGAGAGCAGGAGGCATCATTGGGGATGAGATGGGCTTGGGCAAGACCATCCAGCTGGCAGCCTTCCTGGCAGGCTTGCACCGCAGTGGCTTGTTCAAGCCCAGCATCATTGTATGTCCAGCGACTGTGATGCGGCAGTGGCTGAGGGAGCTGCGAGCTTGGTATCCTCCTTTCAGAGTGGTCATCATGCATGACAGTGCAAAAAACGCTAGCCAGCTGCGGCCACAGAAACGGTACGGGTGCAAGATGATCATTCTTGCTATTGCTTGGCATTCACTGTAATAAGCAGAAAGTTTGTAACTTTGTGGCATGGCTGTCGATGCGACATACTTTTGTTTGTCTGCTTTTGCACGATTTGTGCTTAGGCATCTACTCTATTGGGTACGCCACCTGTCAATTTCAGCGTGACAGGCTACTTCATGTTCCTGGTGTCTCTCAGTCATCGCTGACTTCTGTGAGCACTCAATCTGCTCCAACAAGCTCTGACTCACGGCCAGTTGATGCTCTCATCACAGGGAGCTAGTCAGATCCATCACACAGAGCTCTGCTGGCATCTTAGTCACCAGCTATGACCAGCTTCGCTTGCAGCGAGACCTGCTGCTGAATGTGGCCTGGGGCTACGCCATACTAGATGAGGGCCACAAGGTGCGTAACCCAGATGCTGAGGTCACTTTGGCGGCCAAGCAGCTTCAGACGGTGCACAGAGTCATCATGAGCGGGTCCCCCATCCAAAATAGGCTCACTGAGCTGTGGTCATTGTTTGACTTTGTCTTCCCGGGCAAGCTGGGCACGCTGCCAGTCTTCACCACACAGTTTGCCTTGCCTATTCAGATTGGCGGTTACTCCAATGCCTCCACCATGCAGGTGAGGGACAGTGCGTTTGGTGTACTTCACACGGCTTGTCATAGTCAGGTTGCAGACACAATCTGCCAAATTTTTGGCCAGCGGTGTTGCTGATTGCCGGCTGCAACTGTGAAAAGTCAGACACTATGGCTGTGGTAGCAGCAGCGATGCATTGCCTAAGCTAGCAATTTATGTGACCATCAAGCTTGAGCTGCACTCCAAGTCAAGAATGCTGCTGCCATGTTGCTCTGGAAAGCCAGATCCAATGTTATCACAATGGGTGTTGATTGCAATGCATGCCTATGTGCAGGTCTCAACGGCATACAAGTGTGCTGTTGTGCTGCGTGACTTGATTGCCCCCTACCTGCTGCGCCGGCGCAAGGCTGATGTCAATGCCCAGCTGCCCAAAAAGACTGAACAGGTGCTGCTGCTCTGCTTTGTTACAGCCCCTACACTGTTGCCTCAGCTATTTAAAGTGCACGTCACTTTTGAACCGTGCAGCTGTGTGCTTGCAAAGCACAGCCATGCGCACACAAGCCCTGGGACCTACAAGTGTTGGAAGCTACCTGCATTTGCTGAGGATGCAGCTTGCCACAGCAACACTGCAAGCGCTTGCCATCATGTCTGAGCAGCATAGTATCAGGGCTCGTCGTCTTCCAGAGCCATCATCTTCCAATGACAGTACACTCAGGCTTTGTTGTGTCTCTTCCAGCATCTTCAGCTCCGTGTAACGCATGACCCCTGCTGTGATGTCCTGATACTGAACCTCTGTCCTCACTCAAGGGTCAGTGCAACATTCAGAAGTATTGCATTGTAGGTGCTCTTCTGCAAGCTATGCAAGGATCAGCGTGACATGTACAGAGCCTACCTCAACAGCCAAGAGGTGGATGCCATCTTTGCTGGCAACCGCCAGGCCCTGGCAGGCATTGACATCCTGCGTAAGATCTGCAATCATCCAGACTTGCTTGAGCGCACCAAGTGGGAAGGCTCAGAGGAGTATGGGAGAGCAGAGAAGTCTGGCAAACTGACTGTTCTCATGAAGGTAAACCACCCTTATCTGTTGAGGGGTTTCCTGTCATGATGCAGTCTACAGACACACCGTTAACAGGCATTTGCACAGGATGGAAATGTTAGTTGACAGGTTGTAGGCGTTCATCAGTACATGCAGCGGGACCACAGCGCCAAGGTTTTGAGTTACACACATAGACGTATGCGTAGCATGCTGACTCAGGCCAGTGAGATGGTCCTTCAACCGTATGGCAGCAGTCCACATGGCTCATGGCATGGCTAATGGCTCATTAGCTTGCAGATCCTGGATCAGTGCAAGCAACAGAGCCAGTGAGCACAGCTCTTCACCTGACCTGCACATGCTGTGCAGTCATCATTTTTCTAGGTGCCTCACGTGTAGTCATATTTGTGTCACAAGTTCAAGATAACACCAGGCCAAGAAGCCGTGTTACTGCAGATCATGGATCACTGGAAGCAACAGGGCCACAGAGCACTGGTCTTCACTCAGACGCAGCAGATGCTGGACATCTTGGAGAAGGCTGTGCAGGATGCTGATCTCACCTACCACCGCATGGACGGCTCAACTCCTGTCAATCAAAGGGCGCGTCTGGTAGATGACTTCAACACCAATGAGGAGATGTTTGTGTTTCTGCTCACCACCAAAGTGGGCGGGCTGGGTATCAATCTGACGGGTGCAAACAGGTAAGCCCATGGTGTGATTTATGATACAACGCATGTCATGCAAGCCCGCCATGTGCATGCTGAGGCCTTCGCATGATGTACTCACATCATGTAATTGTACCATCAAGCTGCAATTTCATAGATGCTCTATTGTTGATTGCCTCTGAACTTTTAGTGTTGCGTGTATGCAAATACCCCAGCCATTGTCTGTTGACTCCCCTGATCAGTTTCAAAGACAGAATGTAGATTCAAGTGAAAGTTGAGTTGAACTTGATTGAAAAATGGACTGCATGCAAGTATGCATTGTGCCTGAGTGTCTTGTGGAGTCACATGCACTCCTAGATTCATGCTCACATGCACTGCCCATCTCTGCCTGTGCTACAGCTTGCTCAAGATGTCTTGTGTACATTGCCTGGACAGATTATCATGTATTGCATGCATTCCCATAAACAGAGAAGCATGGTTGGCAGAGCAGAACTGCATGAAAGGCAGAGCATGACAACATGGCTCCTGACTGTCAGTCCAGTCTGCTGCAGCAGTGTGCCTGCCTCCACAACCTTCACATCCACAGCGTCTGAGACAAGCTTCGTTTGGAATGCTACTCTACAACCTCCTCAACATTCACGTCCAAAGCGTTTGGGGCATGGTCTTGAATGCTACTCTGCAGGGTGGTGGTTTATGACCCAGACTGGAATCCCTCCACCGACATGCAGGCCAGGGAGCGTGCCTGGCGCATTGGCCAGCGCAAGGAGGTCACTGTGTATCGCCTCATCACCAGCGGCACAATCGAGGAGAAAGTCTATCAACGCCAGATCTACAAGCAGTTCCTCACCAACAAGGTATGTGGCGTGCATACCACTGCTGAAGCCGTGACAAGGCTTGAGCAGGCACACAATCCACCAACTCAAGCTGCAGCACTGCAAGCCACAGCATGGCGCTGGTACCGCAGCAAACTTCTCTTGAATTGAAATTCAGACTGGCTGTGGCAGTTTCTGACAGCTTCCTCACTTGCTGTAGAGCCTTGGGTCATACAGCATTTGATCATTGTGGGACTGCATGCAAAGGATGCATGCTGATGCTTGAGCTTGCTGCTGCAGGTCTTGAGTGATCCCAGGCAGAAGCGGTTTTTCAAGTCCAAAGACATGAGGGATTTGTTCACTCTTGGGGATGAGTATGCTAAAGCCACAGAGACGTCTGAGATCTTTGCCAGCGTGAATGGTGAGGTGACAGCCACCCTGGCTGCTGGACAGGCACCCTTGCCAGAGCTCAACCATGCTGAAGGTTTGCTACGCACTCACCTTGGTTTCAATGTAGAGCTCAATTGGTGTCAATGCAGAGCTCGATTGGTTTCAATGCAGAGCTCAATGGGTTCAACTACTGCTTCAGTATATATTTGCGTGAATGTTTTTGGCTGCATTGCGCACTCACCCTGAGGATCTAGATTACGCTGTGCTCATGAAGCTATAGATGACACATGTCAGTGCTTCCTGTGCAAAGGCTGCCTATCAATGTGTCATTGTTGCACCATGTGTTTTGGAATCTTGCTTTTGTATCTGCTGTGCGTAAGTCTTTCTCTGCTGAAAGAAGCTTCTTGTTGCCAGTGGCTCAACTCCCAAATGCCTTGACTGCACAGGATATGGCCCGGAGTCCATTGTGGACGATGGCAGTCCTCCGCCAGCTGGCACTCCACCCCCCAAGGCAGGGCCGCCCCCCTCAGCTGGGGAGAGCAGGGCGGGGGCCAGATCCAGAAAGCGCAGCAGGAGCGAGGCTGATGCCATTGCTAGTGCTGGTGCTACTTCTGCAGACAGTGACAGCTCAGCCTCTGCTGGTCATGCCAGCGATAGTGTAGACACAAGTGCTGGCGGTGATGCAAGTATGGCTCCTGATCCTTTGGTGTACTTTTCTTGTGTGATCAGCAAAGGACCGCCTTCGGTTTCAGCAGGCTGCTTGCTTTTGTGACACTTCATTCTGCATGATGCTGTTTGCCATGCAAGCAACACCAAAGTATGGTGTTCAATATGGTCATCTTGCTAGAGTGTCTTCTGAGATGGTGCGCAGCTCATTTGCACTGTTCAACATTGCAGATGTGGGTTTAGATGATGAAGCACGCTCAACAGCTGACATTTGTTGCAGAGGATGAAGACAACGCCAAGATCTTGAGGGATCTGTTTGAAGGCACTGGTATCATGAGTGCTATAGATCACAGCAAGATTGAGTCAGCAAATGATCCAGAGACAAGAGCGATAGACTACGAGGCCAGCAGAATTGCAAGGCAGGCTGCAGAGGCTCTACGGCAGTCCAGAAGGGTGTGTGCCGCACTGTGGTTTTGCCTGTTCAGTGCAAAGCCATCTCTCAGCAAGCAGCTTAATGGGCTGCTTCCATTCACCTGGCTGCATGCTGCAGTGGTCGCTGCAGACCTGTTGAGCTGTGACCCTGCCTGAGCAACTCCTGGGGATGCTTTAGCAAATGTCACCAGCCAGCCCAAATAGCAGTCTATCCAGCTGTAGGGCTGCAGGCAGGGGGAACATGCACTGTGTGACTATGGCTTGCCCCTGGGCACAGGCATCTCATTTGCTTACATGCTGGTTACAGTGTGACCAGTCATGCTGTTATGCAGGAGTGTCAGCAGTCTGCAGTGAACGAACCCACATGGACTGGACGGTCAGGAGGAGGCGGTCTTGCATCATCCAGACCACGCTTTGGCACAGCTGTGAACCCACGCCTTGCAGCCCCTAGCGCGGCAGATGCCAGCACGTCAGCAGGATTGGGTAATCTTGTGGGCACGACTGGTGGCCAAGCTCCAAGCTCCTCTCAGCTGCTAGCTAGAATGCATAACAGGCAGCAGGGAATGAATCAGGAAGCAGCAGCAGGAATGGAACCAGAAGTAGCTCAACGTATCACCAAAGATTTGGTGAATTACTTGGATGAACGTGGCGGATCTGCCCCTAGCGCTGAGATCATCAATCACTTCAGGCATGTTGGTGAACGGCACGCGGCACTGTTTAGGCAGCTGCTAAAGCACCTGGCTACATTACAGAGAACCGCAGATGGGTCAAACTTGTGGACTTTGAAACCAGAATTTGTTCCTGACAGCTGAGCATTCGGCTCCACTTATATGCTCACATGTTGCTGTTTGTTGTAGCATAGCTGTGCTGTGCAGCTGCTGCAGTTGAAAGGCATGCAGAGAATGTTATACAGCATGCTTGTGTGTTGACATGTGACTGAGCTGAGTTGCAATGCTTGTGTCTGCTTGTGCTTACAGTGTTGAGTCACTCAGAGTGATATCATGGACTAATATCATCGATGTGACAATTGCAAGTTTGTAAGTGCATAGGATGGTATTTGCCAATCTATTCAGAATATGTACCAGGTCATGAGAGCCTGTTTCGGCGAAGGATCACATCCTTGTGATATAGAGCGTCCTCTTTGTGCCGTGCAAACTTCTGCACAACAAAAGCATAGCAGGTCACGATACCACTCAGTTGTGATTACTCACGCATTGTTTTCATCCAACGGCTTTGTGACATGAGTTTTGGCGCATTGTGTGCATGCAACTTGAGGTGACGCACAATATGTTGTATGCTTGTCTTGGAGCTTTTGTCACATGGTCCAGACATATGTTTTGAATGTTGATGCATAAAGCAGGCGTGTCAGTTGCCTTGGCAGATAGCTTTGCTCATGATGACTTCAGTTAGGTTTAACAGTAGATGGCTGTACACATGTGTTCATGCATGCAGATGCCATGCGGCACATGGGAGGGTCATCCAGCAATATACAAGGTGTGGGATGTCTGCAAGGCCTTCGACCCTTTGCTTGATTTGCAGGCAAGACTTGATGCATATGGAGCAATGCTGCCTCTCCAGGCAGGTCCCTTTGTCAATGCTTGTGTCACAGCTTGGCTGGCAGACTCCCTGATGCCCAAAGCTGTCCTGCTTATTCCGCTGAATCTGCTGCCTAAGCATACTAGTTACAATCATCACAAATATAAGCCATCGATGGTGTATACCATATGTATAGCTTATACTGCTATAGGGCGTCAACATACATAAGCTCCTGGATGCGGCCAAGTTTAGGAAGGCTTGCATGCGTTCATAGCAACATCAGCCAGTGATGGTGTTTTGACTGCAAGTCTCTTGCAAGACCGTCCTGAGATGAAAACACAGGCTGTCATCACCTGGGATGCGGTCCACCAGCATGGCATGCTTCACAATGATGTTGTTTTGCGCAACTTTGTCAAGTCTGGTGATGGGCAAGCTGTGTGGGCAGTGGTCTTGATAGTTGCTGGGGCAGTGCTACAGAATTAGCTCGAGAGACAGATGAGTTAAGACAAATGTTGAGCTCGTTTTTGACACATGTGAACAGCTTCAAATTGATATTGTTGTCAAAGTAAATGTGAACTTCTGGCAATTGCGACATGCCTTAGCACTCTAGAAGTTAACAGCCTACGCCTTTTGGCGATAACAACGTTACTGGGAGCTTCTTGAGGTGGCAGTCCAGAGCTAATACATAGGCCATAGCCCAACTCACCAAGGGAGTCGATAGACAATGAATGTGACTTTTGAGAAGATTGTAATTTAGATCTACTTTGAGTGATGGGAAATCTTGCAAAGAATGTGTAACAAGGATGAGTAAACGACCACTTGGTTTGCATGTGTCTCGACCTGGGTGACAGTCTGTATTCTGGCATGCACTGTTGCTGTTATCCTTCATGAAACGACAGGAGAGGCCATGAAACAAGTAGCGAACACTTTGATGCTGCCCACGAAAAGTTTTAGGTTGACGCCAGAAGTTGCCTGAGCTTTGGTGTCTGTTGCCTGATACCTACGCACAGGAACATGCAGTCTGATAAGGAAGAGCTCAAGCGACATTTGTATCTGCAGCAGGTAGCCAGTGATACATTGCCAGTTACATCTGCCTTGCTGCATTGCAGCACCGTTTGTCAGTGCTGCCAGATCAGAGCGATCACCGATGGTTTCGCTTGCCAGGCTTGTTGTGTACCTTCAGGATCAGCGGGCCGCCGGAGCAGATCGTGGAGTTACACCACGCGAGCAGTCACATATTTCGGGCAGCGTTGCAGCAGCAAAACAGGCTTCGGAGGGATACAGACCAACCAGTGCCGCTTTGTCTCTGCGTTCGTTCGGCCGCTGGGGGGGTCCCAGGAGTCCTAGCGCCACAGCACGACCTGTGACTGCACTGTCAACGTGGCCTTCGCAGCTTGAAGTCCCCAAAAAGCTCAGTCCTAAGAAGGCAGCTAGTGCAGGACCTACAATAAGCCCTGTCCGCAAGGCTTCTGCTGCAATCACATCAGGCCGTCAGCTTGTTGCCTCTCAGCAGCATGGGATGCAACAGGAGAACCAAGTCCATGGCCTTGACAGCAAGGGACCTCAAAGACCACAAGAAGGAAATGATTCTGGTGTCAGGCCTGCATTGCAAGAAAGCCCCACCAGGTAATGCTGTCTTGTCTGCATTCCTTGTCTGTACTGCCTGCACCCACTTCGTGGCAGTTCCAGCTACATTGGGAACTCTATACAGGTCGCCAAATAGGACTGCTGCTTTGAGTTCAAGTGGCCAGCAGCAAGCCAAAGAGCCAGCATGGCGGGACTTCATTCGAACAGTTCAGAAGCAGCCTGTAAGTGCCGGTCTCTCCAGTGGCAGCAACACCAGACTCAGGACACAACTGACGCGTAACTCTTCCCTAGCTTGTCAGCTGTCGTTTGCCCAGGTCCACAAGCTGAGGCGTTGCTGATGAGCAAGGGTGTATGTGTATGCAGGGCAACAGAGAGTTCATCTACCTAGTTCCTGCCGGAAAGCACTTTGCTGATTACCGCCCCTATGATCTCAAGATTGTCCCTCATACTACAGTGGCTACTCTGTCAGATTACAGCACTATGAGTGCAGCGGGCGTCACCCACTTTTTTCATGGCCAGGTGCATCATGCCTACTCCTGCCATGTCAATGCACTAAACATCGTACTGCAGCATACATCTGGTGTGCATGTGTCACGCAGCTATTGCAGTCACAAAGCCGGAGATCCCTCTGTGAGCTGACCTTGTCGCCTCAAAGTGCTGCTGCTGATGGTGCAGACAGAGTTCACTCCACTGCATCAATGGGAGAGGGAGTACATCATCTTTGAGCAGCTGCACAACAAGCCACACTTCATGCATTTCCGGATGTGGAAGCAGTTTGCGCTGTGGAGGCGCGCAGTGCGGACACGCAAGACAACTGAAGCCAGGTTGGTAGCCATCGGCATATAACCGTGACCTTCAAGCTCATGCTGTTGACAGCACAGATGGAAATCTTGTGTCAATCTGCCAGACATGTTGCTCAGCCTCTCTGTCACATTGGGCCCAGTGTGCTGTGCCTAAAGCATGCATTGCAGTCCTTTGATTGACTTGGTGAAACAGTTGTATGACGTATCAGCAACAGGTGCATCTGGTCCTCTTAGGCATTTCAGGCAATCTTCTTCATGATGCTGCATTTACCGACCTGACATCGTTGCTGTCCAGTTCACATCTCAACATGGCATCATGTGCAAGGGCCAAATTTCATCAGACCACAGTCATTTCCAAAAGCAGCAGGCACCACGTCTACCAGCTTACAACTGCGGCACTTCACTTACCACTGACGACTGGTTGTGTACAACAGGGAGATGCTTCATCAGCAGCTGTTCCTGCTCAATGCAAATCTGAACAGCGCCATTCTCAGAAGTCGTGACGAGTGTGTGCAAGTCTGGGAGTTGCAGCTTGTCGGCGTGAAGGCAGGCAAGATCTACAGCCTCCAGGAACTGCAAGCCAGCTATAAGGCAGCTGCAAAGGTGACGCTGTCCCTGACAAGCTCAAAGCCCGCACATTGACCTATGCCATGCAGCCCCTGCCAAGCAGCACACACACCCAGTCAGACTTTCACTGCTGTAAAGCTGGAACCTGCTGCAAGGAAAGGCAGCCAACTGCTGTGCAGGCAAAGGCTGCACACAAACTGATGTGTCCCGTGCTGGAATGCATTCCTGCAAGTGTCACATGCTGCATTGTAGCCGACCTGCTTGCCAGTGTGCTGTACAGCTTTGCTCAGGTAGCTCATCAATGTTTCAAGCCACAAAGGGAGGGCGCATCTCAACCCACGGCGTTTACATGCAGTCTGCAAAAGAGGACCTGCAGTCTTTTGGCTTTGTGGTGGTGGAGATGGTCAGAGACGCATGCCGGGACACTATCAGCTGTTTAGAGGTGAAGATGAATGAGACGCTGGGCAGGACCAGCAAGCTGGTCAGGGCCTTGAGCAGAAGCGCAGGGTCAAGAAGAGGAGAAAGTCAGTGCTCCGTGGCAACCTTGCAAGTGCTGAATACAGCGTTTGGGGTGCAAAGAGCTATGCCATGTGGCATGTACTGCAGGCTTGTCTTACTTGCTGCAGAGTTGCTCAAAGTTGCTGTGCACCACCATGCTGTGTCTATGCAACTTCAATACCCATCGATCTGCAGACTGATGGTGCATGCGTAATACAGGCTTGCACAAGAGCGATCAACAGTACATAAAATCAGCCAGGCAGAAAGCAAAGAAGCCAGAAGAGGAGTTCCTGTATGCCACAACTGCTAGCAAGCGAGCTGAGCGCCAGCGCCTTGTCAGATTTATCAGGTCATTTGCCCAACTTGATGCTAGGCAAAATTCCTGTACAATCACAGCTGGCACATGGAGGATTCCCTGCAATGGCTATGCATAACTCTGTCTGTGATTAGGCTCAGCCTCAGGCCAACTCCCTACTGCCCACATTCTCCACATCTTCAGGCAAATTGCATGGCAGTTTCATTGCTGACACATCCCCACAAGTCAAGCACACAACAAGTCAATGGTGCCAAAATGTACAGCACACCATGCCTTGCAGGATGACCGATTACATGCTAGCCAACGCTCTACAGCAGTCTCTGCTTCACGCGCTGACACAGCTGCTGGAGCTGCTCACTGGTTGCTCCTGGCTAGATCAGGCTCAGCCCCAGGCCAACTCCCTACTGCCCACATTGTCCACCCTCTCCACCACACTCAGCTTGCAGTCAGGGCAGCCGGCGCCTGTACTGTCATGGCAGACAGGGCAGTACGGCGCGCAGCCCCTGCCTCTCATGTCTGCGTCGACTGGTCTGCCAGTTGCGCAGCCACAGCAGTCCCTGAGAAGCACCCGGACTGCTTCCATACCTGCGGGTGTCGGTCTGAAGCCCTGGGTTGACATGACGCTGCTGCTGAACAGCGATGGGGATGATCTGGTGTTCAGGCCGCCTGTGGCTGACTTCATACGGCACTTTGACAACATGCTGCGTGACCTGCCCAACACCATTGCTGTTGTGCAGCGGCTGGTGACACACCCCGAGCTGGAGGTATGTCAGATAGCACTGCAGGCAACTGCCAGGATCATCTTGTCTGTGTAAGTATCGCAGGTTATCTTTTGATCTTGGAGTTGATCTTGGTGACAGCTTATATAACCATATAGTTGCCCTGCAGCAGGGAAACTAGTTATGTTTTGATGTTTTGTAACAAGCAGGGCCGGCTGCAGTGCAAGCAAGAGCATTTGTATGCCTAGCCCAGTAGAGGAGGTTTCTCTTCCACACACACGCTGCTCCATCTGTCATGCCTCACACAGCCATGGTCTGGAGGTCATCAATCTGTGATGTAGAACAGTGTCAGTGTTTTTGTTGAGCAAGGGTCATACGTGCTGAGGCTTGTATGACCATCCCACAAGGACACTGTCAGAACGCTGCATGCATGCAGGAGCATGTTGAGGCTGGGCTGGGGGGAAGACCTGAGGTGGGGGTGAGGGGTCTGCTGCAGCTAGCGGATGAAGAGCCCCAGGCACGCCTCACCCTTGAGGCCCAGGAGGCTGCCAGAGCTGCCTTCAGCCCTGCAGAGGAGTGCAGGGAAAGCATGCTTAACCTGAGGTGCCCATCTTCCTTGCACAACAAACCTACGTGTCCGCCTACCAGCTTGTCACGACAGCTGTCACCACGCATACTGCATGTAGTAAGCTTGTCAGGAGTTTCTCAGCACATGCGTTCTGGACTAGTCATACTGCCAAAAGCAGCATGCGTGGAAAATCGTGCTCAGAATCACTTACTAGATCATCTCAAAGGCAGCACACCTATTTACACCTCGATGACCTTCCCATTTAGGCCAACAAAGCTTTGATGTTGACTTCAACCACGCAGGGACCTAGTCATTACCAACAGGCAGCTTTCTACCCAAGGCATGCGTGAGCAGGTGCAGAATGGGACACGCACTCTGGAAACCTTCAGACTTGATGTTGGTCAGTACCTGGCACAGCAGCAGCAGATCCAAGACCTTGCTGCCACTGTGGACTGCGGCATTGTCCAAGTCAACTTGCAGGTGCAGTAGCATATGTCTCGCATTGTCTGCTGTTTCTCTGAAGGGGATTTGCAGTTCACTGCATATGGCAACAGCCTTCACGCAGTCAGCAATTTGGCTGCTGTTGCTACTCGCCCATCATTCAAGCACCTTTTTTTCCACACATTACGTCCCAGCTTGTGCTGCTGACTCAAGGGCATCATGCAGCATAGCTGCGCACCCTGCTTGACCATTGTGCTGCATTCGCAGCCTAACGCTTTGCATGCGCATCTCCATGCAGCAGCCTCCACGTCTGCGGCCACAACCTACAGCACCAACACATACACTTTCCTTCTGCAGGAGCTGGTGGTGGACCTGTTGCCTTCACCTCAACGCTGTTTGGACCTCATTCATGAACTGCTGCCCCAATTGGCTTCTGAAGTGTATCAAGCATTCATTCAGCAGGTACCCCACAAGCCTGTGGCTTCCTCATTGGATTGCACCAACATTGCAAGTGCTCTGCACCAGCAAACACTGGTGTATGAGCACCACCCCTGCGTGCATGCCTATATGCCCATGATGCTGCTGTTTGGGACTGGCAGACACCCTTCAGCCACTGCGCAGCTGCATTGGTAGATATGGCTCACGTGTAACTGTTCAGCGTCACTGTTCACAAGCTCAGGCCTGTTACGCGTGTTATGCCTGTGTAGGTGCATGATGCCACCAGCAAGCTGACAGCCATTCCCAGCAGCCCAGAAGACTTTGCTGAGCTTCTTGGCTTTCTGCAAAAGCTTGAAGAAAGACGGCATGGCCTGGATGAGACCTATGACCATGTAGGATTTCCAGTAGCTGACAGTTCATCCTTTGCACTGCTGCTTGACCTGATGAGCAACCAGTCTCTGATCAGCGCAACAACAGGTCAAACAAAAGTTGTAACCTTGGAAACCCTGCGCCTCATGAGTGTCAACCATCTGCATGGGCCTTGAAGCTACACAGCATCGTCTGCGCACCAGGCTCCCCGCAATACATCAGACTCAGAGTGCCAACTTCCCTCTACCACTCCCAAACCTCCCTTGTCTCTGCCCAGCAATGTGATGGCTGTTTAGACGTCCATTTGGCTGTTCAACATTCACCTTACTGTTCAGACCCTGATCTGGCTGTACAAGCATTCATTTGGCTGTTCAAGCATTCATTTGGCTGTTCAAGCATTCATTTGGCTGTTCAAGCATTCATTTGGCTGTTCAAGCATTCATTTGGCTGTTGAGGCATTCAGGTTGGCTGTTCAAGCATTCATTTGGCTGTTCAAACATTTATTTGGCTGTTGAAGCATTCAGGTTGGCTGTGCAGGTGGCAGCCCACTATGAGCTGCTACAGGAGCTGGCCATCACGGTGCCACCTATGGAGTTTGCTGCCTTCAAGACTATGGAGGGAGATGTGCTGCTCATGCAGGATGCAGTCTACTCAGCGGAGGCCAACAAGGAGCTGTACATCCAGAGATTCAAGGTCACCCACTGACCATGTGCTGACTTGCCAGTAACGTGACACTGCAGTCTGATTTGTGGCTCTGCAATCTCATTGTCACCTTGGACAGCCAGTTGTGTTGGCGTGGTTGTAAGCCATCCTGTGTCCTGAACGTGGCATAGACCAAAGCATCTGTTTCACGCAGTGTTGCGACCGGTATTGACTCTTTTGCAGTTGTAGTGCAGCTTGTCAAGCAGCACACACACAAATAACAAAAGACAAGCACACACTCTGAATCTTGTATCACCTTGACCCTATGTGCCTGTTACACATTGTTCTTCAGTCATGCAATACACAACAGGCAGTGTGCACATGCAGGCTGAGCTGGATAGGGATGCAGACACACTCAAGAAAGAGGTGCTTGACATTCGCCTGTTGGCACAGAGAGACATTGTTCTGGATCCTGAAGCAGAGATGCTAGAGGTGCTGCTTCTGTGCTTGACATGGGTGATCTGAGTGCATGATGCTCACATACCCAACAAATGGTCATTATCTTGCTCAGCTATGAGGCAAGCTCTGTGGTCTTTGTGCAGCACAACTCTGGACATACTCTTCCGCATGCTTGTTGGCCATCATGGCAGATCTCAACATAAATACACGCAATTTCAATCCTGTGCCTCAGCTTTGCTGACCCTACCAAAAAGCCATGTCACCAGCCATGAGTGCTGAACCTGAACACAAATGAGCATGAAATGCACTGCATCTTAACTGAACAGTTCATGGTCACCTTTCGTATCAATATGTTGATGCGGTGAGCTGGCCACTGCCTTTATGCAGGTCATTCCATATGTGGCAGAGCTGTTGGCCAAGGTGCATGAGCAGCAGGCTCAAGCAGAGCGCATTGTCGGCTTCCAATCTCTCTTCAAGTGTGTACACTCACCTATGCATGGATATTCCTTGCGCTCAAAGTTACCTGCTGCATCACCTGCCAGATGCACAGTCCACTGGGTCAAGGCATGCGTTGATAGTTTAACAGGATCAGTATGTAGATGCAAGCACAATGTGGTGTCCTTTGTCTCTGACCAGCCAACACGGCATGCAAATCTTTATGCTTTGCCAGTACTTCTGCCAAATCAAGCTTGCTGACATATTACTTGCAAACAACCCACCAGTCGCTTCTCCGTTGCAATTTCAGTATGCAGTGAGCACTCATGTACACTCTTCCCCAGCTTCAGAAACTCATTGCGCCTCCATATCTAGCCAAGCAGGACAAAGGCTCTGCAGACTGGTACCGCACTCCTCATCTGCAACACCCTTACCAGTGTGGCCTGGCCAAGTGCCAGGCCACTCACAATGTGCCGCTGCACTCTGCCTCTGCAGTGTGTTGGAGTCACAGCTGCCAGAGCTCGCCACATGCGCAGAGGAGGTCACGCTGAAGCACCTTTTGTGGACTTCCCTTCAATCTTGGGGAGAAGTCACGCAGGAACTCAGCAGGACAGAGTTCAGTCAGGTGGATGCCGAGAAGCTGGAAGCTGTTGTGGGGCAGTACGCCAGGACTGCCCTCAAGATTGAGAAGGGCTTGTCACCAAACCAGGTCAGGAACCACACCCTCGATCCTTTGGTACAGCTGAGCTTATCATCAAGTTCCTGTGCAAAAGACCACATGAACTGCTTGCAGCCAAAAAACTACTAGATGCTTGCCACACAAAGTGTCATGGGATGGCTTGCTGAAGCAGTATCATGCTGTCAGAGGAGACTTTGAGTGCCCATTCTGGTCACATATTTTCTGTGATTGTTGCAGGTGACTCCAGTGCTGTGTGACAGCGTAGCCAAATGGCAGGAGGTGGTGCCAGTGGCTGCAGCCCTGCGCAACCAAGCCATGCAGGACAGGCACTGGACCAAGCTGCAGCAGGGGCTGGGCATCATGCTGCCCATCGGACCAGCTTTCACCTTACAAACCTTGTTTGACCTAAAGGTGGGAGATGGTTTTGCTTTAACAGCCTTGGCACTTGCAATGTGCCGTGTAAGTGACGTGTTACTTGACAAACAAGCCTGTCAAAGAGACAGAGCTTGCAACATTCTGCACAAAGGAACCACAGTAGCGGCTTCTACAGACGCAAATGAAAGAATGACATGACTTTGACAATGAAGCAGTGGACAGCTGATTAAGGCGTTTTGTTGCATGGGCTGTCTCACCACTGCTGTGTTCTGCAGTTGGCTGGCCAAAGAGACAGAGTGTGTGCAATATCTGTTGAAGCAACTCAAGAAGCCGCTCTGGAGGGCATGCTGCGTAAGGTCCAGGACAAGTGGATTGGCGTGGAGCTGACGGTGAAGCAGTACAAGGAAGCCAAGGACGCCTACATCCTGGGCAGTGTTGAAGATATCCAAGCTGTGCTAGAAGACAGCTTGGCCATGATGGCCACCATTTCCTCATCACGTTTTGTGACAGGTCACCTGTCTGTTTGCCAAATGAGTTGCTGTAGAATGTATTATCCATTGCATGTTGCATGCTGAAACATACTCACTGGTGCAGCCTGTTCTGCACATGTGGTACTTCCTGTACTGAACAACAGCCTCACTTTGCCAGGTGCTGCCCTATGTTGGGGCTGGGACACACTCTGAGTGACAGCTTTGTTGATGTTTTCTAGCTGTACTAGATGAGCTCTTTTTATGGGATGCTTGATATCGTGAGGGCATTCTGCAACAGCTGCTCAGATGCTGAAAAGGCGATGCTCCTCACAAGGCAGCCGGGACTGATGGCAGTGCGGGCCAAAGCAGCACCCTGCTATGCTGGACATGTACTGATGAACCAATTTGTTTTTGGCTGACTGGTTGTCCCTGCTGGCAGCTTGTTTCGATCACACATTGAAAAGCTGTGCAGTCAGAGCATCTGTGATCATTCCCACTGCAGGCTGAATCCCACTGCAGGTGCACAAGAGAGTCGTCCTGCCAACCACTCAGGCTGACTTGTGATGGGTCTTGCAGGGGTGCGCGGTGATGTAGACAAAGTCAGCCAGTCACTCAGGCTGTTCAGCGACACCCTGGAAGAGTGGCTGGAGTGCCAGAAGAAGTGGTTATATTTGGAGAACATCTTCATGGCTCCTGACATTCAGCGCCAGCTGCCTAATGAGACCAAAATGTTTGCTACCGTGGACAGGCAGTTCAAGAGCATCCTGCGAATCACAAGAGACCGCCCAGCAGCTTTGCAGGTAAATCAATCGCAGACAACAGCGGTGCGCCGTGTCTTGCCGACATCTGTACATGTGCATGCAGCAAGATGCTTTGGAGCATGTAGCATATATGCCATGCAAGTTGTTGTTTAAACAACTTTCCCGCAAGGCATGCTGTGCCAATCTTATTTTCAGAAACACACCGCTTCTTATGCCATGCAGCCCTACAAGGCCTGGGGGAGATGCTGTTCTGACTCTATTCACTGCTTTGGCACCTTACTGCCCGTGATCACCAGTGTGCAATGCTGAGCGGGATGTGTGCTGTCGACAGGCTGGCACAACACCAGGATGGCTGGAGATCTTCCAAAGCTGCAATCAGACTCTGGAGAAGGTTCAGCAGAGCCTGGCAGACTACTTAGAAATCAAGCGCACAGCATTCCCTCGCTTCTACTTCCTGTCAGATGATGAGCTGTTGGAGATTCTCAGCCAGAGCAAGAACCCACGTGCTGTGCAGCCACACCTGCAGAAGTGCTTTGACGGCATTGCTAGCCTGGAGTTTGGTGAAGGCATGCAAGCTGTGGATGTCATTGCCATGATCTCAGGTGCAGCCATGAGCATGCCTTGCATTCATGAATGTACCTCAAGGCTTGACAGAGTTCAAGCTGTCCACGCAAACTGTACTCGTACACACAAAACCCATTACTGCACATACAAAATCCATTACTGCGCCAGCTGTTGTTTGCTTTGTTTGCAGTTAGCAATGATGCATGGATACAGCGTCAGAATTATTGCGGGTATGGCACACGTGTGTTGCTGTACTTGCTGTGTACACCATTGCTTTTGCCATACATGTCTGCCAGGCATGAGATTGTGCTATGCTGCCAACAGGGGAGGGTGAAAGGGTGGCTTTGGGTGGGGCCATGAAGGCCAGGGGCGGCCCAGAGGGCTGGCTCACTGCTGTGGAAGCCCTGACGAGGTCAGCACTCAGGGCTGCTGCAAAGCGGGCAATCAAGGACTACCCTGTGCTGCCAAGGGCACAGTGGGTGCGCCAGCAGCCCGCCCAACTGGTTCTGCTTGTCTCTAACATCTTTTGGTGCAAACAGGTGACTAATCCTTACACACCGTGCTCAACGTCAATCGTAAGTGCTGCAAACTCTGAGTACAGATATATACCTCCATACATATATGTAAACATATATATGTATGTACATGTCAATCATATACATGTCAATTGTACACATGTCAAGCATATACATTTCAACCACTTGTGCTGCACAGTCTAGAGGCGAGCACTACTCATGGCACCTTTGCTGCGGCAAACTTCAGTGTTGAGCTGAAGAATCCAACGCTAAGCTGCACAGCACCGGCTTGTTTGCAACTGCACAGATGTGATGCTCATTCACTGTGAGATAGACAGGTGACAGTGAGGAAGGTAACGGAGCACATCTGACCAGTAAAGGCTGCATCAGTCCCCAAACTGTTTCTGCATGCAGGTCGAGGATTGCTTACAAGCGCCTAATGCTCTGGCATTGCTCATGGACTTGTATCAGGCCAACGTGCAGCAGCTGGCAGAGCTGAGTGAGTTGGTGGGGACAAATCTCAACGATGTAGAGCGTCGCATCATGATTGCGCTCATCACCATTGATGTGCACAACAGGTAACCTATAGTCACAGTCATGATGTGCATCTACAACATGACGTTGTGGATGGACTCCAGGCTGCTGCCTCAGGAGGCTCTAAATATGCTCGCCGAAAGGCATAGACTTTTACTTTTCTTGTCTTTGCCGTGTTGCATGGAGCCAGCAATGCATAGAACTGCATAGTAAAAGCATGAATGGGCCCCTGAGCATGAAGTTTCCTGAGTATGGCTTATGTTTGCATGTGCTGAGCAGCTGAACACACTAGCCAGCTAGTCTGCTTATGCTTGTATGATTGTATTGGTCTCAGCAAAGTGACCCCTGCAGGGACATTGTGGAGGGTCTGCATTCCTGTGGATGCACCTCTACCACGCACTTTGAGTGGCAGCGGCAGCTGCGATTTGAGTTCGACACAGCACTGGATGACATTGTGGTCCGCCAGGTGAGTTGCTCAGGCCTGATGCTCCATCACCCTGCAAGGATGTTTGGTTGCCTGGGCCAGGGCCATCAACTGAGCATGAGACCACCTCGTCATCTGGTACAACTTGAGTGTTAGTCTTGTTCCCACGAAGCTGGCGCTGGAATGAAGCTGTGCCAAATTCTGAGACGCCATGCTCAAATTTTGCAGCAGTGTCACGACCAAGCTTGCATAACATATTGCTTCTGCTGCAAGCAACTCGTCTTTTCAATGACTGCATAGCAGGTATGCACAGATTGTAGTGTACATCGGTATCAAGCAACAAGGATCTCAGACAAAGGTCACAGCCATACAGGCTCAGCCAAATGCCCCACCCTTGCCTGAGCAGCCCTTGCCAGACCACCTGCTCATTCTTCTCTGCCACCACCATCACATCCAACACCTCTTGCAGCAGCCCTGTCTGGGAGCAAAGACAGCACACGCTTGTCTTCTGAAAGAGCTGACTGAGCCTATTCACAACTGCAAAGTTGGCAGCAGGTCTTCCACAGCAGCTCAACGCCATATGCTTGATAGAGCATTCATATCAGGATTTTCTCTGAGGCAAGCCTCACCTCAAGGCAGCTCGCCTGAACATCACGATCGGCTATTCAGGCGTGTACATCCACTTGAGGCATGTGGCAAATGGCATTGCAAGCAAACAGGACTATCCAGTCTTGGAAGAGCTGACTGCGGCTATTGTTCATGACCACTTTGTACCCACGAATTCAGGCAAACAAGGTGGTTGCACAACTTGACAGTCTTGTTGTATCAGGTAAATGCACGTTTTGTGTATGGATATGAATACTTGGGAGCCCAAACCCGCCTGGTGGTCACCCCCATGACCGACCGCTGCTACATGACTCTGACTGGGGCCCTCAGCATGCACCTGGGGGGCGCCCCCACAGGCCCTGCTGGTACTGGCAAGACAGAGACAGTGAAGGACCTTGCCAAGGCTCTGGGCCTCCAGTGTGTGGTCTTCAATTGTGGGGACAACCTGGACTACAAGTTCATGGCCAAGTTCTTTGCTGGTAAGCAGATGCACCAACAGACACATAATTCAGAGTACTTTTCCCATGTGATTCTATTGGCTTCTGAATATTTGTTTCTCATAAATAGTGAGTGATGCACAGTTGCATCTTTCATTGGACTTTTGTGTAAGGCTTTCTGGGACAAGTGCTAGTGGTGTCTTTTGCACAATGTCAATCTGTGCAAAAGAGGGATACTTGACTTTCTGCAGGTTTGGCTCAATGTGGTGCTTGGGCCTGCTTTGATGAGTTCAATCGCATTGGCATAGAAGTGCTGAGCGTAGTTGCTCAGCAGCTCATGACCATCCAGTCTGCGCTCAGGGCAGGCGTTGCAAAATTCAGGTTTGAGGTGAGTGCTGGTGTATCATTGCCAATGTATCAATGGATAGGCTTGCACGCATGTGCGTGATTGGCATCCAAGCAGGTAAAATGTCACATGCCCTGTGAACACCATGCATGGCCGTAATCCCATACAGTTTGCTTGACACACACTGTTGCGCTTGATAGCCAGCCTTATGGTGTTTGCAGAGCGCACCTCACCACATGTGATGGTGTTGGTTGTTCCCCCCCCCTGAGGGCTTGACAACAACCGTTGTTGTCAGCCCTGTCAAGCGACATCATTTGCATCAACACGCTGCAGAAGGTGCAAAGACACTGCTGAATGTAACACACACTTCAGTGGGCATCAAGGAACTGAAGCCGCAAAGACACCATTGGATGTAACATACCTCAGTGAGCTTCTGCAGGGCAAGGAAGTGAAGCTGCAAAGCCGCTGTCAAATGAAACACAGCTGAGTTTGCATCGATGCAAACACACTATTGAATGCAACATATCTTGATGTGCATCTGCAGGGCAAGGAACTGAAGCTGGTGCCAACATGTGGTGTGTTCATCACCATGAATCCTGGCTACGCCGGCCGCACAGAGCTGCCGGACAACCTGAAGGCCTTGTTCCGCCCTGTAGCTATGATGGTCCCAGACTATGCACTTGTGGCTGAAGTCATGCTGTTCTCAGAAGGTACGGCATGCTGGCCATCCCATGCCTCAGAAGCTCAATGCACTTATGCATGACTGTTGCAACAACACCAGCTCAAAGTGGCTCAACCTTTTTCTGAGCCACTGTGACTGGGCCACAACTGCTAACTGGACTGGCCTGTGTGTGCATGGCTGTGTGGTATGCATGTAGGTGTGTGAGTGTGTGTGGCAACTCTGTGAAAGGCCATTTGCCATGTGTAGCAAATGCTGCAGGGTTCAACACTGCCAAGACTCTGTCACGCAAGATGGTGAAGCTGTACAAGCTGGCTAGTGAGCAACTGAGCCAGCAGGAGCACTATGACTTTGGGATGCGTGCTTTGAAGTCTGTCCTAGCTACTGCCGGCGCCCTGAAACGATCAAGCCAAGGTACCCATACTGTCACCTGTATAAACTGTGCTCTGCTTGTGCACATTTTGCTGCTGCTAAGGCGCCCATATGTGTGCTGCTTACAAAAAGGATGCAGGAGAGCTGACTTCCTGGCTGAAGCTAATGTCACCAGCAGAAGCACGACTCTCTGCACTGCTCACCAGCGTAAGCAATGGTTCCCTGCAATGGTCAATCTGGGATTGCTGGGTTGTAAGAAATGATATCCCCATGTTGTAGGCGCAGACGAGGCGGTGGTGCTGATCATGGCCATGCGCAACAGCAACATGCCAAAGTTCCTGGTGGATGATGCTGTGCTGTTCTCAGCCATTGTGTCAGACCTCTTCCCAGGCGTACAGGTTCCTGAGCATGTGAGCTGCGCTTTCCTGCTCGCGTATTGCTTACAGTGCTTTGAGATACCCATCGAGGCTCATGCATTCCTGCTGCATGTGTTCTGGTGTTGTTGTGTATAGAACCGTCTGCAACTGCCATCAGCTTGGTCAACATTTGTCCCACCCTTATGGATGTGTATGGGCCTGATTGCCACCTGTCTCTGTGCCACCTGTCAAATGGCATGCACCAGTGATGACGTGTCTGTTTCACATCACAGTGCTTGTACTGTGTAACACCACATAACACAGTGTCACTTTCACGAAGCTCACGAAGCTTTGCTAGAACCATGGTGCGTTAGGCATTGCCCAGCCAAGCAGCAATGTCTGCTCACGTGGATGGTGTGGATATAGGAGTCTGGGCAGTTGGCGCAAGCAGTGACAGCTTCCTGTGAGGCAGCAGGCTTGCAGGCAGTGCCAGCCCTTGTCACCAAATGCCTGCAGCTGCAGGACACTCTGGCTGTACGCTTTGGTGTCATGCTTGTAGGACCTGCAGGTATGTTTGTACCCCACCGAAACTTATTTGCAGCTTTGTCCTGTGCTATTCACCATGTCGAGATGGCAGGCTGTACACGCTCCCAGGTGTTCATCATGCAGCACATGCGTCCAAGGCACTTGCTGTGCTTGCATACTGCCTAAACCAACCCAATTCACAGCATTGCTTGCACTCATCTTCATACTGTTGCTAATGTTCTTGGCATTCCATGTCTGGTGAATAAAATGCAGGAGGAGGCAAGTCTGAGTGCTACAAGACTCTGCAAGGTGCCTTAAACCTGCTACATCAGACACAAGGAGAGGATATGGCACATGTACCGGTAACCTGCTTTTGCCTGAATCCCAAGAGCATCAGCTTGGGCGAGCTGTATGGAGCGCACAACCCAGTCAGCAATGACTGGAAGGATGGTGTGGCCTCAAAGCTGGTCAGGGAAGCCATGGCCGACGGCACCCATGCCATGAAATGGCTGGTGTTTGATGGGCCTGTTGATGCCGTCTGGGTTGAAAACCTGAACACCGTGAGTGCCCAACTCCAACTCTGCTGTACCTGGAATGTATGCAAGCAAACAGCGTGTCCTCTTACAAACATACGCAGTCAGCTTGTCAGTGAGATGAATATACCTTGCACCCTGATTACAGCACACCGCCCTGCTACACCACGCTGCATCTAAACAAATGATGACATTCCTGTGCCGAGTGCAGCCGACATTAGTTGCGGCAAACATGCACAGCAGGTCAGACAAGCTGTCAATGGCCATACAGGCTCCCAACCCCTGCCAGGCCCAATGAGTGTTTGCAAGCCACGCTTTCACAGTGGCTGCGACTTGCAGGTATTGGATGACACAAGGACTCTGTGTTTGCCAAACAGTGAGCGCATCAGACTGGACAGCAGCATCATGCGCGTGCTGTTTGAAGTGGGTGATTTGGCCAAAGCATCTCCAGCCACTGTCTCCCGCTGCGGCATGGTGTATGTTGCTCCCCAGAGTCTAGGCTGGCGCCCTGTTGTCAAGTAAGGCCTTGTGCTTGACAGCCCACCAGGCAGATGCACTTGACATCCTGACTTTTTCTATGTGCAGGGAGCAAGGCAGACCGGTGTACACCAAGATGCAAAGTATGGATCATGCCAGACGCATGCTCTATGAGGGGCATGCCTACAGGAATAAATGTTTGTCCACAGTCATGTCCCACTCAGCGGTCAGAGATCTGAAAGCGGCCGACAAGCTACAATGCATGTGCTTACTGCAATGTATTGGTATCCTGCTGTTGCACAGATGTCAAAACTGAAGTGTGTGGCAACCTCTTGCCGGAAATGTTTGGAGGCTTCTTGACAGATGCAAACGCTGCGCAGGAGCTGGCTTGGCAAGCTGGCCGGCAGTCTGTCCACTTCTGAACAGGCTGTCAACCTGGCAGATGCTGACCTGGCCTTCCTGAATGGCCTGTTTGAGCAATATGTGGACACTGGGTTGGCCCTGGTCAGGAGCAAGTGCCACGAGGTCATTGCAACTGTGGATGTCAACCTGGTCACCTCGTTGACATACCTGCTGCAGGCAAGCCTCTGCCTTGCTGATTTCTCGGTGCCTTGCTGCTGTGCTTGGTTTCGCTCCTACCTTCTGCACTGTTGTAGGGAGCAAGCCTTGCAACGTTATTTGCGTGTTCACACCTCTGCCTTGCTCATCAACTACATCTTTAGAGGTCATGCGCCACATGACTTCAGCAGCCTTCCACTTCTGCTAGTGACTGCTGCTGCACAGGGTCGTGCTCATGTCACCTTGTGGTTGTGCAATGCTGCATCCACAGTAGACAGGCTTTGAATGCAGATCCTGTCACCTGTCATGTCCGCTGTGTTGAGTTACTTCAACCGGGCTGGCCTTGTCCACAGGCGATGCTGCTGCCAGTCAACTTTCCCGCCATCGTGGACCCTATTTCAGAAAGCGCCAAGCTGGGCATACAGAACATCTTTGCCTTCTGCTATGTTTGGTCCATTGGTGGTGCTCTGGAGAGCCATTCTCGTGACGCCTTTGATGCAATGGTGCGCAGCACCTTTCAGGGGGTAGCTATCTTCCCCGCTGGAGCTGGCTTGGTGTATGACTACTACTGTGATCCGCAAAGGTACTGACTGCGTATGTCAGCTGACTTTTTTCGAACAGCGTGCATCAGGCATTGGTCATCATTTACCTGTTGCCACAACAGTGCTGCATTGAGCATGCAGACAGACACGTTAGTGAACATTCACCCTTGTCATGATGCAGAGACAAGACTCGCCCTGCACGTACCTAGCTCATCATGAGCATGAACGTTATTATTATTATTACTACTTCTACTAACCCGCACTCATCCAATCTGCCAGTGCTGCCAGAAATCGCCATTAGGCTTGGCGCAGCATCATGACAACTCTGAGCTTTCATCCTGTACAATATACCTGCAGCCATGTTGACTTTATGCGCAATTAGCACCAAAAGCATGTTCAGTACAAAAGGTCACATAGAATCAATACATGCTAGAACAACGCATAGGTGCTAGCGCTCCTTACGTCCTGCTGCAGAAATTATGCCTTGAGATCTTGGGAGGAAACAGTGTTGGCTTTCAAGTACAATCCTGCCACGCCTTACTCCCAGATTTTTGTACCCACGGCAGACACAGTGCGCTTTGGAGCCCTTCTGACGCTTGCTCTCCAAGTGCATCGGCCTGTGTTGCTGACAGGTTTGTCCCCTGTCGACAAAAGAGAACATTGCCAAGAACCAACAGACATTCAACACTCTTATGTGTCAAACACTCAGTGCATGCAGCTGATGCCTGAGCACAGGAGCATAGACTATGATACAATCATGCTACATCACAGATTGTCTTATCATACTAGCCAACAAGTGCGTCAAAAAGAGGCCCCTACAGCCTTGTGCCCAGCATGCATCTGCTGTATACCGAGACTGCAAGATGTTTGATGGACTCTGATGTGCATCCTCAAAGCTGTGCTGTGATGGATGCAAAGAACCTTCTGAGTGGTTCTGACCAGCGCCTATGTGGCACGGCAGGAAACAGTGGAGTCGGCAAATCAGCTGCCATGCAGAACATGCTTCAGCAGCAGAGTCGGCAGGGTGTCATCCTGCCTACCTGCCTGACCTTCAGCGCTCAGACCACCAGCTTAGCCACTCAGGAGATGATAGAGGCGAAGGTGGAGCGAAGGCACAGGAACAGGCAAGAGTGACTCTGATTGTGTGTTATGCAAGGTCTGGTCATCCTGCATGATGGCCGTACAGTGACCAAATGCAATACTGCACCAAGCCATATGCAAGCAGCTGCTAAGCTTGCTACCTGCACGGGAAATCACATGCACTTGATCTGCAAGCCCATGCTCATAAGCAACTAGCGCAGATGTCTGTCATCATAGCCAGGCAACATGAGCATGCCAAAAAGCGTCATGCAGACATGTAGGACGTGCGTTTGCACACAGGAGCAATATTGTGATGCAGGTATGGGCCTCCAATAGGCCAGCACATGGTGCTGTTTGTGGATGACATCAATATGCCAGCCAAAGAGGCCTTTGGCGCTCAGCCCCCTATAGAGCTACTCAGGCAACTGCTGGTATGAAGCTCCAATGGCAGAGCTTCAAGCAGCATCTCTGACGCACCTTGCATCCTTGGCATAGAGCTGCTCGCTTCTGCTTTGAGTGTATAGGCCAATGCTATGCCATGCGTTTGCTTTGGTGTTCTCCCTTCAGTCAACAAAATGCACTCATGTGGATCATGCGCACAACCTATGTAGCTTCATCGATCAATCCAGATGTTCAGGACATGCATGGTATGCTGGCTTGAACAGCATTGCGCCTTTCTCTGCAGGATCAAGGAGGCTTCTATGACAGGGGCAAGCTTTTCTGGAAGGGCATTGCAGACTTGACCATCATGGCGGCTTGTGCACCGCCTGGTGGTGGCAGGCAGGACATGTCCTCCCGCTTCACTCGCCACATGCACACCCTGTGCATGCCACCCACTTCTGAGGTCTGTCCTTTCAGTCATTCCTGTATGCTTTGCACTACTCAAATCCACCAGATGTATGCCGTGTCTGCATGAGGCATTCAGTGGGATTCAATGCTTTCGATAACACATCTTGCCTTGAACACCACCTTCCAAAAATAGCCGAATGGCATATCCCTGCTACTAACAGAGTGGTATTGCCAGGTGTGTCTTCGAGTGATGTTCACAGCCATACTGGGTGGTTTCATGGATCACCAGTTTGGACTGGATGTGAAGCGAGCCCTGCTGAAGCCCATGGTGGAGGGCAGCATTGAGGTGTACCTGCGAGTCAGCCAGGAGCTGCTGCCTACACCAGCCAGAGCCCACTATACCTTCAACCTGCGGGACCTCTCCAAGGTCTTCCAAGGCATTCTCATGATCAAAGCCCGCCAGGTAGGCCTGCACACACAAACACACGGCTCTGCAACCTTCAATTGCCATGCATGTGGCAGTGCTGCACACAACAGTTTCTGTGTGTGTGTGTGTGTGTGAGGATGTAGGTCTCTCTCACGGTACTGGGTCACCTATTCGAATGCTGGTCCAGTCAAGTCCAGTCAGAAAGTGATCTGTTACATACCAGTGCTGCTGGTCTGCTCTGCACACATGACGCTGGCTGCTAATAAGTTCCTCAGGTTGACGTGTCATTGTCAGTTCATGCCTCTCAGGCAGCAGAGGCACATGCTGAAGGCATGTGCAGATATTGACTGCTTAAAGCATGCCATCATGCATAAAGATGACCTGCACTTCAGCAGAAGACCTGCAAGCAATCAGATGACATAGCTGTCATGTGCTCTACAGCACCTGGCCTTTTGCCAGGTGTAATGATGTTGCTGCCACAGTTTACGTACCTGACCCTAGGAGAATACATGTGTGTGTCAAACGACTGAATGAAACACTGCAGTGTGGGCGTGACCCCAAGGGTGTGCTGACGCGCCTCTGGCAGCATGAAAACATGCGCGTCTTTCAAGACCGCTTGGTAAACTCTGAAGACAGGGGGTACCTGCAGCGCTTGCTGCATGGCCTGCTCAAGTCCAGATTTGACACACGCCTGTCATATGAGGTACAGCCAGCCTATTGTGAGCAACATGATTAGCTGTATCAGCACAAAGATGACAAACCTCTGAGAGATGGCAGATCTGTATCCATGTGCGGGTCTATGCTATTGTTTTGTGTGTAGGATGTCCATGCAACAGCTGGACTCCTCAGAGCTTTGCCTTACGAATGATCAACTCTGTACAGTTTTGGTGCAACTCAAAACAGCAACGCGTGCTTGAGGGCATGGCAATGGTGGTTGCACAGGAGTGGTTTGAGCAGCAGAACATTGCTTTTGGCTACTTCCTGAGGCCTGACGCAGCTGCTGAAGAGCGTGTGTACCAAGAGCTGCCAGCATCTGCTGCTCAGATAGCTCCTTTGCTGGAAAGCTACCTGGAGGCTTACAACAACCGGTTCAACACCAACCTCGACCTTGGTAAGCTTCTCCAGGCTCATGTTGCAGACCATACACAGATCAATCAAGAACTCAATGCCACAGCTGAGCAGGCTGCTGTAATGTGAGCGTGCCTTGCTTGTAACTCGTCATGTGGACTGATATGTGCATATTGTATATTGACCTCCTCCACAGTGCTCACCTTTAAACCTGTGACAGTGTCTTGCAAGACAGCACATACCAAGAGGTGAAATGCCTGCCGTTGATGTTGGCAGCCAACATGATTCCACTGTCATGCAGTCTTGTTTCAAGATGCCATTCAGCACATCTGCAGCATTGCCCGAGTACTTGCCCAACCTAGGGGCAGTGCCATGCTAGTGGGGGTTGGAGGCTGTGGCAAACAAACACTGGCAAGATTTGCTGCGTTTATTGGAGGCCTGCGCTGCTTCCAGATTCAGGTCACCAGAGGGTAAGCAGCTTCCAGATTCAGGTCACCAGAGGGTAAGCAGCAGCTAGCTTGTCACTGTAACGGTTGACACAGGTGTTCAACAGCTGTTGCTGCTGCCAGCATGTTGCTTTGCGGGTGCATGCACCAGCAATCAGGACAACATGAGAGGCAACACAGCAGCAGTACCTGCAGCTGCCAAGCCGAGGTCACTCTGAGTGCAGCAGGGATGGCCTGAAGGGGACATTCGATACAGCAATGCTGTATTGGCACAGGACAAGTACACGTAGCAATCCAATGCCCCAGATGCATTTGCCTAGTGTTGACATACAGCCAGATACAGGAAAGAATGTGTGTTCACTGACAAGACCCAGCACCATGCTTTCAATGCCTTTGTGTGTCTGTCTTTCAGTCAGATCTCATGGTAAATTACAAACATTCAAAGAATGACAACTCTTCAGCGTTTAGGCTCATTTTTGGGTGCAGGTATGGCAGAGCAGAGTTCTGGGATGACCTGAAGAAAGTGTACCAGATGTGTGGTGTAGATGAACGGGAGGTGGCCTTCCTATTGACAGACAGCCAGGTTGTGAATGAGGTGTTCCTTGAAGACATCAGCAACATCCTAAACTCGGGTGAAGTGCCAGGTGACAAGTCCACATCTCAAAAGCAGAGAGCTGTACATATGTGGACATGCAAACTCATGTGCCAGTAGTGTTAGCCGGCTTGCCTACGGCCATGTAGTAATCCCTGGCTGGTCTGAATTAGTCACAGCAGTTACAAACTTCTGACAGCTCATTTGGCCCAGAGGCTGACTGGCTGCATGTGACCACCCACAGGCATGTTTGCTGACGAGGAGCGCAACAAGCTTCTTGAAGACTCCCGCAGCAGCCTGATGGCCCAGGGCATTCCAGACGTGCCGGGGCCCTTGTGGAGGGCCTTTGTGGAGCGTGTGCGTGCCAAGCTGCACATCGTACTGTGCATGAGCCCTGTGGGCGAGACCTTCAGGCTGCGCTGCCGCCAGCTGCCTACTCTGGTCAACTGCTGCACCATTAACTGGTTCTCAGACTGGCCACCAGAAGCGCTCATGTACGCCTTCACCCTGCACTCCCTAGCATCTCCCTTGCATCTCCCTTGCATGTACCATTACAGATCATTCCAGCCCTATGCTGTGCGGTCCTTGCTATGACTCACTCCACTCAAGTGTCCTTTGCGTTGTCATCTCAACCAGACCCAGTTTGCTGCAACTGGCTGCCGTTCTGATGGACCTACGCCGTGCCTGCTGCACTGCCTCTCTGCCTTGCTTGACTCCCACTGAATCTGCCACAGTGCGTGCTATAGAGGGAATGCAGTGGCACCTGTGTTGTATGATACCCTGCATTACATCTGCAACAGTTAATCCACAGGCTGACGCCTTTCCCATACGTTGTTACCGGATTAACAGACTGTCTACATACAATGCACATTTCTTTTGAGG
>JAABUP010002287.1_pt1 | contig 37644 bp, 52 predicted proteins | sample 5559201 | NCBI WGS metagenome assembly JAABUP01 (sample SAMN10711887, study PRJNA513373) | rock metagenome | isolation source: Antarctica rocks | place: Antarctica
CCCTGGCTCCGGTTTATCAGCAACATCAATAGCACACATGAAATGAGCAGCTACAGCATGACAACAGCCTACAGCACCTTCACATTGTTGTGATGTTGCAACCTCCAGTCCCCCTTTGCATGTTTGTGTGAAAAAACCTTTATATTGCTTGTATTGGTGTTGGTGTTACAGCCCCTTTTGCATGGGCATGGTTGAGCCTCTGCACACTTCTGTGCTGATGTGGCACCCCAGCGCGTTTTGACTGAGCATCTTGAAGCCTTGTCAGTTACAACTAGAGTTTGGGTAAGGTCTCTGCAGGCCAGTAAAGGCTGGCCAACAGCGTCATTTGAATTTCTCGCTCACACACCTGCCTTTCATGTGTTTCACAACACCAAAAGGTGTGTGCAAATGGTTACACACGCTGTACAACTGACTTTCTTTCCATGCAGGCCATGGGAGACAACATGGTCGCCGTCATTCCCGCGTTTGCACAATACTTGAGCGATGCAGCAGCCAACAATCTCCCGCCAGCTTCTCCCGCCACTTCAGACAGCGTCTACTTTGACATTCTTGGGTTGTGGATGATCAGCTACAGAGTATCAACTGCCAAGTGGTTGCACAGCTCAGTGCTGCCTCTGGTGCTCTTGGCACCCCCGCCTGGCGTTCAAAGAGGGCCAATGGCAAGAATGGCGGGAATCTGCGTGCTGAGCATGCTGTGCTGCCTGGCCACACCTGCTGCAGTCGGTGGCCTGCGTGCTTTCATCTCAGGCATGTCTGTACTACATTCTGGACCTCTGTACCGAGATCAGCTGTCAATTGCATTGAGAACAGATCAGCATTTTTGAATAAGCCTTGTACTGTCTTTGAGACAATACAACTCTTCTGTGTCTCGCCTGACACACAGTAGAAATGTGTTCTCAACATTACCCCCAGCACAAGCCACCAGTCAGTGCAAGACTGTGCAGCATGAGTCTCAAGCTGAGAGTCTGATTTGCTGACTACTCCTGGGCAAGCATGCAGGCCAACAGCTGGTGTGGTTCAGTAACCACTTGGCAGGCGCGCTCATCTACATGCCAGCAGCGCTGGTGGGTGGTCTTCTTCCCTTCTGCCTGGCACACAGGAGAGGCGTCTCCATTGCCACACAAGTCGCAGGCTCCTGCCTTTTCAACGCCATTTTGGCGGTAATCCTGACTGTTGTTGGCGGGAAAGTTGCGTACTCCCACTTCAGCTGGGCTGCTGCTGCCTATGTCAGCTTGTAGATTGTTCCCAAGGTGAGGCCTAGGAACACTGTTACGGCAAGAAGGCCTTTGCAACCTGTGGTGGTCACATTGGTGGTAACACTGTTGCACCTGCCTGCCACGGCTGGGGTTTTTGGCTGCACAAGCGCTGGCATGGTTGATACTTTCTCACAGCTGAGCTGTAGTTAGTTCAAATGCACTGCCTGGGCATGTGGTCCCAACATAAAAGTTTTCTGGAGCTTTGGGGCAGTTCTTGCAGCTCAGTCTCAGCAGGCAGCAATGAGGCGGTGATGCGCTGCTACCAGCATTGCCTCAACATCATGGCACATGTTGTACAAGCATGCAAACTATACACACGGTGTTTGCTGTCTGTTATCAAACACACTCTGTTTCTGTCAAATTGTCTGTATAGGGTCCCTAGCCTTGTTTGGTTGTAGGCATGTTTGGTTGTAGGTTTAAACCATGACAGCGCTTTCGGACACGATGGTAGCTTTGTGCCCTCAAAAGCCTTGGTTCATCGCACTGATTTGCACATGGTGATGCAGGTGGACTCGCCAACAGGCCTGTCAGCAGCATTGGCTTGTGCCATAGTTCCCGCCACAAGTGTCCTGACAGGAATCCTGCTGCTGGCAACACACCTGATGGAGAAGATGTCCATGACTGGGGCGCCCCCAGGGCCTCTGATCTGGGGCCCAGATGCCATCATGGGGGCCCTGTTTGGGGCTGGCACCTTTGTGTACGCAGGCTACATCATGCCTTGGTTAGCTCATTGTCTCAAGCGCCCTTTCAAGGTGGGTGTGTGTGCAGCATGTATTGGCCAGATGTGCAAGATGGGTTTGGAACTGACGCCGAGGAGGCTTTTGACTGTGCATGCGTACCTTTTTTTGGTCATGATGCAGATGTTATCACAGTTAGGACACCATAGCTCCTGCTGCTGCTGCTGCCTACATAGTCACCATGCTTTGCTGTTATTAGTCATGAAACCCCTGATGTTGTCCTGCGATGCTGAGCCCTGTCATCTTGTGATGTGCTACACAGTACAAGGCTGTGGGTTTGCACCCAGAACATGAGACACAGACCATCTGAAAGCTTGTGTTCCGACACTGCAGTGGACTATGAGAGCACTGCTGCTCATCTCTGTCATCTCAGCAGTGGCAGCATCCCTGACCCTGGACACCTACACCCCCCAGACTCCCAAGAGGCTCTTCCTGCAGCACATGATCAGGGTGGCTGCCAATGGGGAGCAGGAATCGTTGTATGCTGCAGCCAGCAGTGATGCCACTCCTGTTGATGTGGTTCTGAAGGGCATCAACCTGACCCCAGCGCAACAGGACGGCCGAGAATGGCTGGTGCGAACTCTTGTGCTGTCAACAGGTGTTTTGCATTTGAAAATATTTCCCGCCTTCAACCAGGAAAATAAATCAAAATCTGTTTTCCTTAACTGTTTTCCTTTCTGTCTGTTGGACAAGTTTGCCTGTCATGCCAGAAGGAAAAGGATGGCAGCATACATCAAGCCTGCAATGGTTTTGTTTGACGACTCCAACTTGTTTCCAGCCTTTCCATACTTCCCCATGGATACTCAGGCATCCTTGGCATGTTGTGGTTAGGATAGTCACAGACCCATGGAGCTGATCTCATATGTAAGTACCTAGGCAGGAACCATACAGCCCTGGAAAATGTAAACAGGTGATCATGTTCAATGTACATGATCTTTTGTGGGTATGGGAGGCATATTGTTGCATCATGCCATGTCACAACACAGCAGACAGTCTTTGCTTGCACAAAGTGACTCCCGTGTAGGCTGCAGACGCTGACACTTTGCAGATAAAGACAGGCATGTTGATACCTTGATGGCCTGTCATGATGTCTATTTTGTCTATACTGTTGACTGTTTCATACATGTTTGTCGCAGGCAATGTACCCTATGCATGACATGATCCGAGGCAAGGTGTTTGAAGGCCCACCAGCAGACAAGGAGCTCTTCCCCACTCCTCCAACGGTGCACCTGCTCAGCAGAGACAGCTCAGGAGGCACAGCAGGAGGCATGGACAGACTCCATCTAGAGCTGAGGCTTCCCAGACCTGGTGTTGGTGTTGTGAATGTGACAGGACCTCTGCATGCCTGGTCATTCACGGAGCAACTACCAAGACCTGTGTCTAAGGTATGCATGCTGTGCCATTTGATCTAAATGTACAGAGCTTGAGATTGAGAACTCTAAGACAACCTACAGCATGCATCATTCATATATACATTGCAGCAGTCTGCATGGTGTCAACACAATGTGCAGACTGACATGCTAAGCTGAGTTTGATCGTCATGACTAAAATGCAGTTAGCTTGTGAAGATCAATGCCTTGTCTCACATTATATTCTCTGATATCATGTGAGCCAAGAGTCCAGGCTCCAGTTTCTGATGTGCAAAGTGTCAAAGCTGTGATTGCGGCTGAACCTGCACTGTATGTGGTCTAACTCGACTAGCAATGCCTGATGCAGCAAGGAGCGCCACAACATGTGGCCAGGTATGGGGGCAATGTGGGCAGTGAAATCTGGCCCTTCTGGCTGGATGTGCAGGTATTCTTCTTCCTCCTTCTCACGGTGCTGTGCACCATCAAGGCATTTGAGACAGGAATTTTTGAAGGCTGTAAGATTGGATCGCACATCCCTATTTGCCTTCCACATGCATGTCATTGATTAGTGTGCTGTTGTATGTTGTTGTTCGCAAGTTGTCGGCTTGGTCTGTGCATGTGGGCGTGAATCTGTGTGTCTGTGGCAGCTGTAACTTAGCAACTTGCTTGGACATGCTCGCATGAGTGTGTCAAATTTGTCATGGGGCAAGCCCACCTCCCTGCCCTACCCTGTCCTGCCCTGCTCAATTTCAAGGCGACACAAAACTGACAAACTTACAGCAGTGTAAGTGTCATCCTGTTGATGTACAGATATGCAATACTGTTGTGTATGCAGAGAGGGGAGGCAGTCACGGTCAGCATAGCAGCAAGCTTCCTCACCAAGACAGCAGCAATTGAAAGCTTCACTCAGCAGATGCCGGACTGGATTGCAAACAGTGCCACAACAACTTTCCAGTCCAGCTGGACGTTCTGAATTTAGAAAAGTACCCGATGTTGAAGATGCACAAGCCAGATTGTGCCTGCAGTTGATAAAGCAATGCTGCTATGTCAACTCAGCGGCATACTGATATCGTACAATGTGCAGTTGTGTATAGTGGCAAGGGAATTCATGTGTGCACTTCAATGTCACTATGATGTGCAGATATGATCATGTCCCTGGTCGAAGTAATTTAGCCAATGTTAGTGTGTATGCAACTTGTGAGTGCTGCAATCACTGTTGGGGCAGCAATGTTACAACAGTGCTTGCAGTCTCTCCCAGTTGTTCCTGTCAGGGTTGGGCAAGGAAGCAGTAGGGAGTGAAAGCAGCACAGTTGTATTTTCAAGGCGTATGCTGTCACGGTACCATGAAGTACAATGTTGAATCCTTCATATTACATAATAGCAACCGCCCAGTGTTTGGATATTTGATTTAGCAGCAAGAGGTCAGGTTGGGGCGTGAGATGTGATCAAGTTTATAAAAAGAGCCTGTACATAAGCAACCTCGAAGTTTGCGATGTCATACCAAGATGAGACATGTTGCACATGTTGAAGGTCAGAGATCGTACACAATGCTCTGGGTAACCTAGCGTGAGTGCTGTAATTTCGGCAATTGCACCTTCCTCGAATCGATGCCACATCAGCAAGCTTGACGTCAGCAACTTCAAACCAGGATGAAGAATCGCAACATCTGTTGCTGATCATGCATCGTCCCACACAGCTCTAGATGACTTGAACCTTGCTGAAGTCCCTCAAACACTTTTCAAGCAGTCACATTAGATTCTATGAAAAACACATGCACACACGCAAGCTGCGCTGTCTTCGAAATCAAACACACCCAAAAGTCACAGTGCACCTTCCAAACTTCAGGTCTGAACATCTAGTGTGCAAAGCAGCAGCCAGAACAACCAGGCTGCGATAAGAATTGAGGCTGTCTTCTCCACCTATACCAGCAGTGGAGAAATCCATTAATGTTAGTTGCGGCCACAATGCAAGGTTAGCAATTTGCCGAGGGATCTCTACTTCTGGGTACATCTCTGATAGGTCAAGCTGCTTCAAATAAGATAGATGGAAAATGCTGCGTTGAAAAGACTCAAGCTGTGCTCCTCGTAAAGTCAAGGATGTCAGTTGTGTCAAACTTGAAAACCACTCGGGAAGAGCAGGCTGATACATGTAAGACAAGTCTAGCCTACTCAAATTCTTGCAGCTCAGCAGCAATAAAGGAAGTGCAGCTTGCAAGTATCTCAGCTCCAGCTCTTGTAGCAATGGCATTCTCACACGCAAGAAGTCATTTATGGGATAGCAGCAGCTCAGCGCCAAGTAAGTCAGGTGTGTAGCACACTCCAAATTGAACAGCTCAAGTAATGTGGTCCTTGCATGTAGTGTGCCTGGTTTTGGCATATTACCCAGTTTCAAACGCTGCAGGGCCACTGCCTGGCCATCTGGTAGCCAAAGATGTGAGCTTTCAAAGTCACTCAGCTCTATAGAAGTCAGCTGAGTACAGTAGCTTAAGTCACACTTATCGCCGCCAAAGCTAAGCAGGGTCAGTCCTTGAAGAGATAGCAAGCAAGTAACATGCTTGCCAATGTTTCCAATATAGGCAAGGCATAGGTGACTGAGTAAGGGAAGACTTGCCAGTTGCATCAAGCTATCATCCTCAACAAATATGGCTCTGCTGGCAGCGCCAAAGCTGCTGCCAGCCCTGAGGCTAAGCGATGTTAGTCTGGTCAGAAGTTGGATGTTTGCCAGTGGCATATAGTCTAGATCGCATGTGCAGGTTAGCTGCACAAGCTTTCCAGCCAGGGCATTGCACCACCTCAAGGTCGCTGCGTGGTCTTCAATACCTGTGAGCAGCATAGAGTGGGAGTCAAAATAAACAACAAGCACGCAAGGAATAAATTGGGTGCATTAGATCACAACGCGCTGTTGCGTAGTGAATTTTGTAGTGGCTATGCAAGACGAGAGGCTACCAGCGCCGCTTTACCTGACGGCCCATGATCCAGATCCAGCAGCTCCAGTTCAGGTCTGGAAGCTTCAACCCGCTCGAGAGTCTGTATCAGGGTTGGTAGCCGCCAATCAAAATCTGAGCTGTTGTACCTAATGCTAATGCGCTGGAAGTTGGATGCTTGCCGTGCAAGCCAGCTCATGAAGCAGTCATCGATGCCCAAGGTTATGGCGGCAGATTGCAGACTGAAGCTTTCGGTGTAATCGATCAACAGTCGTGTGCTTTGGCGCGCTCCATAAGATAGATTGATTTCAATGCGTTTGGCCCAAAGGCAGTTACGACCAGTTGGACGCCTACAACTTAAGCACTCTTTCCAGGATCTGCAAACTTGCTGGCACCGTAATCTGCTTCTGACGTTCAAGTTGCAGGAAGAGAAAATCTGCTGAAGTAGCGTATCGGGCATTTCGCCATAATCTGCTGCCAAAACCATGAAGACCAGCTGAGTCCGACGACAAACTGCAGGTCCAACCTGATGCCGAAATTCTAATTGTACATTGCATGGGGTAATCTTTGGCCTGCCGTTTGGTTGCTTTTTGCCAAAATGGCAGGATTTCGCCATCAACGCCACTTTAGTATTTTTTTGTTGCACTAATCAGCATTTCTCATTGACTTTACAGAAACTTCATCAAAATGCGGTCGACAATCAGCTCAATGCCAGGGTTGCATCCCGAGGAGCTCAACCTTCTTCCCTAGCGCGGCCCTCCATTCTCGATTATCAGCTCAAGAGCCTCTACCGGTAATACCTAGAGAGAAATTACATAGGTATAATGCTGTGGAAAGTTCTATGTATGTCTTCCGGCTATGCGTCAAACATCAGGTCAGCCATGTGCAAGAACATCAATGATTATCAGCAAGAACATTTGAGTAAAACGATGGTCACTCTTGCTCCTTATTGACGTTGTCTGGCTTCCAACGCCTTGGACCAGCTTGTGTTCAAACAGAAGGTGCTGGAAATGCCTTAACACTCAGGCAGTCTTCACTCGTTCTGGAAATGTAGTCTTCACTTGTACAGCTGGAGGTCTTGTGTACAAAGACTCTAGACAAGCAGTACCTAGCACGCCATTCTGTGCTGTGTCCCCAGCACTGCATCATGCATCACCTCCTGAACACACAAAGCAAGTGTCAGCAAAGCTATAATTGTTCACGGCACGAGGGACCAGACAGAGACATGTCTGCTGTCACTACAAGCATCAAATCAAGGAAGCACAAAACAACATAGGGCTTGGCACCAATGGACAGAACATGTTTGGCATCATGAAAACACACGGTCGACACTCCAAAGCTATGTTTGTCGTGTCATTCAGAAGGCTGATGCTACATCTAGCTGCCAATTAGATCTGTCACTGCAAAGCTAGATGTTGCAACAGGGGGCAGGACCAACAAGCAATGTTCAGAAGCTTGGCTCACCAGGCAGTGAACGCTTTCCTGCATGCCGCCACTCCAACAACACTGGCTGCCCAGCAGCCAGCTGGGACATGCAAGGCCACCAGACTTGGCAGCACCACTGTCACTGTCAGCACCTGGCCAACCTTTGGGCGCCATCCCTTGCTTGCTGAAGCTTTCTGAGCACTGGCTGCAGGGGGCTGTGCCTGAACATTTGCTGCAGCAATGGGGTGTGTATCTCCACCTGGGGCTGCAGCTGGTGCCATAAGGGCATCTGCAGCTGTGGCAAGTGTCCCTGCAACTGCAGTGCAGTCTGCTGCCAGATGATATGCGTGCACTGCAGGAGGCTTCGAGGCTTTTGGGGCTGCCTCTGAGTCTACGCTTTGGGGCGCAACATGGTTTTGAGCTGCAATAGCCTGAAGACCATTGACAGGTGGCACTGGTGGTGGCGATGTGGGTGGAGGTGGGGTTGGGGCAGGGTCTGCAGGTCCATGTTTAGCCTGCATTGTGTGTGGAGGAACTAGAGGGTCAATGCCTGCCCCCTCGTCTTCAACTGGAGCTGGGAGATCTGCAAAGGCCTGAGCAGCATGGGCAGCAGACTCTGCTGCTACATGCAGGCCTGTCCCTTGTCCATGAGCCACCTGAGGTGCAACTCCACCGACAGCATTGGCAGCTGATTTTGCTGCAGCAGCTGCTAGAGCAGCTGCACCTTGAGCCTGGGCTGCAGCTGCTGCTGCATCGCCTCCAGCTGTTGCTTCCCCTTGTGCTTGTGCACCAGCAGGGGCAGGCAGTGCACCTACCAATGCTACTGAGCTTGCATGAGGCTCAGCATCACGGCCTGAAGCATTGTGCAAAGCTGCCTCAAGCGCAGAGCTGATGGCTGCAGCAGCTTGAGCAGCCTCTGGGGCTGAGCTATGACCACTGGCCAAGGCAGCAGATTGTGGTGGGGCCCCTGTCATAGATCCTGCAGTACCTTGGTGCAGGTTGCTGCCACCTGCTTCCGCCTCTGCTGGAGCTGCTGCAGCTACATTGCCACCAGCCTCTGTTGCATGACTGCCTTGCACTGAGCTTGCAGGCTGTGCTAAACGTGCATCCTCCGTGTCTGCAGCATTGCTGACAAGAGCATCATTACCGTGTTGGTGTGAAGAAACAATAGCCGGCTCCTGCACAGGGAGCATGCCCAGCACTTGGGCCTTGCCTTGGATGTCAGCTGAGGCTGGTGCGGGCTGCTCCTGCTCTTGTACAGGCTTTGCAGGGACTGCTGCTGTGAGCTGGCCCTCTGTATGATCATCAGTCAGGGTTGCTGGCAGCTGCCCTTGCCCTGGTCCTGAGGCTGGTGCAGGCAGACTGTGGTGCAGCGGGCCCACTGCTGAGTGCTGCGCCTGCCTCTGCAGAACAGCTGACCCTGAGGCTCCATCTTGACCATCCCTCAAGGACACAGCTGTGGGCTGCACAGGGCCAACAAGCAATGGTGGAATACTGCTCGGGACATCAGCAGGGGCTGCTGGGGGTGGCCCTTGGACAGAGGGCTCCAATGCTGGCTGCTGAGCTGTGGCCTGGCTCACAGTCGGCACTGCTGCAGAGGGCTCTCCTTGCTGCTGCACATGGCCTCGTAATGGCACCTCACTGTGCCCTTGGCCATCAACTATTTCCGGTTCATCAGACAGGAGGAGCCCAGCAGAGGCAGGCTGGGCTGGGGCAGGGCCATCACAGCTATCAGCCCTGCACCATACTTCTGTCTGTGAAACTGTTCTGGATGGTGACATCAAGCGAATGTTGCAACTCAAACTGCTGTGCAGTTTCCATGTGAAATCAGCAGCAGTTTCTTGTGCTGATTACTCATCTCCCAATATGATGACTCACATTTAATGGACAGTTCAGCAGTCAGCATGGCACAAACATGATGATACCGAAAATTGCAGCCGTGACAGCCTTGCAAGTCTCAGTCCTGGCATACCGTTGCATGCACCATTCTCACCTGGACATGCCATCTTGTGCTTGGGCATTGCCGCTGGCAGGCCTGTCACCATTGGGCTGCGGCAGCTGCCCTGCAGCTTTGTTCAAACATGGCACATTGGGGAGGATGGCCTGGTGTGCCCCCCTCATGCCAGACCTGCAGCATATAACAACAAACTCAAGAACTGAACAAGGTTGCATTTGGGTTCAATTCAGATGGACAATGCTGACTGAAATAAGGCAAATATGACAACCAGGCTGGGACCTTTGCAAATTTGCATTGAAGCCATAACTGTATGTCCGGCCACCGATAATAATAATAACATTAATAATAATAATAATAAAAACAATAATGATGATGATGATGGTGATAGTAATATAATGATGATAATGGTAATAATAATAGTAATCATGATATGATGATGATAATAATATCAATAATAATGGTCATAGTCATAGTACTAACAACGCTTTCCAGCTCATGATGAGGTAAGTATGTGCGGGATAAGTGCTATACCTATGATGAGGGGTGAATTCATGACTCACAAGTTGACGGCGTACCATTGTGGACAAAGCAATGCAGTAGACACGGCACAAAATTCCTAGAGTGACGTTCACTGTGGGAGGCACAGTGGTCCTGTTAGTGCATACCTTTGCAGGAGGTCAGCCTGCACCACTGAACCATCTCTGCCACAGCTGGGCAAGTGAATAGCAGACTGTGTGGGGACCCCACCCTCTGATCCTGCACTACCTCGCTGCAGGTTGCTGCCACCTGTTTCCGCCTCTGCTGCAGCTGCTGTAGCTGCACTGCCACCAGCCTCAACTGCATCACCATCTTGCAGTGAGCCTGCGGGCTGTGATGTGTGTGCAGCCTCCACCTTTGCAGCATTGCTGACAAGAGCCTCACTGCCCAGTTGGTGTGAAGAAACAGCAGCCGGCTCCTTGACAACAGGGACCAGGTCCAGCACTTGGCCCTTGCCTTGGCTGTCAGCTAAGGCTGCTGCGGACTGCTCCTGCTTTTGTGCAGGCTGCGCTGACCCTGAGGCTCCACCTTGACCATCCACCAGGGATACAGCTGTGGGCTGTACAGAGCCAAGAGACAGTGTTGAAGTCCTGCTCTGGTCAGCAGCAGGGGCTGCTGGGGCCTGCCCTTGGACAGAGGGCTCCAATGCTGGCTGCTGAGCTGTAGCCTGGCTCACAGTTGGCACTGCTGCTGTGGGCTGTCCTTGCTGCTGCACATGGCCTCCTGATGGCACCTCACTGTGTCCTTGGCCATCAACTGTTTCCAGTTCATCAGACAGCAGGGGCCCAGCAGAGACAGGCTCAGGGCCATCACAGCTATCAGCCCTGCAACATGTTTCTGCCTTTGACACTGTTGTAAATGGTCACAACAAGCAAATGCTGCAACTCAAAATTCTGTGCAGTCATAACATGACAGCAGCAGCAAGCTATACTGCCGATGCCGTACTCACACAATGGTCATTCCCCCATGTGCTGACACACATTGCACAGACAGTATGCGCAGACACAGTCTAGCAGTCAGCATAACACCATGATATTGATAACTGCAGCAGTGACAGCTGTGCAAGTCTCAGTCATGGCGTAAGGTTGCATGCACCATGCTCACCTGGACATGCCAATCAGAAGGTCAGGTTGTGCTTGGGCATTGTTGGTGGCAGGCCTGTCTCCCTTGGGCTGTGGTAGCGGCTCTGCAGCTTTGACCAAAGATGGCACATTGATGGCATGGTCTTCCCCTATCATGCCAGTCCTGCAGCATAAAACGACACATTCAAGAATTTGACAGGGTTGCATTTGGGTTCAATTCAGATGGACAATGCTGATTGAAATAAGGCAAATAGATGACGACCAGGCTGGGACCTTTGCAAGTTTGCATTGAAGCCGTGACTGTATGTCCTGCCACCGTTATAAGTGCTATAATATAAAAAATATTGTGATATTGAATAATAACAATAATAATAACAACAACAACAACAATAATAGTATTCACAATAACAACAACAATAATGCTCTCCAGCTTATGATGAGCTAGGTGCGTGCGGGATCAGCGCTAGACCTATGATGAGGGGTGATTTCATGACTCACAACTTGACGGCATGTCATTGTAGACAAAGCAATGTGGTAGATGTGGCACAAGATTGCTAGAGGGTAGCATTCACTGTGGGAGGCACAGTGGCTGTGTCAGTGCATACCTCTGCAAGAGGTCAGCCTGCACCACTGAACCATCTTTGCCGCAGCCGGGCAGGTGAATAGCAGACTGTGTGGGGACCCCACCCTCTGATCTTGCACTACCTTGGTGCAGGTTGCTGCCACCTCTTTCCGCCTCTGCTGCAACTACTATAGCTACACTGCCACCAGCCTCTGTTGCATGACTGCCTTGCACTGAGCCTGCGGGCTGTGATGAGTGTGCAGCCTCCACCATTGCAGCATTGCTGACAAGAGCCTCATTGCCCAGCTGGTGTGAGGAGTCAGCAGCCGGCTCCTGTACTGGGAGCATGTCCAGCACTTGGGCCTTGGCTTGGCTGTCAGCTGAGGCTGGTGCGGGCTGCTCCTGCTCTTGTGCAGGCTGCGCTGACCCTGAGGCTCCACCTTGACCATCCACCAGGGACACAGCTGTAGATTACACAGGGCCAACAAGCAATGGTGGACTCCTGCTCTGGACAGCAGCAGGGGCTGCTGGGGCCTGTCTTGGGGCAGAGGGCTCCACTGCTGGCGTCTGAGCTGTGACCTGGCTCACATTTGGCACTGCTGCTGTGGATTCTCCTTGCTGCTGCAAATGGGCTCCTGATGGCGCCTCGCTGTGTCCTTGGCCATGATGTGTTTCCACTTCATCAGACAGGTGAGGCGCAGCAGAGGCAGGCTGGGCTGGGACAGGGCCATCACAGCTATCAGCACTGCAACATATTCTACCATTGACACTATTCCAGATGGAAACATCAAGCAAGTATTGCAACTCAAGGTTTTGTCCAGTTGTCACATGACAGCAGCAGCAACTATTGTGCTGGTGCCTTACTCACGCAATGTTCATTTCCCAATGTGATGACACACATTGCAAAGACAGTATGCGCAGGCACAATCTAGCAGTCAGCGTAACACAATGACACTGCAAACTGCAGCAATAACAGCCTTGCAAGTCTCAATCATGGCATAAGGTTGCATGCACTATTCTCACCTGGACATGCCAATAACGCCAGCGTGTTCTTGGGCATTGCTGCTGGCAGGCCTGTCTCCATTGGGCTGTGGTGGCCGCTCTGCAGTATTGCCCAAGCATGGCGCATTGATGGCCTGGTCTTCCCCTATCATGCCAGTCCTGCAGCATAAAACAACAAACTCAACAACTTGGCATGGTTGCATTTGAGTTCCACTCAGATCGAGACTGCCGTTTGCAATAAGGCAATTATGTTGAGGCTGGGACCTTTGCAGTGTTGCATTGAAGCCGTGACTGGATGCCCTGCCATGTTGTAAGTATACCTATGATGAGGGGTGAACTCATGACACGCAACTGATGGTGTGTCACTGTAGACAAAGCAACGTTGTAGACACGGCACAAGACTCCTAGAGGGTAGCATTCAGGGTAGCATTGTAGGGGGCAGAGTGGCCCTGTCAGTGCATACCTCTGCAAGAGGTCAGCCTGCAACAGTGAACCATCTCTGTGGGAGTTGGGCAACTTAGTGTGCTCTTCACCAGGAACTGCCTCCAGCTCATCAGACAGCAGGCGCCTAGCAGATGGGTTGGCACAAGGGCATCAGAGGAGTGCAGCCTGCAACACATTCCTTCCTTTGACACCAGACGTTCTGACAGTTTTGAAGCAAACATTGCAACTTGAGCTATGGTGTACACATTATAATATACTGATCTAGATGCTTTGCTCACACATGACTCTTTCCCAGATGTCGCGACACAGATTGTATTGACTCTAGAGTGGTGTGATATGAAAATGCTGCATATATGAGCACAGAATGCAGAGACACATTTTAGCAGTCAGCATGAGAGTGGATTTGGTGATACTGCAAACTACACTGTCTCATGCTGACCGCTCACTTGTGTCCATGCACATTGCATATTTCAAAAATGAGACTCATAACATGAGTTTGACCGAAAACTCAACTAACATGTTTCTCAAATTTCGACAAACTTGAGAAGACATGTTGGTGAAACAAAAACAAGGATTACACTCAGATGGTAAAGTAGTCGTTGAGACAAGGGAAAATGCCAGCTATGCGCAGACCTTACACTGAAGCAGAAACACGTATTATGACCTTGGCTTGACCAACAGTGTGATGATGTGTCACCAATGACAAAGAAGCATGGCAAAACACTTTTGGGGTAGCTTTCACTGTGGGAGGCACAGTGGCTGTGTCAGTGCATACCTCTGCAAGAGGTCAGCCTGCCCCACTGAACCATCTCCGCCACAGCTGAGCAAGTCAACACCGCCATCCCCAGCAATGTGGGCTTCAGCATCAGGAAGGGCAGCCTGGGTGACAGCCACACCATCTTGGCTCCATCTGCACAGCCACCACAGGGATCAGCTCATGCGACAGCCACACATGCACTCCATTGATGCTGTCCAAAAAGTCTGGAACCTGCACCATGAGACTGTTGCAATGCTTCATGAAATGTCAAATGAACAGTCATGCTTTTCCCCCAGAATACCATGGAACTGCAAACTCAAGTAGTTTGGAATAACAGACCTGGTAGATATTAGGCCTCTGTCAGGTTCAGACTCATCTCCATCTTTGGGAGGGATTTTGTCGGCCCCAAAGCTGGTGCTGATGGCCTGCAGGTTCTGGGAAGAAGCTGTTGGCTTTGTGGGAGTCACACTGCCAGCTGACTGTGGAAATCCAGCCTGAGCTGCCTCATGCACTGTCTGAGCTGCCTCCTGGGCAGGCTGAGCTGCCTTCTGGGCAGGCTGAGCCGCCTCCTGGGCAGGCTGAGCTGCCTCTTGAGCAGGCTGAGCGACCTCAATTGACTGCTGCGCAGCACCTTTGCTAGCTGCCTCATTTGCAGCAGCAAATGTGTCATCTGCAATCTTCTTTGCATTCCTGTCAGCAGCTGTTGCTTCAGCAGAGACAGGCTCTGTGACCTCTATGCCAGCAGCTGCATCTGTCAAAGCTGTCTGCTGGCCAGCTGTAAACTCAGGCGTACATGTTCCCTCTGCTGCGGCCTGGTCAGCTTGAGCCTGCTGCACTGCATTTGCCTGTTCAGCTGGACTCTGCGCAGCAACCTTGTCAGCAGCTGCCTTGCTACCACTGGGGCCTGCTGCTGCCATTCTGAGGACAAGCGCTGCGGGGTCCGCACTTGTGCTGAGTGATGACTCAGGTGCCGCCGCCTTGTCAGCAGTCTCTTGCCCAACTGCAGCTGCTGACATGTTCTGACTTGCAGCCCTGGTCACGGCATCATCAGCCTCCTTCTCATCTGCTGCTGCATTGCCGGCTGGCTCCTGGGCTGCTGCTTGGCCGCTTTCTGCTGGCTCAACAGCAGCTGCTGCCTCAGCTACTAAGCTGTCACCTAGCACTGCCTCAGCAGCTGTGCTAGTTGCAACTGCTACCTCTGATCCCTCCTTGTCTGCAGCTGCTGCCTCAGCTGGTGTCTGATCAGCAGCGGCTGCGTTGGCAGCCACATTGTCTGCGGGCTCAGCAACACCTTCCTGAGCAGCAACAGCAGCAGCCGCCACCTGGCCTGCAGCTTTCTGTGCCGCTGTAGCGTTTGCAGCCAACACTGTGCCAGACAATACATCCTCAGATGCACCCTTGACTGCTGCAGGCTCACGGTCTGCCTTGTCGTCAGCAGGAAATGCCACATTGGCTGCCACTGTGTCAGCACTTGTTGGATTCACGTCAGCATCACAGGTGGGCTGAGCTGCGGTGTCTTTGACTGCGTCTCCGCCTGCTCCCTGGTCAATGGATGCTGCCTCAGCTGCAGTCTTGTCAGCAGCTTCTGCCACAGGTGCTAGCTGGTCTGCGCCTTCTGGTGCCACCTCAGCTTCTGCTGTGGCCTGCTGCTCAGCTGCAGCCTTCTTGGCCTTTGACTCAGCTTGCTTCAGGGCAAGGCGCTCAGCCCGCTTCTGGGCTGCCAGTTGCTTGGCTGCCTTCTTATCCACAGCAGGCTAGCTGGCACTGCCATGGGCAGCAGCTGCTGCTGATGATCCGCTGATTGCCTTGCTGAGAGCTTCTTCAGCTCGACGCTCAGCTCTCAGCTGACGTGCCTTCTCAAGGATGGCTGCGTCCTGATCAGGGTCCACTGCCTGACCTGGAATTGGCTTCTTAGTTGCTTGTGCAGCTGCTGAAGGGCTGGCGCTGAGCTCAGTGGCTGCCTGCAGCTTGCCTCCTGCATCGTTGCCCTTACTGACAGGTGAGCGCTGCTTCTTGTCCTTCTTGCGCTGAGCCGTAGTCATTGCCTTGCTGAGCAGGCCTGCCAGATCAAACTGCACAGCACTGCTGGACACCGCTGCTACAGCATTCTTTGCTGTGTCCTGCTTGCCTTGGCGTGCAGTTGTGGTAGTCTGAGTGGCAGACTGACCAGAGGACGGCTTGTCAGAAGCAGCAGCAGCAGGACAGGAGGGCCCAGAAGGGATCAGCAGTGACTGAGGCCCAGAAGAAGGGGCCACATCCCACGTGATAGGCAGGCTGCTGTCAGGGCTGCTGGTAGCTGGGGAGCACTCAGATGTGGTAGAAGGAGCAGCAGGTGCAGCAGCAGCGGGAGGAACCTCCACACCATTGCTGACATCAGCTGAGGCGAGCATCCTGCACCAACATCAGTTCTGTCAATTTTCATGCAAGCTGACGGACCAGGCGCAAACAGGATTAAAGCACATTAGGCCAGTCACAATCAAGAATGGAAGACACAAGAGACCTCAATGGCCTAAACAACTAGCATACTCCAGCATTGGAGCTGTGCAAAGTACTCCGGCAACTTCATCACACCGATGTCAATCACTAGCGAGCAACCTCACCAACTGGGAAGCAACAAATCAATCAATACCATGAAATTACTACACTCTGACAGCTGAACGTGGCTGTGTCAGGTTCAAAAGCGGCAAAGCAATCTCTTGCCAAGACAATTGCATCTACTAAGCTGAACAAGTTGTTGAGCTATTTTCCTGCCTTGGAACAGCGGGACAACAATTCAAAAAATTGAATGGGTCAGATGTAGGCCAAATTCCCCTAAAACCCCTCAACAAAACCGATTTTGCCATCAAAGTTTCCCACAAAAGCAGCTTGTTTGGGTTTGTTTTGTGACATGACTGACAAGCACTGCTACAGGTCACTTGGTCTCAAAACCTCAACTTGCAGCGCTGGCAATGATTGCTTCTGTGTTGATTGCTGAAAGGGAATATGCACAGCCCCAAACATGACTAAACCCAAAGATGCTGCTGCACAAAATGGAGCTGTCTTATACTGCATGATGCAGCAATTCTGACACAAAACATCATGGTGAAGTGGGCTAGCTGGCCTGCAGCTAGGTGCACAAGATTCGAAAGAAAAGGAGGGGGCAACAGGGACATGTGATGCACCTGACAGCGTCAGCATGTGCTGGGTCATCAAGCCACTCTGCAAGGCTCTGCACATCATCCTCTGCTGGCATCTCGGTGCGCATGTATGCCACGCCATACACCTTGCCACCAAGCCGCTGCTGGATCTGCTCCAGTGTGTGGGGGCCAGACGTGGCAGCGGAGTTGTATATCATCCATCTGTCCGAGGCACGTTGCAGAGCCACAAAGAAGTGGCCGTTAGTGATGCCACCCTCGCGGAATACGATGGTCTTGAGCGTGAAGCTGACCTTGTGTGACAAGTAGTCTGGGGGGCCGTACTCCTCCAGCTCAACGCGCTGCTGCAGCTGCAGGCTGACAGCACCATTGATGTCATTGCCAGCACTCTGAGTCTGCACACATGGCACAACATGTCAGCAGTGATGGTGTGACACATGCTGAGCATATTTGCCTGTGTTGCCAGCTTTCAGCAAGCAAACTATGAGAAACAAGCAGCCAGTGCATGACTTTCTGTGCTACAACTGCAGAGTCGATTGATAGTGAAACTATTCTGCTGTTTGAGCAGCAAACCACGCACATACAAGTGATGCGGACATGGCAGCATGTGCCCACATATTCTCAGCCGCAAACCACCAAGGATGGGCGCAATACACCGCATCCTTTGTGTGTATACAGCAGCACAGCAAGCGGGCAATGATGACAATGAGGGCTCTGCATCAAGCCTATGCAGTGAAGCTTGTGCTGCCTTGCGCAACAAAGTGGCCTAGCTCAGAACTTCAGACACAACAAAGTTGTCTGGCAATACCTGCTGTGACTGGACTGCAACCAGCAGCATGACTGGCAGGCGGACAAACTGCTCTGTCACAGACTTTGTGGCTGGCCCCTTTATTCTGCCCTTTGTGCAGAATTCACACTCGGGTTCTCCAAACAAATAGTGTTGAATGAGACTGCACAGCAGCTGATCCATGCCACCACCATGCAACAGTGCAGCAGTGCGCACAGACACTTCCTGGTACTGCTGGTTCTCCGGAATCCCCCTGTGCTCGCACTTCTTTGTTTGGGTGTGGCACACTTGGCGGGTGTGCTGAATGGAAGACATCATTGATGCCCAGTACGAGGCCGCCTGCAGAAACAAGCAAGCCTCAGGTGCAGATTGGATCTGGATACCATGCATACAAGCATGAGCATACTTTGGCATGCACAATGAGTCACTGACCAGCACATTTATCACCATCAGACTGAGAGAGTGTATTACAAAGAAGATTGATACCTCGGGTAAGTCAGGGATTGCTCTCTGGAAGACCTCCATGAACTCTTCGTGGAGTGCACCGCATAGCGCATCTACCAGCTCATAGCAGTCCACGTCCTCTGTCAGCTTCCCCCTGTGTTGGTGACATGACATGAATGAAGTTGCAGCCATAAATTGAGACCGCTGGGGAGTGTCAGTGTTCAGCCAGCTTGCTTGGCAAAGATGGCCCTACCCTTCCTGCCTGCTGGACATCTCCTTGAGGTTGCCCTTCTTTGCTGCTGTATGAAAAGCAGCTAGCAAGCCTGCCACGGAACCGACAGCATCGGTTCCCTTCAATTCTCTCAGCTGCACCAGCTGGTTTCTAAGTCCCTGATGAAGCTGCAGGCTGTGAGGACACACACTACAGGCCCACTCCAGATACTTCAATACGCCTGGGAAGCCTGCCAGCAGCTGAACAGCACTGTTCCAACCACACCTGCCAATCAGAGGCACCGGCCGTATCAAAAGAGTCTGTACTGCAACCAGACATAAGTGCACAGGACACAAAATTCTCTGACGGTGCTGTAGGGTTCTATGGTCTCACCAGTGCAGGCATAGGCTGTCGCCACTGTTGATGAGGGGAACGAGGGGTGAGTCGATTCCATGGTCACGCCACGCCTGTCCAAGGTCATCAAGCTTCAGAGCCACTAGGGCCATCACGCTGGATCGAGTCCAAGGCCAAGTCAGGCAGGTCTTCCCGCGATTCAACACACTCTTTGTATCTCATATAGGAGGACTGACATTGCGTCGTGCAGCTGAAAGCGACCGACGATGAGCCTTGGAGCTCGTAGCTCTGCTCGTGCTCCTCGTGCACGAAATGATTACTAATTGTGTGCGCCATTCGGGGATTGGACATGGGGACTGGATCAGCTTCAGCCAGAACCAGCTCCAAGTAGACTAGCCAAACCTCCGGTTTAGGCCCCACATCTTCAGCGACTGCGGTGTGCACATTCTCGGCTTGGCGCAGTACTCTGTGCATAACTGTGCCCCCAATAGCAAATTTGCTATTTTAACCACAATGAAGCTCTCAGCACTCTGCACAGAATTTGGAGGCGCCGGCTGCTATGTCACATTTGCGTTGCAGGCCTGTAAAATATGATCTGCAGATGGTGCCAGATGTATGCACAGAGCTCAACCCGTGTCTTGCCATGCGACATGCCTGCAGTTGGTTGAGCTCATTGACAATGCAATAAACCTAATGCAAGACAGCTCCTACTGCAGTCCCAACAGCAGATCGATCTGCGCAGGTACATGCAGCACAAGAGCCTCAGGTGCCTCATGTAAACTTTGAACAGTGTACTGGCAATACAAGCCTTTGTAGTTGTTGTTCCTAAAGGGACAAGAACAGGGCCCAAAGCCATGTTCGTGCAAATGTGTATCACAGGTGAGTATGCTGTTTCGAGAAGTGACCCAGAGCAATGACCCCATAAAAGCTCAACAGGGAAATAAGACACACAGAGTCTGGTTGCACTTCTCTAGGTACAATGTGCGGTAAAATCCCGTCCGTCAGAAAGCGTTTGCATTGTTGCATATGCATCTATATCATTGAGATGTTGCCAACCGGTTGGTACCCTCTGCTTCCATGTGCATGCCCTCTCTTCTTGAGCAGCAGCTATGATGTCAACCGCCACACCTTGGTGAAGAAGTGTGATCAAGGGCACCATGGACTTGCAACCAGGCTTTAGGCAGATTGCCAATGTTTCGTCCTGTGTGAGTTGTGCTGCCTGATTCAGACGCCATATGCCCATCGTTGTGGGCTGAGCAGTCTTAGCGCTAGCAGCTGCAGCTGCTTCAAGAACCCTTTGTGCTTTTGGGACGTTTGACAGCAGCAAGTCCACAGCAACCAGATCCGCGTTTGAGGTCTGCAAAAGCAGCAAGGTTGCTTCAAGCTCCGTGCAACAAGATTGTCCATGTGACTCAGTGAGACTTGCACCGGAAAAGTCGCCGAGAAAATCTAATGCAGAAAAGTCGCCGAGAAAATCTAATGCAGCTCACCTTCCACGGCTTCCTGATGCTCTCTGCTGTCCTTGCTTCCATCAAACGTGCATGTAGCTGGGGGGATGTGCTGACGCCAACAGTGCTGACTGCACCTAGCAAAAGGCTTTGACAGTGAGCTTGTACCACAATACGGACCTCTGCTTGCGCCTTGTTGCTGACTAATTCTGTTAACATATGTGACTGCGTTTCACTGATCATAATGCAAGCGAAAAGTCTGTACACAGCAACAGTCTCAGGCATGACCCTAGCGACAATTTACACATGCTTGACACACTAATACGGTCGACCTTTTGGCCAGCATAGGCGGTATTGTCAGCTGCCTGTTTCTGGTAGGCACATGCAGCGGTTTCTTCAGTTTAGGCTGGGCTCTCATCAACTGCCAATTGTTCTCGGGCTTTTTGCTGGGGGTCAGCATGTTGCCAGAGCCAATAGGGTCTGCACACATTGTGGTAGTGTGGCTGTTGCAGATGAATTGCACATGATTTTTGAGTGTCCAGCTCTCCAGGCAGTTAGGCAGCGGTATGCTCCTTTGTTTTCCACGGACACAAACACCATGAGATCCTTTTTTGCGCAGCAAGATCATATGCAGGTTTTCAAGTTCGTTCTAGACTGCCTTGATGTTTTCCCCATTTGACCTTTGTCTTCTTCTATATGTGATCAGACTTGCTGGCTGGCTAAAGCATTGTAATCTCTCTCTCTCTCTCTAGACATGCCGCAAGCAGACTCGAAGTTTTCTCGGAAGCCGCGCGCCTCTGACCAACCAGAACAGACGTCCTAGCACACTCTCGCAATGTCTGTGCGGGTTGTAATCATTGCTAAGGTATTGATCCATAAGTCTTGTCTTTAGTACAATGTCCAGTGGAAGAACGACTTCTGCCAACCCTTTTCCGCGGATAGCCCTGAGGCGTTGTCCCCGCAGGGCTTGCCTATTCTCTGGCGCAAGACTTTTGCTGCTGATGCGACCATTGACGGTGTGATCAGAGAGTTTTGTTAAGACACAGGCTGATCGTCGACACTTGTATTCTGGAGCACGCTGGACATCCTCTGAGATGCGGCGTTCGTCTCGATCAGGTGTTTGAGAATATTGTTGCACTGTTTGACGAAGTATTTACCCGTTCACGTCAGCAAGTCAGCTTGCGCGGCCAGACTGCACTGCGACATCTTTTGAACTACTCACAAGGCAGCGCCTCATGCATGCCGTAAAGAGCCATGTCGGTAACACTGTGTCGCGTCATGCAGATTGATGCTTCAGGACCAGCCTTGCTGCAGATGGAAGCATCGACTGCAGCCAGTCTTGCGGTGTGCGTAGCACATCTGCTTCAGAGCTTGCCAGACAACCAGGGGTCAGCACAGTGGAGCAAGGCCATTGCTGCTTACAGTCCTTCTGACACTCTCATCTGTGGAAGTGCTGCGTCACAGCTGCTTAGTGATGCAGCAGATGCTGCACCATCAGCAACGGTGACGGGTGTCAGCTGTGATGTGCGGCTGAACATGAAACCAGCCAATTTTGAGCCTTTGTTTCAGCTCTGTCAGAACCTCATATCTGGTACTGAACAGCATTCAGCGGCAGCAGAGTCACCTGCTGTTGCAGTCAGAGCACAAGCTGATGCAAACTCAGCTGAAGCTGATATTCGCTGTTTGTTGGACTTGGTAGTTGCAAACAGGCATTGCAGGGAGTTTCCAGCTACAAAGCTGAATCTACCAGAGGTGTCAGCTCTGACTGACCCAGGTACAGATGGCACAAGTCAGTCTTGCTCTGTCTTTGTTCAACCGGATGCTATGCAACTTCTGGACGTGAGCATCAAATGCATTCCTGATACACTGCACTGAAATCGTCCAGTGATCTGCCATGTTGTTGCATGTTAAAGCCAACTAGCTCTGCACAGACTTGAAGCACACTGATTGTATGTGAACCAAAATACAGGTGCAGAATTGAGACAAACAAAAGCCAAGGTTAGGCCCAAATAGGGTGAGAGTGTGGAATCTGAGGCCAACACTCTCCCTACATCCTTGCATGTTTTCCATGGAGACGATTATTTGTCTTTTGAGGTATAGGCCGCCTGCTCTGTTGATAGTGCAGATGTCATGATGATACTGTATTCTGCTTGAAGCTCACACACATGACAACAGGTTGGTGTTGCAAAGTATCTGCGGCTAAGCCAGATTATCTGCAAGCCTTCATTTGGTTCTTCTTCAGTGATATCATGAGGAGTCTTGTATAGCACATGTGACATTGCAGAAGTTGGAGAGCGGTGAGGCTGCAGTGGTGATGCCTGAGGGCACATCACCTGGGAGCACAGTGACAAGGCTACGAATTGCATGTTACGATGACAAAGATAGTCCTGTGGAGGGGGTGTCAGGCAGCATACAAGTGTCATGGTCCAAAGACAGAAGAGTCGCACGATTTCAGGAGCTTGTTAGCATGGTCAGCCTGCCTGACCTGGAGGTGCGCCCTCACCACTCAGCCTCGCTCTAGCTGCCATCTGCTGTCATCAGGCAAAGCAATTCCTCTGATGTCATTGACTACTTCGCCTGCAGCACTGACAGGAATACATCACTGTGAGAAGCATTTGAGGTGACTGGTACCTTGCTTCTCACTATCATGCCCAACCTCATCTTAGACTGATCCTGAAGCAAAGTCAATCTGACATTGTTGCCCTGTACAATATTGCGTTGCCTGCAATACCTGTGCCGCTTTGGTCAAGTCAAGAGGCTTGCTCTGTCTCCATTCATTTAGCTACTCATCAATGGTACCATGTTGTAGGTGCCGCTGCAAACAACTGGGCTTGATAAGCACTGGATACAGTTTGACATGGACAATATATTAGGGCCTCCACTCAGACTGAACATTCACATCCAGCCTGCCCTGCCCTCCAGTGGACCCTTGGACAACTCTGCTTATAGCCAGACCCTGCCATTAGAGCAGTCCTCAAGACAGGAACTACAGCTGCCAGAAGCTAATCAACAGATCAGCAGCAGTCGCCTTGCGTCTCTGGTGTTGGTACAAGATGAGGAAGCAGTCGATATCAAGGTGGACTCCTTTGTCAGACACAGGAAATGCACACTATTCAAGCTGCAGTTGCAAGCCTCCATGCATTTCCCTGGTCTTCAGAACCAACATACATTTCAGTCAAAAGCAACAGTCCTGCTGTCCGCAACCTTCAAACAAGACTCTTTAGCCCTTGCAAAACATGTATGCTAGAGGAGCATCAAGACCCTGGTGAAGAACTTGAGTGCTGAGCTTCTGCATACAAAGTGTGCTGCAGCACAAATACCTTGCATGTAATGAAACGCATCAAGCAGACCACTTCCTGTGCAGAACGGCATAACGCCTCAGACTGCCTTCATAGCCAAAGCACGAGCTGGAAGTGTGCTCCATGGCTTGGCATTCTACGCATGTGACCAAGCCGGTCAGCCATTGCAAGATGGTGTGGAGGGTACAGTGGAGCTGTCATGGCGTCCTGGGCCCCAGAAGGCCTTCTTGGACCACGCGTTACTCTGTCTGCCTGACATACAGGTGATATCGTTGCTGTGTATGTTGTTACAGCTGTGTTGCTGTTGCTGCTGCTGCAGTCAAGGCATCTATACTGTAGTGTATCTTGTGTTTGTGGGAAGCATTGGCACCTGAAAGGCATGACGCACAGGATCAAGAAGCAGTATCTGAAGCAACTTTTGGGCAAACCTTGTCAGATCTGCCTCTCAGTCTTGCAGCTGTGCAGCGTCATCTGCCCACAGATCCCACAAGTAACAAAGCCAAGGCCATATGACATGTAACCACTCTGGTTGCGCAGGTTATGCTGCAGTAGTGTCAGTCTTCGAGATTGGGAAATGATGTATCAGTGCATGTCAAGGGCTGTTAGTCACAGCAGATTGCACACATCAGCAATCAGATTCCCATGCTGTGAGCACATGCTTTTAGGTATCAACAAGGCTGGGCACAAGTTTGGAATGGATCAGGTTTGTCCCCAATGACAGCCCAGCTATGTGCTCACAACTAAGGTTGATTGTGAAAGCTGTGGCTGGCGAGCCAGTTTCCTGTTGCATGGTGTCTGCAAGCACCCAGACCAGCACTGCAGCTGAGCTGCATACAAGCAATGGCAACCTGCCTGAAGTCTTTGGCAATCAGCCGTTTGACATGGAGGTGTTTGCAGTAGATGAACATGGCAACAGGTGACGTCTGAACGCTGCAAATGCTAAGTTCATGTGTGCAGTTTTGCACACTGTAATTTGCTGTGCATGCAGCCCTGCACTTGAGCGTTTTCTTGTATTTGAGCCATGTTATAATTGTCACGCCAATCACCAATGGCTTATGATCAAATCTTGTGTGCATGTGGGGAGCAATCTGCGCTGCTGAGCACTGCGGCCATACAGTTTGCTTGTATTGTATGCGGTTACTAAAGTGCTTCAACATTGATCTTGTTGGGACAATCTGTTACATGCCTTTGATACAAAGCCCAGCCTGTGGGATGTCCAGACAAGCTGAGCAGTGTACTGGACCTAAGTTTCTTCCAGTGCAGGTACCACTCTTATTATGCATGGGACATTACATGCCTGTCTTCACACACTGTGAAGACTCTGGAGCATGATCGTAATGCTGTGTACAGCTCCAACAAGGTCAGAGTCCCGCCTGACACAAGTGTGCCCTTGTTGCGATGGCTGCTCTGATGTATCCTTGATTGCAGACAGTCTCTTCTGTTGCTGTTTGACACACAAATGTGCAAGCCCAGAAACACGCGCTGGTGTTGGTCAGTCAAAGGCGGTGGCGCCCATGCAAAGCAATCATGCCCCTGTGCTCAGACATGGGCCATCAAATTTTCCTGACTGGAGCATTGTAGTCATTTCCCAAAACACAGCATCATATGACTTGAGTCACATCAACTTTCTCAGGTTTGCTGATGAAGCATCCACCACCAGAGCCATGCTGTGCAGGTGATTGACACCGTGACGCTTGTTGCCTGTGGCAGCTCTGGCATCCTTCAGCTGATGGTCAAGTGCAGCCGACATGCTCTCCACCCATTCGCCATGGATCTTGCCTTCACAGCTGCTGCCAGTGAAAGCTCCACGAGCATGTCAGACCAGAGTCAAGACACAGCGGCGCTTGAGTCCAGCGCAGCAGCTGCCTTTGCAGGGGCACATAATGTGGAGGAGGATGTGTCAGACAACTTGCACTCAGAGCGTGCTGCCACTGAGTCCGAGCCTGAGACTTCACTGGATACGGCAGAGATGCCTTATACTGTTGGTGATGCCCCAGCACAGGTTGCTGAAGCATCCAACCCCATTTTGCCTGATCCAGCATCAGATGTTAGCTCAGTCAGCATGCCACTGGAGGACGATGCCAACATCAGCCAAGCAGCAAGAATGGACATACCAGCAGATGCTGCCAACATGAATCGTGCCCAGCTTTTGTACAACACCGTTCTCTTCACCAAGCTGGCATGCCTACACAGGTCTGCCAGCATGCCTACCTCCAGCAAGGAGCGTTCATTGCATCACACCATCTGGGCAACCATCAGAAAGCTTGGCAGACTGCTCATTGAGACCAATGCCCCTGGAAATGTGGCAGGTTCTGCCCGGCAGCCTGAGTTGCACTCACCTGCTACATGCATGGGAGAAGCTGAAGACAGCGTCAGTTCAGATGAGATACCCCAGTCTAGCTTGCAGGATGATCGACAGCTGAGTACCAAACACAGCCCCTCGAGGCTGGGCAGCTCAGACAGAATGGCTGCAGATAAATCCAGTCAATCTTGCGACGCTACCAAGGAACAGCAAGTCAGCAATGATGAGACAGACAGCCCTGAGGTCAATGAGCGTCCTCTGTCTTTGCTGCTGCTTAGCCTGCTTTTGCCAGCTCTTCGCCAAGCAATCAAGCAAGAAAACTGCCCAGAAGACATAAACATTGTACCCAGCTTGTGTTGCCTCCTGGCTTCTTTGCTTATGGCAAGCACGGAGGTTGCTGAAGCAGTGGCTGATGAGACTTGCAAGTCTGGTACGGCATATGCTTGAAACATAGAACGAGCCACCATCTTGTATGATTGCTGATGCTGTCAAGCTTGGCTGCAACTTTGTCTGTACAAATGTACCAGTGTGTTGTTTGACACCCAAGCAACAGTTGTTGCAAGCAATCTGAATGCTTGTACTATGCAGAAATGTGCATGGTTGATTGCAGTGGATGCACCAATGCATGTACAGCAGCCACAACAGAGACCCCACAAGAGGCGTGACTGCTTATTCTCAGCTCTTCATTGTTGCAAAGCTGAAACTGGCAGATCAAGCTGACTGCAGTTGAAAGCAACCTGTCAGAATGTGTCCAGGTGGGGTAGTTGTGCTGGCCAAAGCCATGGAGCAAGGGCTCCTGAGGTCCAGAGCAGCTTACTGTGTCCTGAGTGGACTGTTGGACAGGAGCATGATGCCTGAGGAACAGGTGGCTGAGCGGGAGGCCTTGCTGGCTCGCATGCAAGGAGTGCGCCGCTTCTCTGCACTGCTGTGCCCCATGTATGTGCAAGAAGAAGAGAAGGAGGAAGCCGGAGCAGGTGACAAATGCATGGAGGGCCTGGTCAGCCACAAACAAGTGGCCTTGTCCAAACATTAAGTGAATCAAAATCACAGTAGCTGCTGATAGAGCATCAGGTCATGGCAAAATTGCATCACAGCTCATGAGTATCACAAGCACAACAGGCACTGGCAACTCTTTGACGATACGTGGTATTACTGGGTGCCACATTGCCCTTGCTCATCTGCTAACGGGTTTCATCCATGTGATGATACCTGTGCGCAACAAGCACCATGACACTGCATACTGTCAATCAGTGTGTGCGAGCCTAGTTGTGTGATTGATAACTCTAGCTTGTACTACTCTAGTAGTCTCTGCAGCTTACCTTTGCTAGTATCCATGCAGGCACAAAGGCCTTTGGGGTCATACCAACTCTTGGGGGCCCTTTCCAACTACAGCTACCTCTCTTGCAGCAGGTCCTTTGCCACATCACCAACTTGCTTGACCTTGAGATCCAACACCAGGGTGCAGGCATCTCATGCTGCCAGCACAGCATTGCCAGGGGGTATGACAGAGAGTGTAAGGGTGACTTCACCCCACTTTGCACCTGGGATCCCCCAAAGGACCTGTATGAGCAGATGCAATGCAACTCTGCTGACACCGATGCTGCTGAGCAAAACCTCAGCACGTCAACATCAGCTCGTGCAAGCACGGCTGCTGTTGATTTGGAACCATCTATGCACTCTGCTTTGCAGCTCCAGCAATGGTTGTGGGTCATGCCCACAGCTGCAGTGTGGACGCAAATAGAGATCGTGGTAGCCAGGATTCTGGCTGTGTTGCAATGGCAAAGTGGTACTTTCCAGATGCAGCTCGTATATGAAGTGCAATTGCAAGGCAAGGACGTTGAAGACTACGCAGCACACCGAGTACGGCTGCAAACAAGCCTTTGGCAGCTGTTGTACGATCTGGTGGCGGGTCATATCAACAACATGGAGCTGGACATGCGCACTGTTCTCAAGACAGCACTTGCACCAGTGCTGCACGCTTGGCTTGTGAGTATGGGCGGCAACAAACCACACGCCTATGACATGAGCTGCCCTTCAAAATGTCCTGAGATTGGCCACCTGGCAAGAGCTTTGCTGCAGCGGTTGGCAGCTGACACGGAGGTCCTGTCTGGCTCCCTACTGCAAGACATTGCTTCTGGCAGTTTTCCACGTTACTACTGCCTTGCTGGCGAAATCATGTCTATGACATGTGAGTGCTGCTTCTCTGCATTTGGGCTGCAGCTGGCCGCTGATCAGTGAATAGCACATGTCTGGTGATGTGACATGCCTGCCACCAAAAAGTGTGTCTTCACAGTCACCTTCACAGTGGCATGACAAGAGCAGGAGCTTCTTGTATGTTGCAATTTGATCCGATTTTTGTGAGCATCTGCAGGTTGTTTGGTCTCTCTTCATCCTTTCTTGTCCACAATGGGGCATTCTCATCCATGTTACACTGCATATACTGTATCTTATGCATATACTTAGCACAGCATTTTATTCCTACAATGATTGAGTTTTGTCTTAACGTAAAGGATCAAAGCATGGGTAGGGTCTGTGACTAGAATCCTAGTCAAATACAATACACATGGAGTTCTCCTTTTTGCAGGCATGCTCTGGGATGAAGATCTGGCAGGCCAGTTGCAGCGCATTGCTCTGCATCCGGACGTGGCAACATGTTTGGACGCCCTATATGCCATATTCACCCAGCACCCCAACAGAGCCGACCCCACTTCTATGGATAACTCGCGTGACTTCGGCCAGACAATTCCAGCTCTGGAGGCCAATCCGCCTGCCCAGATGACAGCTGCAGCTTGCATCTTGCTGATGCAGAGAGAGCGTGCTGAGCGCTTGCAAGCAGACAAGCAGACCTACAATGTTGCACAAGACTTGCTTCATGCTGGAATCTGGGACGATGCCATGCGCTGCATCTCTGCTGCTCTCATGGTAAGTGGCATCTCTCATCCAAATGGTGACAGCCATGTGGTATCCAATCGTGCAGTCATGGTGCCTTTGCAATGTGCTAAACAACAATGCATTTTGTTCTATAGAATGGTTTTAAAACCTTTTTCCTGCGCCAATGTGATGCTACTGTGCAGTGCAGGTGCCAACACCATGGTCTATGCAGCACAGTGTGGGAGTCTGCCGGGTGCTGCTGGCATGTGCCAATCTCCTCAAGTCTTTGCCGAAAGAAGCTTGTCGGGTAAGAAACACCTGTGCAGCCTTCATCAAATGAGTAATTCTGCAAGGCATGTCTTGTTACAAGCAGGCAGCATTGTCATCAGTATGCGTATGCCTGTTTGGCCAAATGCACTTTGCTATGTGGTGTGTGAATGCTATGTTCGTTTTCGCCTATAGTTTGTTGTTTGGGCATGTCTGAGTGTTGGATTGAAAGTGACAGTCGATGACACCAATGTCGGTGGGCATGTGTAATGAGGCTGTTGCTTAGTAGTGCTACCAGTTATAGCTGCCCTGGTTTCTGTGCACCAAAATGTATGTCAGCATCATGAGAGTTGCACAGTCCCATTGGGAGCATAAGAAACCCAGCTTCTGGTTGCTTTATGCAGATTCTGGTGGGGCAAGCACTGGACAAGGCATCACCGGCTGTGCCCACTCTTGAGCAAATCAAGTCAGCGGTTGATGCGACAGCCAATGGATGGGACATGCCAACCACCATTGCTGCTCTGGAGAGCTCTGCTAGCAATCATGTAAGCCTACAATGTCAAAAGTGCAATGTCAGCATTGCAGTTGATGTTGTTTGCCAGCATTCATACCTCCAAACAACTACTGAAAGTTATGAGCACAAATTATCATTGTTGTGTTTGCTCTGGATGCTGCATCACCTCATGCCATTGCAAAATGGGAACTCTGACGCCTTGCCAACGCGCATGATCCAGCATCCTGATCAACTTGTCAGTCTGAAGTAAGCGCAACAGCTGAACAAGTGCACTTGAGAATATATGGTTTGGCTGCATGACAAGTCATCCAGAAACTTCACAGTGGCTAAAGAACCAGCTGCGCAGGTACAGTCACAAGGTGTTGAAGGCAATGAAGTGGTGCTGGCAGAGCAGGAGCAGTCAGGCAGTATTGCAGTGTCAATGCCAGACTCCGCACCACAGGATCAGGCGCAGAAGGTGCATGATGTGACAGAGCGCACTGAGATGCGCACCAATCCTGGTCCTCCCAGCACTGACAGGGACATGACCTTTGATGAAAAGAGGAAGCTCAGCGTCTTCATTGCCTCCCTTGATGGGGACCAGCTGGAGCAAGCGCTGGAGGTTATCATGCAGGAGCCAGATCTGTCAGGCATGTCTGCTCGCCATGTTCGCTCATTTTCCTTCATTTGTCATGGTTTTCCTTTTTGTGTCAGTCAGTGATCCATCTACGCACGCTCAAATCCATCCACCCACTCACTCACCCCTATCATTCATTCATTCACTCACTCACTCACTCACTCACTCACTCACTCACTCACTCAATCACTCACTCACTCACTCACTCACTCACTCACTCACTCATTCATCCATTCATTCATTCATTCATTCATTCATTCATTCATTCATTCATTCATTCATTCAATCACTCATGCATCCATGCATCCATGCATCACATATGTGTCTTCCCCAAGGATGAGATTCATGCAGTCCTGCAGCGTACTAGCTCCCTCTATGAGGTCATGGTTGAGCAATGTCAGGTATCAACAAAAGATGTCAGCGTCAAGTGCAGCTGCAGACAACACTTGCTCTGGCCTGTTTGTCAGCATGCGTAATGCCTACTGAAGTGTCAGTGTCAGTGAGATGAGCCCAGTGTGACAGTAATGCTGCTGAGTACATTGCTGCCTGATGCATGTGTGGCTGCAAAGGCAGAAAGCTGCGAAAATACAAATAACATGCCTCAAGTAATGGTAAGAGTCTGGTCACTGATAAAGTAGATGGCTGTATGCAGTTCCATGGTTGGCTCAAAGTCATTGGTTTGCAGCAACATTGCTTGCATTGGCACGTCATAACACCACTCCCATGCACAAAGTCCACGCGCCTGAGCTCACATGCAATCAGTCCGTGTGGGCACATAAGGACTGAGCCTTTGCCAACATCACAAGGAACCCAAGTGCCATAGCCAAAAAAGCATATGGACATACTTCAAGGCAACTGTTAAGTTCAGAGTATCTGCTGGAGAACATCTGGCGAACATCTGGCGTCATCCCTAACTGCATAATGCTTCCTTTCTTGGTCTGGGTACCAAAGCCACACCCATCAGCTCAACCCTGTGCCACATGCTGCAGGGGGTCTGGATGATAAAATTGAGCTTGATATGGACTTGCTTAGTCGCAACACCCTATGGGCTCTGCATGAGCTGTGCTTGAACAGTGAGCGAGGGAAGACTGGCCCACAGCGCAAGGGGAGACAATCAGGCACCCTTGGGGTTGCTAGGGGCGCCTCCCAGGGCCCCATGGCGAATCAGATTGAGGTATGTGTGCATGAGCTAGCAATGGGTGTGTCCATACTTCTTGTACGTGTTGCTGCAAATGTGAGTTGATGAGCTTGCAAAGCAATCTACAGTTTCTGAAGTCTTCTGACTGTGAACAGGTGCTTCTTCATTCTGCCTGCAGACAGTTGACCTGTTAAGCCTCAAGCCACATGCCAGTACAGGTGCTAAGCAAATGAGCGGGGCTGAAAGGCTGCAACCACAAGATTATATATATCCCAAGCCTTCTGTTTTGCCAGTTGCTGCATTGCAGTATTGCAGCTTGCAGGACAAGATCATAGACAAAGCACTCTGCAGTCTCATAGCAACGTAGCACACTGCCTTTCTTGCTGCTTAAAGACAGCCACACGCAGGTGCCAAGAGACACTACTAATGCTGATGGGCTTGAGGCAGAGTGTGATGCAAGGCCAGTCCTGACTCGCAGAGCGCGAGGGAGGCAACAAGGAGAGGCACTCACACACAGACACGACCCCAGTGTTGTAAGTCTCTGGTTCAAGTCAAGCCACCAGCAACATTCCTGATCTGCCCTCTAAATGCTACTTTCTTGACAATGGGTCCTTGCTCTGGCAACACCCACAACTGCATCTTGTTGCATGATGCATGCTGGCAGCTCACCAATCCCAATTCATATTGGTGCATGCATGCAAGCCATTTGGTATGTAGCTACAGCCCATACAGCTTGTTGCTTTACAGTTTGCTTTACTTTGTGGATTGTTTGTAGTGAGGTTACATTTGCTCCTGTTGTGTTGCATGTATTCAAGCTTAATTAGATGGATGCAAGCTGTATTGTATGGGTGCAAGCTGTATTGCATGAATTCAAACTGTCAATCAAGCAGCAGCTCTTGGTGCAGACTTGAGCTCAGATTCATCTCATCTGCATCTGATTATCTGACATGTGTTGCACTTACTCTCTACACCAGATGGGATCACTGACATGGCATCTTCCTTGTGTCATGCAGCAACAGGAGCTGTCATCAATGGTGCTCAAGGTACTGAAGCCCCAGATCAACGCCATCACAGATGATAAGAGTCTGAATCATAAGGTGGTTCTGACAGCTGCACTCTTCATGGCCATGAACCCAGCCTCCACAGTCGCAAAGACTCCAAACCAGCAGGCAAGCATGCTTTGCCATGGGGAACAATGCTCAGCACTGCAATATCGCATAGACCAATTCTGTCATCATGTCACCATGATGCTTGCTGTGCAAAGTACAGTGGTGCCCATATGATTCAAAGCCATACAGTGGTGTGTAACACAAGAGCATGTTGTGCCTGTTATGCATGTCACGATCTTGATGTGTACCCATGGCTATACATACACAAAGCTGCAAACACATTAGAAGTCTTGACGTGTACCCACGGCTGTACACACACAAGGCTGCAAACACATCAGAAGTCATTGTTGCTCACACAAGTCTTGCTAACGCAGGAAAAGGGCACCTGCAGCGTTCCTGAAACACTCGTTGATGTGCTAGCATACCTTGATACTGATCTAGATGCTGAGAAGCACGATGACCCTCAAGGGTATTCAGATGTTGGGCTGGCGACCCTCCCAGTCACAACTGCAATGCCACTGTTGCTCGAGTACATGGAGGAGTGCACCATCTTGCATGGGGATGCCAGCAAGCTGGCGTATTTCGATGAGCACGCTCTTGAGCCTTGTGTGGAGTGCTTCTCACGCATTGTGACTGGGTTGCTGGCTCTAGACGCTGACTCGCAGAATCAGACTCTGATCTCAACGCTGAGGCCAGGAGGCCCGAGCATCAAGCCTATTCTCCTGATGCTTGGTAAGCAATGCTCTGTCTCATTCATCCTCTCGATGCAATCACAATCAATTTGCAGTGCAGTGTTTGGCAAAGTGCAAAACTGGATGAATCGAGCAAATTGCAGTACAGTACAGCTCAGCAGTCCTTGCTTCATAACACGTTTCCTACTCTCATAGACAAATAGGCCCAGCAAGCTGGAAAAGCGAGGGCCAGCTGCACATTTGGGAGTGTATGCTTGCACAAGCTTCTGCTGAGGTGAAGCCTGAGTGGCACATATTGCATATGCAGCGTCAGAGCACTCTGTCCATCCACCGCTGGCAGCAGAGCTTGTGTTACAATGGGCCCTGCTGGTCATCAGCTGCTCATGGGACACAAGTCAAAAACAGGCGACTGAGAGACGTGAGCTGCAAAGGGAAGAAGCGTACTACGCCTACATGTATCAGCAAGCCAACCTGTACAAGCTGGACCCTGGGTTGAAGGCCTCAATGGACAGCAGCGTGAGGGAGCAGCAGGATCAACGCGCAAGGGTCATGCAGATCACGTCAGATTTGCAAGTCCTGCAGCAGGAGCTTGGTAAGTCTTGTTGCTGATTCAAAGCTTGGGTGTCAGCCACTACCTATGTTCCTATGTACCTGTGTGTATAGAGCTTAAGCACGCATTTGCATGCAATGAGCCCAGAATGTATACAGTCATGCGTGTGGATTATCATGCGTGATACAGCAATCACTGCTTGCATGGCCATTTGAAAGAACTATGTCTCATGTGGATACAATGCAGAGCTCCTTTCGAGGGTCTGCAGCAAGTTCTGGCTTAGCCATCAATGGCAGGTGCTATTTGCCAAGGCAGGCAGCAACAGGACAGACGGCAAAAGCCACATGGAGGAGTTAATGGCTCTAGACGAGGTCCTCACAAAAAAGGCACTGGGTCTGAAACAGATCTTCCAGCTTGCAGACAAGGGCTTGTCTGATCCGGTAAGACTCCAGCAAGCAGCTGGCTGATTCTGCCTCAGGCAAGGGTTGATAGTGCTTTGACATGACCCTCTCATACAGATATCTGATAAGACATCAGCTGAAGATACAACCATTGCATGCCATCATATGCTTACCTTGTCATTCTGGTGGTTTTAGATGTGTGCAGGTTATGCCATGCCTACAGGTCTGTTTAGGCATGGCCTGCTATCCTGCTCTGCAACTGCCAAGAGTGCGACTGCCATGCATGTCTAGTCCAACAGTCACCCACATGCGCCATGCCCTGCTGCTCTCAGGATGCAGAGGAGCATATCGCTATCTCAGCAGCAACAAATGGGGACCGCCTCATGGCTGAGGAAGAGCAGGCGGCTGCCAAAGCAGCTGCCAAGAAGGCCAAAAGGCTGAAGCAGAAAGCCCGGTCAAAGTAGAAGCAAGCTGCAGCTCAGACGCTCTCAGACCAACACACAGCCATCACTCTCACTGCTGAAGGGAAGCAGCAGCCACCAGCGGCTGAGCCCCTGCACGATGAGTTCAGTCGTCTGCTTGCAAACTTTGTTGCCAGGTCTGACCCAACCTCTGCTGTGGCCACTCAAGCGAATGCAGCAGTCATGCCAACACATGGGGTAGCCACCTCATCTCAGCATCAGGCAGAAAGTAGTGCAGACCTGGCAGCAGGGCCCGGTGTGCAAGCACAAGCCAGCCCATCTGCCCATCCTGAGTTGAGCAGCAACCCTGAGGCAAGTAGCAACCCTGAGGCATGTAGCAGTGATCCTCAGGCCAAGAGCAGTGTTGACAAAGATGGCAGAGATGATTTCTTGAGTACTCTATTCCGCTGCCCCATCACTAAGGTACGCTGCACTGAGGTCGTGCACCCCATGTATACCATGGCATAACTCGATTACAAGCACAGCATACAGCAACTGCTCCAGGTCAAGCTTGTTATGGTCAGCCCAACGTGCTGTATGAGATGGCTTCCAACAGTGGAGAAGCAGCATTTGCCCAATCATCTGCTCAGACTACCAGAAGCTTGTCATTTCTGGTACTTGTGATGCCAAACCCACTTGTGACTGAGGTGTGCTCCACATCTCACCATCACTTCAATATTCAGAAAAACGAGTGTGTTGCAGGCGGTGATGATGGACCCAGTGATTGCTGCTGATGGGCACACTTATGAGAGGCGGGCCATAGAGCAGTGGTTGCAAGGGCATACCACCTCGCCAGTCAGTGGCACACCTCTGTCGCACTTGCGCCTTGTCGCCAATGTTTGCGTCAAGAATGCCCTGGCTTTAGCGCGTCTTGGATAGTCTCCTCAGGGCTCTCATACCTGTATGCCATGCAAGCACATGCCAGACAGTGATGCAACAGGTACCATGTCTCTATTGAGCCACGCATGATGCATGCTGATGATTTTATGATTGTATGCGTACTGTTGGCACAAAGTGCTTTGTCCATGCTTGTATCAAGCCTCAACACCCACATGGATCATGTGATGCATGCACTTGCACCATCATGCTGCTCAAGCTACATCACTGATATATTGGGAGTGTATCAATATCATCAGGCATTTGATTGCAGCTTTTACGCTGCCCTGGCAGTGGGGTGATGTATCTACATAATTCAAGCAAACTCAACCTCATAAGCAATGCACTTTCAGCTCAAATCCGCAAGTCAATGTTTGAGATTTGCAGGTGACGTTGGGATGGACAATGCCTCGTTGTGTGGTTGATGCCTGCCAAACGAGGTTGTTTGCCTCAAGGCTTGAGCTTAAGGAGAAACACATTGCAGCATGTGTGCTTACAACTGAAGCAACCCTGGAGGCAACATCTGTGGCATGCAAGTTGCACGTGCCGCAGACGGTTGGCTGTGCTTGTTGTGTCTCTGATATTGACAGCATACCATTTCATGAACAACATTTCAGCTGGACTGTAGACATGCACTGAAGCAGAGCAACAGTCTGCCACAGGTGCACTGATGTAAGACAAATGACATGCAAAGCAAGCTTTCAAATTTCTGAGAGCTTGATAAGCTCTGTGGCTGCTGCCACACTTGTCTAAATTGTATACACATCCTGCAAGTGAAGCAAGTTGTCCCATGCACCGTGGCAATCAACAGCATCTGGCCGAAAAACTTTGAGCATAGGTTCTCGTGTCTAGTTGACGACTTCAATAGGTTCTAGTCCCTCAGGCATGGTTGCATTGAAACCAAGCGCTTTGCCGTAGAAGAAAAACTCTCCATCCAAAGCTCTCCGAATGTTGGTAGCTTGCCTGAAGCCATGTTGCTCCCCTTCAAACATGACTAGAGCTGTTGTTATGCCCTGTATTTTCAAGCCTTCATACATCTCTGTTGCCTGATTTGGAGGCACAACCTGGTCTTCTGTGCCCTGTACATTGTTACAAGCCAAATTTCAGCAATATGGCTCAGGCAGCTGCAGGGGCAATACGGAAGGAAGGCATTCTGTTGCTCCTTCTTTGCATATAAATGTGTCCTAGTGTGCCATGTAGATCTTGCATCATGAGAGCTACTCATTTGTGCCTGTCACGTCCAGCAACAACAACATTGTGATACTATGCTGCATCAAGGACTTCGATGACAGTTGCAAGTCCGCTGTCATCAAAGTCTTTGCTGCAGCATAGTATCACAATGTCAGTGTTGGTGAACATGCAAGGCACAAATGAGTAACTCTCATACAATGGGCTTCACATCTTGAATGCTCTGCAGCACCCTGGTTGCAAGTACAACAAGACTTGCCTGAAAGAAGGCAATTGGTGCTGTGAACTTTTCCAGGGAGTGGATAGGAGAACGCTCCACATAGGTCTGTTTGTCTGCTGGGTAGGGCCCAATCAGCTGGTCCAGGTATCTGCTCTCAAACTTGTGGGTATCTTGTGCAAGCAGCTCCAGGTCAGCAACACCATAATGGGATGCACCGGCACTGAACACATCCCTGCATGGCCAGAACCCTGGGTAGCAGCAACTGCTATAAAGTTTCATGCATTCTTTTGCTGAAACATGTGTCTGACTGTATGGCCAGGTGTGTGGAGTCCAGACTTGATTCCTCCATGAGGCTGCATTTGGTGGACGTCATCAGCTACGGTGTACACGATGTACATCTCTTTACCAGCAGCATATGACTACCAGCATGTATAGTACCAAAAGCCGTTGTTCAGCCACTTTTCTTTCCAGCACACACTCTTGTGCTGACTGTCAGGGTTGTTTGGGAGACCCCTTAAGGTGTTTCAGCAGAATGCAACTGCACTGTGACATTGGTTTTGCACAGGAGCATGATGAGGAAGACAACCCAAGCAAGACCGCAAGAGTGTGAGTGAGTGAGTGAGTGAGTGAGTGAGTGAGTGAGTGAGTGAGTGAGTGAGTGAGTGAGTGAGTGAGTGAGTGAGTGAGTGAGTGAGTGAGTGAGTGAGTGAGTGAGTGAGTGAGTGAGTGAG
>JAABUP010002289.1_pt1 | contig 37619 bp, 38 predicted proteins | sample 5559201 | NCBI WGS metagenome assembly JAABUP01 (sample SAMN10711887, study PRJNA513373) | rock metagenome | isolation source: Antarctica rocks | place: Antarctica
ACATGTCTTCAACATATCCTCTCAGTCATTCGCTAATTGCACGCTAGAATTGAAGACACGTGGAGGAAAGAATAAAGAAACAATGACTATTCTATCATGTTTGAGGTGACAACTGCAGTGAACCGAGACTTTGATACTAAAGCCAGATAATTGTTTCAACTCCTATGACAGCAATCTCGAGAGAACGAATCACTGCCTGCCGGGGCCGTCTCTTGAGGATGAGACCTCACGTGATCAGGCCAAACGAAGTGCTTGGCCTTACCTAAGCATCTTAAGGACAAGCGACTGCACTTACGCAGGACCAGCTGCAGTCTACAGAGTTGCCGACCACCAAGCGTTTGCGCCCTCCCATATGCCCGGTCAAGCCATGCTCTGTCAAGGCCCCACTGCTTCCACTATTGCCTGGTTCCCCTACCGGAAATCCCTCTGTAGAGGCAGATGCACCGCCAGCGGATGGATTTAGCCCTGGTCCCGTCCTTTGTTTGAGGCGCATCAGGTGACAGCCCAGGTGGATAGTCTTGTGTCGTTTGCTTGAGTTGTATCAGGCGATAGGATAGCCCATATTTAGCCTGTGAGAAACGTGGTCCCAACTCATCAATATCTGATATCTGCCCACACCCCCTCACCCACCGTCCCCCATGCATGGCTAGTGCTCAACTTGAATGCCGCGAAGAATGAATTGATTTGGTGGTAAATTGCAGGCATCAGGTTCCGATGCGTCTTCTTCGAATAACTAATCATAATAAAATAAGGCGAGTGGGATGTAAAAGTATGCGCCCGTGGGAAACGTTGTAGTGGACCCTACCTGAGCGGAGCCGAGTGGACCGTGACTGCTGACTAAGGCGACCTAATGGAGCATAGTCAGTCTCCTCCTGTCAGCTAATCGCCAGACGGGCACGGACCGGACGACTGAACGAGACATCCGACAGAGTCTCGTGCCTGACGCTGCAGACCACTCTACACACTTTGCACTCCCCGCACGCCCACTCCGCCAAAAGACTGTTCTGCCACTAACCAGCCAATGTGTGATCCACTCTCACCGTGACCCAGGCTCACAGGTCCCCTTCCCACAGCGTGTCCCGTACCCTTCCACCTGCGGCTGCTGATCCATTCCACAATATCCCCACACCCCCATACAATACCCTTATTTCGACTTTTCTGTTTAGATCGATCATTCGGGCTGCTCACCGGTCAGCCCACGCACCACCGGCACCATTCCTTCCTCAAAGCCTCACGGTTTGCCTATACCGCTCCGCACCCTCGCATCTCCCTCTCAGCCCAGAGACGACCACTCGACCGCGTTGCTGGATGAGAAACGGGCTAGCCGGCATTCCTCCGACTCTGCTGGTTCAGACTTTTCACTCTGGAGTGACACTGGTGACCTCGCCGAACAGCTCGCCGACGAGGAGGATCCCTTGCGAATACAGATCAGGGATTCGGCAGAAGGGGGATCCTCTGAGTCGAAACCGCTCCACCGCCCACCAAAGCACGTTCATTACACCCAGCATAGCCATTTAGAGCACAAGACCACCAACCCTGGACTCAGTAAAGAGGCTATTGAGATACCGAATCCTCCGGCGAGGCAGATCGGACGCATAGAGAAAGTCCTCGCCATCATCATGACGGGCGACCGGCAGAGGGCCCAGCTGCATGGGCTGACGGGGAAGCCATTGTTGTATGCACAATTCAACGGCTGATAATCAGGGGCAATGTGTTGACTGGCCGCAGGTATTTTACCAGCGTGTTCGTGTCGTTAGGAGTCTTTCTATTTGGTTATGATCAGGGGGTGATGTCCGGGATAATCACGTAAGACAGGCCAGCGACTTCTCTGAGTAGACTATGCTGACCGGATTGGATGATGTTCAGAGGTTCGTATTTCAAAGACTACTTTAACCAGCCTACCCGTGCCGAGATCGGGACCATGGTTGCTATCCTCGAAGTTGGAGCGTTCGTTGCATCGTTATCCGTTGGCAGAATAGGAGATATACTGGGGAGACGAAAAACTATACTGTTCGGATCGATGATCTTTTTCGTTGGTGGAGCTTTTCAGACATTCGCCAACGGCATGCCCATGATGATTTTTGGTCGAATCATTGCTGGTCTAGGTGTGGGTGCCCTGTCAACGATTGTGCCCGTCTACCAATCCGAGATATCGCCTCCCCATAATCGAGGAAAGCTTGCCTGCATTGAGTTCACTGGCAATATTAGTGGCTATGCTGCAAGCGTTTGGGTCGACTACTTCTGTAGCTACATACCTAGCGATTATGCGTGGCGAGTCCCATTGCTCCTTCAATGCTTCATGGGCTTCCTCCTCGGACTAGGCAGTCTAATCATTTGCGAATCGCCTAGGTTGGTGACTACCTTCCCGACCTCAGCTGAAATTGACTTCTGCTAATCCTGCTAAGGTGGCTCCTTGACAATGACCATGATGAGGAGGGCATTGTTGTGATCGCCAATCTATATGGGGGTGGAGATATACATAACGATAAAGCTAAGCAAGAATACCGGGAGATCAAGATGGATGTTTTGCTCCAACGACAAGAAGGGGAGAGGACATATTATGAGATGTTCAGGAAGTACTACAAGCGTCTTTTTATCGCCATGTCTGCACAAGCTTTGGCGCAACTCAACGGCATCAACGTCATTTCCTACTATGCGCCATTGGTATTTGAATCTGCAGGCTGGGTGGGACGCGACGCTATCCTCATGACCGGCATCAACGGCTTAACGTATCTGCTATCTACAGTGCCTCCATGGTATCTGGTTGACAAATGGGGTCGACGCATGATCCTTCTTTCTGGAGCCATTGCCATGATCATTTCTCTCTCAGCAATTTCATACTTCATCTTCATCGACGTCCATTACACACCTGTCCTGACCGTCGTCTTCGTCATGATCTACAACGCTGCTTTTGGCGCCTCGTGGGGTCCAATACCGTGGCTCTACCCTCCGGAAATCCTTCCTCTCAGCATACGAGCCAAGGGTGCCAGTTTGAGTACCGCCTCCAATTGGGCATGCAATTGGCTTGTGGGAGAAATGACGCCGATATTGCAGGAATGGATCAAATGGCGCTTATATCTCGTACATGCATTCTTCTGCGCTGTCAGCTTCGTACTTGGTATGTCTCCTTCCACCTGATTCTCTGGGTGTATGCCTGACCTTTCTTCAGTGTATTTCCTCTACCCCGAAACAGCCAACGTACGTCTCGAAGATATGGACCAGCTTTTCGGAGACGCCACTACCGCCATGCCAACACCCGCCCAACATGCAGAAGTGGAATCATTAATGGAGGGTGCTCGGTCACCAGTACCCTCACTCGACATACGGCGTGGCAGCGGCTTCACAGCGGACAATGCAATCCCTGGCCTTGATATTAACCCACCATCCGTACCAGTCGAAAATGGCAAACCACAGCTGCCGCCTGAAGCCCCCGCAAATGATGGTATGGGGGGCTGGATCTCGAGAATGATCTCAAGAACAAAAGGTGAAGGCAAGAAAGGCGGCGGTGGCGGGTACGGTCGACTGGGACAAGATGAGGATTGATTGAGCGCTATCTGTACCTTTTTGATTGGCTATATGCATCAAAAGGCGGGACAGAACAGACATTTCTTTTGTATTGCATGAGAGTGAAAGAATGATTCCCAGCTTCGAACCATGATAGATAAGGTTCGAATGGCTCGTGATTTGGGTTTTTTCATAGGGTTGTATTTATGAGAGCCTCTATTGAAAACAATTGGACATGCCATAACAGGAGACACCACGGTCCCCAAGGCTTTGAGATTATACACCAAAACCGACTCCTTTTCCTAACGGTCAGCTTTAGACTGTTAAATTTGCGCACAAGAGTTTCATGCACAGATCTCTTCCAAATCGTGTTCTTGTTTCTGAAATTTCTAAATTTGGGTCAAGAACGAATTGGGTGTCTTCATGGTTGCGTTGGAAACCTTGCTTTGGGATATATTGCGATGTGAGCGACACTCCGTACCGCACCTCTTCATCTGCATCTCTCCGTACATGCCTATCTAAGGACCTTAAATTGCGTCCAAGAGACAACTCCCAAGGATCTGTCTAACTCCTTAGTCATGTACAAATTTCTTCCATACTTGCCTTGCTACATGGTATTTACTATCGTATGCAAATGGATAAAGCAGCCTCTTGCTCCCAAACGAGCGCTAGGAGTCACACTACACCAAGATTAGACTAGTGTATCTTCGTTAGCGAGGGAGGTTTTCCTATGAGAAATTCTCCATAGCACGACCAACAGGAGACTAATCTAAATGTACTTAGAGATCAATGAGCAGCTAGTATACCTGGAAGTATCGAGTACGCAAATAATGGGGTTGACGACAGTTCGTTGCAATTTTTGATCATTTGCCCTGTTTAGGCGCGTGTTCAGTGAAAGTTGCGTTCATGGCAGTGTACTCACTGATGATGTCGAACGGAGAGAGATCGCTCACTCAGATCCAGAGTCTCTCCCATATTCTCCTCAGACCCATCGTAGTAAGAGTTTTTCTTCTTGGAGTAAGATTCATTGAGCTACCCGAAACCGCAACAGACAGGACTTACGGTACTGGTGCTCTGGCAATCGATGGCCACATTCTGATACATCGGGCCTCTTTCTCATTACTCGGTTAAGATCCCTTATTGAACCTATTTATCAAACAACGCCATGGTCTTCGAGCGTCTTCGGAACCTTAGACAGTAGTCTGGTGTACACACTGTTGTCTAAAAGTCGGTATCCTTCGATTAGAAAGCACGGAGTACTAAAGGGATAATACAGGGCCATGTGTAATACATCTCATGTAGAGAGATGTGTATGAAAGTCTCGGCTAGCTCAGTGCTTAGGTGAAGTAGATTGAAGCGCAGACTTCGGCCGGCCATTTGCTCTCTGCTCTACTCAACGAGGCAGACGCGACTACGACTCGCCTTATACGCACCATCACTCAAGTCTTTAACTATTTGACCCTTGACGGCTAACATAGTCCTAACGCGAAATGGTTGGGGTGGTGCAGGACGTGATGCCATCATTATCATCAACCACTTTCAATGACAACAAGCACGAAGCTGGTCCAACGCGAGCACAGCCAAATCTTGGCAGACTTCTTCACTCATTTAACCTACAGCGCCAAGTTGAGTTCGAGAACACAGTGGCTCTGCACACCCATGTGCGCGAAGGCGCCTCTATTCGTCGTTATCCCTCCAGAAATGGCTAAGCTCTCATGATCTGCCAATGACTGTACAAAGGCAATGAGATGCTGTTGAGTGCCGCGCCTCAAGTGCTCCGTTCCAATTCCACCTAGCCTTTTGGTGGTCGATGACGTCTCGCTTTGGCAGGCGATGGAGGGTACTGCCCTCCCACCTTCGGGGAAGATCGGACCTGGAGCTCAGAGACCACTTCAGGCACCAATAAATAGCACTCTATAGATTTGGCTCGATCTTCCCCTTGTTTGATGTCTGAGTTATAACAGATTTACTTTTAATCAATTATCCTTCAGTCTTCTAATTTAAAATAAATCTACTCGGAAAGAGATCAACGAAACTGCGAAAAAGAACAATGCCTGATTTCCAACCCCCGACCAAAGCGCTCAAGGACCTCGGTCTGACCGGCTTCAAACTGACTTCTCCTCGCCCTGGTCATAATTTGTGTTGGTGGGAATGCCTTGAAGCTCCTTCACGAGTTCGCCAACGTCATTCGAGCTCTCTTTGGCACCGCAGGCTACATATTCTCTCACCGCACCATGATTGCGCTCTTCTCCAGCGCAGTGGTCATTCTTGTGATGACCCGGATGCTGGACACAAGCCGTCAGAATAACAAAGAGAACGCCAACGCGAAGATCAAAGTCAGAAAGGCAGAGACCGAGCGGGAGCTCGCCTTGGCTCACGTCAATGCTCAGAAGAATAAGGATAATCTGTCTGCGGGGATCCAGAAGAATAGGGATAATCTGTCTGCGGGGATCCAGAAGCATAGGGATGGGAGAAACGCGGCTCTTCAGCGTCAGAGGGATAGGTTAGTCTCGCAAGAGCCTCCCTATCCATTCATGAGGCAGAATCATGGACCTCCACCGTTCATGATGCAGAATCACGGACCTCCGCCATTTATGTTGCAGAATCACGGACCTCCGCCATTCATGTTGCAGAATCGTGGACCTCCGCCCCTCATGGTGCGAAATTATGGGCCTCCGCCGTACACGAAGCAAGCTTTCCCCGGAGGCCGGCGATATGCGAGCATCACGGCACCTATGATTTGAGACCCTAGGCCCGTTCATTCACGCCTAGTACCGCATAGCTACTGTCCCTAGTTCCCCCTGGCAGTGTCACGGATAGGAGACTTGGAAAAAAGAACGACACGCTTAAGCAGCGGCATTCGGGGGCTCGTGTTAGGACGAGATGGCAATCTTAGATAAGAAGGGAAGATAGAATGGCTCTCACGAGGTTAGATAAGGCGAATAAGGTTCAAGGGAGTCTCATTATGAATGAATGACACTCATGAAGTTAGACAGGGCCAATAAAGTTGAAAGGGCTCTCATTACAAACGAACGACAACTAAGAGTGGATGGTATGAACAGAGTCTTTGGAGACTCTTCTTACGGACGAAACACGAATTTACTTTAATCAGGGCAAATGGCATCATAGAACATAGATGACTTGTAAATCTATCCAATGAACTCATCGCAGATCTATAGACCTAATAAGTACCTTCTCACGTTCCCACTCTTCCTCCCTCACCATCTCGCTAAATGATTAGGCATCATAAAACTCCTCTTCAAACGCACTTGCTACCCATGATCCCTAGACTTTGATCAGGAGCTCAGTTTTTCACAATTGCGTAGCTAGTACAGACGGCAGCGAAGCTTCAGCATAGGCAAATGAGAGCCTCCCTTCTGTCTTATCACTGGGATCAGTCCGACTCGTCAGAGGCACTTGATAACTCTTCGTCCTTCTTCTCCGGTTGGGGAGCAACCTTCAGTGACTTCTTTGTGACGTTGTCCTCTCGTGCCTTATCACTACTCGGTCCCTTCCTCTTCTCCAATTTGTCCAATTTGGCCTTAAGCTTCGTCATCTCCTCCTCATTTTCGTCCGAATCCGAATCCGAATCCTCATCTGACGTCTCAACTTTCTTTCTACCGCCCCGTGCCCTAGCGACAGGTGTTGATCTACTGATAGGCTTCCGAGGTGTGTCGTTTTTCCGTAGGAGTTCACGTGCAGCGATGGTCTCCCAGGTGTCGTTGGCCTCGTCGATACCGTGCATCGTGGAAATATAGTTGTCGAATTCGGAACTTGTTCGAGAAACAACCTCGAATTGCTGTACTGAAAGCACAGGTCTTCCCTCGTCGTTGATCCCATCCTCCTGATAATCCCACCTAGCTAACGCAATGGCGCTTTGAAATGCGTTCCGAATCTGCCGCCCGTTCCAACGTTGCGTCTGTTTGTCTTCGCTATCAGCCCACAGCTTCTTGGCGAATTTTTTGATTTCGTTTTCTTTGATGGTTATATCGAGACCGCTATCGGCAATACGCCTCATGTTCATTTTCCATATCTCTAGAGCTGATTTCTTATCAAGTTTAGGATAATAGAGCTTGACATGCACACGAGACGAGAAAGCCTCATCAAATTCGCCGATTCGATTGGTAGTGAGGATGAGAATGCCGGCATAATATTCCAGAACCCGGAGAAATACTATGTGTCATAATTAGCTTGAATTGGGAATTCTGGGCTGCCTTAATACCTGATACAACACCATTCCGCACCAAATCACCACCCTTTTCTCGTTGTGCAAGAAACACATCAGCCTCGTCTAAAAGCAGAACGCATCCCCATTTATGGGCCATATCAAAGTACTCATTCAAGCGTTCTTCCACCTGAGCTGGTTGGGTACCGATATCGCCGCAGGTGACAGGGAAAAGTGGTCTCTTCGTTTGAACTGCAACGCACTCGGCAGTAGACGTTTTGCCCGTTCCGGGCACACCATGAAGCAATATGATAAGACCCTTACCTTTCCCTCGGACTAAATCCATCGAAAAGTCTTGATCTATAATTTTGGCCTGGGGACTTGCTGCTATGCGGCCTTTCTTATGATTTTGAACGAGAGCCTGCACAATTTTCTTATGCTCTTTGGATAGGACGAGGTTTTCGAAACCATGCCCCGATTCTTCGATGTCTTGCACTTTCGTAATGTCGAAAGCGTGCCAAGTGCGATTGTGTAGAGAGAACCCATAGACTCTCAAAGGGAGAAGTATCAGAACCTCGTCGGGCAATTTCTCGCTGTATGGGCGCTCTTTCAAGAGTGACGTTCTATCTCTGTAATCAGTTCTGAGCTCGTTGTCCAACGCTGGATCTTCCATGAAAAGAATCTCAGAGTCGGGAATATCTCTGTAGGAGCCGCTGAGCTCCCTTTGATCAGCTGCGGTAGGGTTTGCAATCACTCCAGTACCGAACTTGATATCCCATCTGCTGCCTCCTCGCATGTCGAGAACCTTTCGGAACTGCTTGACCGCTAAGGCAAAATCAATCATTATTTCGCCGTGGACCTGAAATTTGAGTCGTCAGTCATGTTTGTCTGGAACCTGACGATGCTAACTCGCGTACTTCACCTTGGTTTTCGAGAATCCAAGGCTCTCTTATAGTCTTTCCAGAGTAGTATTTATGAGCTACTTTCGCCAGCTTAACAAAGCGCTTTCCCCTTTTGATCAACGCCCGCTTTGTATGCTCAAAATTCTGTGCGAACCTTGCTGGGAAAACCTCGAGGGAGGTTATGGAGACTTCACCTTCATATTCGGCAAGCATGAATTTATGCGGAAGAGGCCCAAAGTTTGTTCCATCGAAATCAATACAAAAGCAATCGAGGACGAAAGGCGTCGTTTTGGGATATTTAGCGAGGTAAGCTTCTGTCTCTCGGCGTGTTTCTTCAGTCACATAATAGTTTTGCTGGTTCTTCCTTGGGGATTCATTTTGTGCACTCCTATCCAGAGCCCGACCGCCAGTGACATGGAGGACAACGTAAGCACGAGTTTGCTCGCCTCGTGTTATCACTAAGTCTCCTGGTTTGAACAACAACCAAAGAAAATCAAAGGCAATGCTTTCTCTAGCGCCATCTTCGATACTTTTCTGCATCTGAAATAGGTCCTTCATGTCATTATCCATGAATTCAACAATGCGACGTAGCTCGTCCCTAAGCGGTGTAGGATTAGATACGATCTCTTCGCCTTGTGTGGTCTGTTGACGCCCCTGACGGGCCTTTGATGCGGTCTTTTCAGCTGTGCTGTCTTCATTTGTATCTTTCCAGGTTTTCTCCACAGAATTAGATCTTATCTTAGGCTCTTGGTTGGCTTTAAATTTGGGTTCTCGTCCGACCTCCTTTCGTACTTTCCCTTCGATTCCTCGAACAACAGTGGGATCTTGGGCGTTTTGATATTTGGACTCGCGACCTGATTCATCTGAATCTGCTCCGATTAACAATGGACTTTGAGAGACCCCATTGTATCTCGGTTGGCGGTCCTCGCCATTGATGATATTTGAACTTTCGTTGTGAGATCGCAATGCGACTTCAGGCACATGTGGTTCACTTCCGTCTTGAAGTTTAGATTCTTCCTCCGCTGAACGTGCTCTGACATTCTTCTCGTATTTGACGAGGTATTTGAAGGGCCACATCCACATGTATAAGCCAGGTGCAGCTCGCAGATTAAATATACCTCCTAATACTACCATAAGCTCTGCTCTGCCGTTCAGAACTGCTCGGTATGCTCTCGCACGTGGTAAAGCCGAGGCTGTCAAGTGCTCTGTCGGTGTTTCAATTTCAGGGTTGTCGCATTCGGATTTGATTTCGCAATGGCTTATTGGGGAACTTTCCTCGCAACATTTTGGCCCAACAGTCAGGAGACTGTATTCCTTTTTCGAATTTGGTAGATCTTGCCTGGTTCTCCATTCTGCAGCGGACAGGCGTGTGATCTCACAAGCGGGTACTGATGTGGCATCGAGCTCCTCTGTGTCCTTATCATTCGATTCAGCTAAATAGTTCCTGAACGTCCGTTAGATAAGAGGGTACTACTACCGTTAGTGTACACCTTACTGGAATAATGCCGACAATTGGTTGTAGTCCTTTTCTAGAGAACGCAAGCGGTCCAACGTCGTCGGGCTCTCATCAGTGGAGTTGTCCTTCGTGGACTCTCTTAATGCCTGCCCCGTAGCCTGTGAATTTCCAATGGGCATTGTTGAAGATACGCAAATGAGAAAGTGTGAAAGAGTTCGACGCTAAGTAGATCAAAAGCATATGGCATTGCCAAGTTGAAAAGAAGGAGGGGAATTTGAGGGTGATTCGGCTTCTGACATTGAAAATCTGCAACCTCGGACTTTCTAGGCTGCAAGAACTGTGAGGCGGCTTTCCGGAACCACTGCAGCGTGTTCTATTTGAGCCGACACGACAGGGGGACCTCGCAATGCTTGTATGTATGTACTATTTTGAGCTTGTGGTGGCATCGGTTGGAGGATCATGCAGTAAGCCACGCATCTTCCTAGGCTCTTGGGAACACCTCAACATTTTTGGAAATCAATCACCCGAGCGCCGCTCCGGAAACCTCTCCTATTGGAGCGGCGTAGGGCGACGTGCAGATTGTTGTTACACTGTGGGGCCTGAGACCTTCTGAGAAGTATTAGGCGAAGTAGAACTTTCAGCCTACATTATCGGATACTCTTAGCGGGGTGGAACGCGCTCGTCCCCAGGCTGCGAATGTAGCCTTATCTGAATTTAGAATCAGCGCATTGATCGAGTACACCCCAAAATCTCGCTGAACGAGACCAGCAATGTTGTCAAATAGTAAAGGCCGATGCCAAAGGAGACTTCATGATACGTGACAGCCACGGGGCTACGAAGGGATGACGAATCTACCAAAGGATAGCAAGTACCACGATGTCGCCGAGTCTTATATGCAGAATAGGCTTCCTCAAGAAGGAACACACGCATCATTCCAGCACTTGGGCGGCGAGCCAGAGACCGATCTTAGGCCACTATTACCTGCATATTCGCAAGCAGTGCCAGAGGGGCCTGTTTTGCTGATGTCAAATAACGAGGGGAATCGATTCTGATCAAGACAGTGATTCGGGCTTAATGATGTATGGGCATTGAACCAGCTTCCCTTTGAGTTTAACTGACGGAGAATAGCGAGGAGCTATACGAGGATGCCAATGTGGAGACACAACATTTCATACAGGCTGTGATAGCATACGAACAGTCAGCGGATGCAGAGCACAGGATCAATATTGATTGGGAGCATAGCCATACATGGGATGAAGTTCTCGAAGTGGTGGATAAAGCAGCACAAGCCCATCATGACACCTCGACTGCTTGGGGTAAAGTCCGCAAAGCGTTCCGCTCTGTTGGAAATCATCACAAAGCTTTTGCGGCTTGGGTGAACATATTACCCACACAGTCCCAATACGCTTCCATTGTGTGTGGTGGTCTTAAAGTGGTCATTGGAGTTCGTGTCCAGCAGAGAGATTCAAAGGTCGAAGCTGACATATCCCAGGCGGCATCCCGATTGAGAACTCTTCGGGAAGAAACGAGCGTGGCTCTATCGCAGATTCCAGTCACTTTAGCAATGACCAGACCATCCTGAAAACCTTCAGCGCATCAGTCGAGCTTCACGAGTGTAGCTCAGCCCTTTATGTGGCAATTCTAGCACTACTCGAGCATATCCTGAGATATTGCAAGGGGAATACTGCGAGTCTGTTTTGATCTGGGTCAAGAAGTTTGTATTAGTGTCACTGACAAGCAGCAGAACGGGTGATGAAAGCTACTTTGAAGCAAGACGAATACGAATCGAAGCTGACTGAAAAGATTACAACCATGGAAAGACATTCACAATTGTTCAAAGATTTAGCGGTTCAGTGCTCGTATCAAACTCAAAATTCTACCTATAGCAACATCAAAATTCTCAAGTCTCAACATAAGGCAACTCATCGAGAAGTTGTGCAGCAAATTGCACGGTCGAGAAGCGAAGCGAATTTGCAACTTTCAAACTCAAACCTACTACTTCAAACGGAAAGCCAGAAGAGCCAGAGAGGCATTCAGGATCTGCGGGACGACATCAATCTTCTTAGAAGTGACCAATCGAAGCTAAATGCGTTGATGGGAGCTAGTATCAAGACCGAAAGTGAAGAGAAAGATATTCTCAGGGCGGAAATTAGGAGATTCTTGAAGGAGTTTCATAGAAGCAATGGGCGTATCGATCCTCGCACCAATGATAGTTAGTGCCCGGGAAAGTGTGGAGAATTGAAGCTAATGCGACGCAGTTCGACGTCCATTGTATCCGGTGAGCAATAGCGCTACTGAGAGGACTGCATTGGCAAGTGAGCATTTCCAGCTCGAGAAGAGATTTATACTTATTCGAGATCTAGGAGAATGTGTGCGTGTGACTGAGCAGGTTTTCGCTACCCTCGGCTTTCAGAGTGAGCTCCTGCCCCATGAGATCGAAGAAAATTTGCGTCATGTGTGGACGCTGTCTCGATCAGCTCAGGACCGTGCAGTAGCTCTCATGAATTCGCCAAAGCTACATTCTTGGCTTTCTAGCACCGAACCGTCAGCGCTCTTTGTCAATGGTAATTATGACGCCGCGGCTCGACAGTCACCATTGACTTATGTTTGTACCAAGCTCATGGACACAATCTGTCCCGGAGCCGCGCTTATACGCCCAAGATGTTCGCCCATTGTTGGGCAAGCCTTCTTCTGTGGTCACCACATAGATGTCGAAGATCCCACCTCCGGACCAGTTAAAATGATGAGAGATCTTGTATCGCAGCTTGTCATGAGTTATAGGTTCAGTGTCCACAAAATGCAGCAAATGCTAGAGCTAGACGCATCTGACATGCAGGAGCTCTGCATCACTTACGCGTCCTTGATCAAGCAGCTACCACAGCGTCATATGGTCCTCTGTATCATCGATGGTATCGCGTTTTATGAGGACTCCCCAACAGAATATGAGGCTGCAACAGAAGCTGTACGTCATCTGCTGGAAGTGATGGAAAGCTGCAAACGCAAAGGGTGCCTATTCAAGGTTTTGTTTACGTGTCCGGGCATCAGTCACGCGCTATTCCGACTTTTTGAGAACGATGAAGTCGTCACATTACCAAAAAAAGTGGGTCCGCAAGGCGGACTGACACCAGCAAAATGGGAAGCAAGTGCCGAGCCGTATGTAAAGGAGTGGTTGGGGGACATCTCAATTGATTAGGTAGCTCAGTCGCAATACCTGTGAGATGCTGAGATCCTACCTATGTGTGGTAATGGCGACGATAGAATCTTGCCTTCCATGCCTTCCCCTGGATCCGCCAGTCAAACCAAGCTTCCTGCCAAGGATCACTAGTCTGGGTCAGCCCTAAATTACGAGGCTCCCGACGCCGCAAAGATTTGTGGAACAACACGTTGGCTTCTCCAATATATTAATGCACAGTTCCCTTCGAGTGCTGCACTGAAGCTATCTCGAAGCCTCTGGCGTCCTCAAAATCTGGTGGTTGCCAGCGACATGACTGTATAGCCATTGTAATACACCTCTTCTTTACGCTCTTTTCCCGACTTCAGCTGGCCTTTCCCCCTTGCCTCGACGAGTTTACCACATCTTCAATAGGCGCAAAACCACCTTCCTTCTTCTTACTTTGCACCAGCAGAAGCACATTGGTGGGGAAAATCGAGCACTGGTGCCCGCTATGGCGAGCGAAAGAGCAAATTTTGCCTCAGGGGCAACCCCAGATGGGCAGGATATCAGACGGAGAAACGTGCCCGGCCACGATACGAATGGCAGCATTACACATTCAGAGAAGGAGATTGATGACAAGAAGTTACAAAAGGTTCGGGATCAATGCTCTCTCACTGCTCCCACAGTGCTAACGGGCGCCCGTAGCCGAAATCCCAGTCCTCCTTTTTAGCTACGCTTGATGAATACGAATTCTTAATCGCACCTTTAATCTTCACGATCCTTGCCTTCTTCACGCGAATGTATAAGATCGGCCTGTCGGATATTGTCACATGGGATGAAGCCCAGTAAGTCGTGAAATCTGCCATGACGAGGCTCCCCGCCGCATCATCTTCAAAGCTCAACGCTGATGCTTTGTCGCCTTCAAGTTTCGGCAAATTCGGCTCACACTACCTGAAAAGAGAGTTCTACTTCGACGTGCATCCTCCTCTGGGCAAACTGCTGGTCGGTCTGTCCGGTTTGATGGCTGGATACAACGGCTCGTTCGAATTCAAATCTGGGGAGAAATACCCTGAGGAGCTCAACTATACCTTCATGCGTCTGTTTAACTCCGCTTTTGGTGCGATGTGTGTTCCTGTGGCTTATTTCACCGCCAAGGAGCTCAATTTCAGGAGACCGGCAGTATGGCTTGTGACTTTGATGGTTCTCTTTGAGAACTCCTATGCCACAATTTCAAGATTTATCCTTCTGGATTCTATGTTGCTCTTCTTTACCTTCACCACGGTACTTTGCTGGGCAAGGTTCCACAGATTGAGAGACCAGAGCTTCTCCGTTGAATGGTTCTCCTGGCTTTTCCTCACTGGTGTCAGCATTGGGTGCGTGTGCGGCGTGAAATGGGTCGGGATGTTTGGCACAGCTCTTGTTGGCTTTTACACCATTGAAGATCTCTGGAACAAATTTGGGGATCTCAAGATGCCAAAGGTAGACGCGAATGCCTTCCGTCCAGATGATTTATGCTGATTACATGCCAGGTCGAACTTGCCTCACATGTCGTATCAAGAGTTGCGGGTCTCATCGTCCTCCCACTGTTGGTGTACATGTTCTCATTCTGGGTTCACTTTCTTGTGTTGGAAAACAGTGGTCCAGGCGATGCCCAAATGAGCTCCTTGTTCCAAGCGAATCTAAAAGGGACCGAGGTTGGCAAGGACAGTCCTTTGGAGATTGCTCTTGGTTCCAGGGCTACTCTCAAGAATATGGGATATGGAGGAGGATTGCTTCATTCCCATGTCCAAACCTATCCTGAAGGTTCCAACCAACAACAGGTCACCTGTTATCATCACAAGGATGCCAACAACGATTGGTTCTTCTATCCAAATAGAAGTCTGCCTCTGTATGACCCCGAGGCACCTCTTCAATATGTAGGAGACAAAGACGTCATCCGCTTGATCCATTCTCAAACCGGGCGTAACCTTCATTCGCATGCAGTATCAGCTCCGGTGACGAAAGGCGATAACGAAGTCTCATCCTATGGTAACACCACAGTGGGCGACGAAAAGGACCACTGGACTGTTGAAGTCGTGAACGACGCAGCTTCTAGAGATTGGTCAAAACTCAGGACTTTGACGACTTCCTTCAGGCTTAGACATACATCCCTCGGGTGCTACCTACGTGCTGGGAACGTGAACCTTCCTCAATGGGGTTTCAAGCAGATTGAAGTGACTTGCGTAAAAGAGAACAAACCTCGAGATGTGTACACCCATTGGAACGTAGAGTCACATTGGAATGAGAGGCGTATGTTTTCCCCTTCAAGTCTCTGCCACACTTTGCTGACAAATTCTAGTCCCTGCCAGTGACCCCGGTTCCTACAAGTCTCCATTCTTGCGCGACTTTATGCATCTCAACGTTGCTATGATGACTTCCAACAACGCCCTTGTCCCCGATCCCGACAAGCAAGACGATCTCGCCTCTCAGTTCTGGCAATGGCCTATCCTGAATGTTGGCCTCCGGATGTGTGGCTGGGACGACGGCATTGTCAAGTACTTCCTACTTGGCAATCCGATCGTTTACTGGGGCAGTACAGCATCCCTTTTCATCTTTGCGGGAATAGTAGGATGGTATCTAGTGCGCTGGCAACGTGGCTATGAGGAGTTGAAGCCTTCAGAGATTGATCAGATCCACTACGGTGGCCTCTATCCAGTCGTGGGATGGTTTCTGCATTATCTGCCTTTCGTCGCCATGGCTCGAGTCACATACGTCCACCACTACTATCCAGCCCTTTACTTTGCCATCCTCACTCTGGGCTTCGTCATGGATTGGTGCACAAGGCCGCTTGCGCGGAAAGATCAGAGGATCGAGTGGGCACTCTATGGCCTGCTTTACATTGCGGTGACTGCGCTGTTCGTGATCTTCAGGGCGATCGTATTCGGTATGGAAGGTGACAACAAGCAATGGAGGCATCTGAGGTGGTTCGATGCGTGGAGAATCACTGATTGAATCGACCGCGGCTTCAGCAAGGCGTTTGCAACGCCCGAAACAAAACGGAGGGGAGCGGACACCGCACTTGGTGGCTGCATGATGTGTAACATCACTTTGGCCTGTTGAACTCGGCTTGACTATGTTTTGTTGGAGGTTTTTCGGAGGTTTAAATCATTTTACGGTAATGTACAAGAAATAGCAGAATCCTCGCTTAAAGCCACGGCGCGGAAGCGATCTACAGCCCTATAAGTATTCGTTGGACTGTTCTCGATTTCTCGCAATACCTTACTGCCCTTAAGTCTTCTAAAGGGCCTCAATAGTAAGTGGGGATGACTTGAGTATGCCAGCTCACTCCTACTGTAGTTTATGGTAGGGCTGAATGCTCTGCCAAGCTTTTTAGCACTGGGCATCTGCAAGCGGTTCCTCGTGAACTTCAACTCTACATTGAAATAACACCAATTCAATCACTCAAAGAGGAGAACACCTCGAAAGCTCTCCAGCAGCCCTTTGAACTCAACCCTTCCCCATAAAGCTTGCACAGTGTCAGTCGAAGAGATTTTGGCTGCTGTGAGGCCACTTTCGAAACCACCATGTCGTCCCCTTCACTATCAGATCACTCCCTCCCGCCCTCACCTCCTCCAGAAGCCGGCCATGACGCGGAAGACCTTAGCCTGCCCCAGGACTCTCCAGTGGTACCAACCGGTAACCCTAATGCAGACATGGACGATCTTTCAGATAACGATTCCATCCTCTCTGACGTTGATGAAGCCCAATTCGAAGACTTTGATCCTAATCAGATAGCTATCGAAGAACGACCTGCTATTGCAGTAGACGAAGATAATGTCAAATTACTTGGAAGGCATAAGCGCAAGCGTGATGGAGAGGCAGATGGCGGGGCCGGGAGGAAGAAGAAAAAGGAGGGCAAAAGGGAGAAGGTGAAGAAGGTACGGAAGAGGAAGGATAGTGATGACGAGTTTAGTGGTGGGCAAGAACTAGAAGGCAAGCGGATTAGGAAGAAGAAGCCTTTCACAGAGGATGGAGAGAAGCCGAGAAAGGAGAAGCAGAGGCCCCGGAAGGCAAGCCCAGAGAATGAAGAGGAGCTGACTCCAGAGGAGCGTAAGTTATGATGCCTTCGACAGAGATGTGGTTTGAAAGTTGGCTAATGCAAATGACTATTCAGGACGAAGACGTGCCCTTGATAAAGCCATGGATGCAGCACTCAAGAACCCTACCAAGAGGCGCCGCAAGATTGGTGAAGTGGTGAGCTACCCCTTCTCCGCCCTTGAGCCTACATGTATATTAACAAACCCCCCCCCCCAGGACCTCAACAGCATGGCCGACGAAGAAATCGCCAACCTCCGCATCCGCATGGCCGAAGCCGCCGAACTCGACGTCCAAGCCCGCTCATCCGCCCCCCCCAAACCCGCCATGCACAAACTCCGCCTCCTCCCCGAAGTCACCGCCCTCCTGAACCGCAACAGCCGCGACGTCGAATCCGCCATCGTCGACCCGGAAAACAACCTCCTCGAAAGCGTCCGCTTCTTCCTCGAACCCCTCTCCGACGGCTCCCTCCCCGCCTTCAACATCCAACGCGAACTCTTCGCCTCCCTCGCAAAACTCCCCATCGACAAGGAAGCCCTCATCAGCAGCGGCATCGGCAAAGTCGTCCTCTTCTACACCAAGTCCAAAAAACCCGAACCCAGCATCAAACGCTCCGCCGAACGTCTCCTCGGCGAATGGACCCGCCCCATCCTCAAACGCAGCGACGACTACCGCAAACGTCACCTCGAAACAGCAGATTACGATCCCCTTTCCCGCACAGCACGCTCAGCGAATCCGGCATCGGCGACGCAAAGCCAGGCTGAAGCGAGGGCTAGGGCGTTGGAGAAGCCGCAAGTTAGTAATAGGGCGAGGGTGGAGGTGGATCGGAAGACGTATACGATTGTGCCGAGGAGTGGACAGGTTACGGGGGGCATGTTTGCGAGGCCGTTGGGGGCGAGTGGGGAGGATGCGTTTAGGAGGATGAAGGCTAGGCAGGCGAATGCGCAGGGGAAGGGACCGAGGAGGGGGTGAGGTTGGGTGGTGGTTGTCGAAGGTGATGGTCTGATTTTGCGAAGCAGAAGTGTTATGAGATGCATTTGATATGCAAGGTATTGCATGCAGGTAATAGGAGGGCCTGCACCTTTCTCTTCAGACGCTTCTAGAGATGATCAGCCTACTGAAATTAAATAAAAAAGATAGCCGATCTTGTCGCCATCCTTTACCATATGCAAAATTGACTCCTCGTGACTCCCACAAATATCACGAATACACGAAGTCGCAGAGAAAAGCAATCCATTGAATCATTCCTATGTTCCAGAAAACCAGGTATCATCAGATCCCCCCGCCCATCCTAACACCCTCGCTTGGGCGCCCCCGACCATGCATTAATACTCAATCAATCATAAGAAAACCCTATGTAATTACCCCCTCCTCCCCAAAAATCCCCTACTCTCCTCATCCCCACCCCTCGCACTCTCATCCTCCCCGAACAACCACTCCGCCTCCCGACAATACCTCACACTCCCATCCCCCCTCCCCCTCTCGCTCCCCCAACAAACAACAACCGCATCCACCACCCCCGCCACAATCCCATCCACCGCCCCCAAAATCCCCCACCCAATAGCCGCCGCAATCAACCCCACCACATAAGCATACAAACTGCCCTTGACAGTCGCGCCCGAGCCTTCAGCGGTAGAGAGCGTGAGTGAACGCGCGGTGCTGACCCAGCCGCCGAAACCGAGGGCGAGGGAGGTGATGAAGCGGGTGGCGCGGAGGAGGAGCAGCGAGAGGGTGTAGGAGTGGAGGGGGGTTTGGGAGGGGGAGTTGCGGGTGCGGAAGGGGGTGGAGTCCGGGTCTTTGGGGGAGATGAAGGAGAGGCGGGCGAGGGCGCGGGAGGAGTTCGTGAGGGGCTGGGAGTGGATTGCGCTGTAGGTGAGGGTGAGGGGGTTGGTGAGCGTGGCGATGGAGGAGGGCATGATGGTGTAGGAGCAGATGCCGACGAGGGCGAGGACGCGGCGGGGGAGGATGAGGAAGGGGAGGCGGATTGCGAGGGCGAGGAGGGTGGAGAGGCAGATTGTGCCGAAGAGGGTGGTGGTTGCGTGGGTGAAGGCTGCGTTGATGACGGCGCGGGATGTGGGGGCTGGGAGGGTTAGCCGGTGGAAGTACCATTGGGAGACCGTGGCGGCGGTGGTGGCGCGTTGGATGCCGGAGAGGATGGAGAGGGTCCAGAGGTAGATGAGGACGAAGAAGGTTCCTAGCCACCAGGTGCTGGCTTCGATTATGTAGAGGGTTTTGGCGCTGGAGAGATGTCCGCCGAGGAAGACGCGGGTGAACATGGCTGTCCAGATCCAGGTCCAGGTGGTTACGGCGAAGAGGCTTGCGAAGCCGACGAGGAGGAGACCGGGGTTTGCGGCTAGGATTCTGCAGGAGAATTCGAGGATTGAGATGGCTTTGCTGAAAGAGTGGCGGCCTCGGTAGACTGTGAAGCCCCATAGAATTGCCAATACGCCGGGGATGAAGGAGAACCAACGCATGGCTTTGTCTTGAAGGCTCGCTCCGTGGTATTTTCCTTGGTAGCTTGAGATAAGCGGATAGAGGAAAAAGGAGAAGAGTATCACTGGGACAGCTACGAGGACCATGTAGACCAAAGGTCGAACATAAGATCGGAGTACGGCAAGCCACAGTAGGGAGACAAGGACCGCGACCACTGTGTCTACCGCGAGTAGGTAGTACGAAGCGTGGAGGGTCGTGTAAACAGTGTCACCTAACGGGTGCTTTAACGACGGTGCCGCTGTGTGCAAATAAACGAGAAGAAAGCTTGCGAAGAATGCGGCCAGTGAGATGAGGTACAGTGAGCCCCAAAAAGCGTCATGTCGAGGAGGTTCTGCGATGGCATCGGCAACTGTTGGTGGAGCAGAAGATGCGTCTGAGTCTGGTGGATGCGGTCTGTCAAAGGCATCTTCCGGAGTTGTCTCTTGTGGCAGAAAAGGCGATGTTGGGCCAAATCGGGTGGCATTTGGCAGTTTGCGGAATTGTTGTATCGATGGAGGATCATCGTCAGGTGGTATTTCAATGGCCAAATCGTCCGGGGGTTCGTCTCCATTCATGCTGCCTTGAGTCGTACTTTCAAGTCCTACATCGTCCATTCGGCTTTTACTTGCGCTGCTTGCCTCACTGTTCACTCTGGCAAGATGAACCGTATCGTCTTCGTCTGCTTTGGCGGTACCTGCTCCTCTCCCTCGTCCTCGTGCTTTATCACCCATCCACGAGCTTTTGATACCTCGGCCTCTCTCGTGACCCCGTTCGTCTTTGTTTCGGCCATCGCCGCTGTTGTCTAAGGATCCTCTGCTACCATCGTCGTCTGCTTCCGATGACTCCTCCAGTCTGCTCCCACCAAACTGTCGCCGTGATCGTTGCAACGCATAGAAATCAGCTACCTCTCTTTCGTGCTCCTCCTCATCATCTTCCTCCCTGAACTGATCCGTTGCACTGTAGAAAAGAGGAGCGTTCGCAGCTGCTCTTGATGCAAACGGGAACTGGGAGAATTGCGAAGCGCTGGCTTGGTATGGGTTGCCGGGCGTTGGCCGCTGTAGGAATGATCTCGAAGGCGGAAAACGTGATGAGGCTTGATCATGTCTTCTTTGCCTGTGCAACGGATTCCTGGGCGGTTCTTCCGGCTGAGCAAACCCGATTCTCGACTGTGATTGCGCGAGGAATCTACTGGCATCTAGAGTCTTTGTGAGCCTTATCACTGCATATCTCCTCTCCGGTCAATGTTTCTATCACATAAGAGCTTGACATACACTCAGAAAACATCTTCACACATGCGAGGGTCTCCCTGCGTTCCTCTCCAAGCCTCCCTCAAAAGGATTATGGTTCGCTATATCTGCGGCGATAAGATATCTCTAGCAATGAGTGATGACCAAGCGTCAAGAAGTACCAATAATCTGCTTGATGTCCACTATCGTGATATAGCTGTGGAGGAAAACAGCATGGTCGGGAGTCAGTATGTTTTATAAGAGAGCGGAGATATCACACGTGAATGACGAAAATGAGGTGTTGCCTTGTGAGCAAGGTGTGCATGGAGTCATTCATCCGTAGCCGGTTAGCGGTGAACCGTCCTGACCAATCAGAGCGAGCTATTAACCTTCGATCACATGACACTTCCAATTGCAAATCTAAGGGCTATTAACAACAGACTGATTTGAAGCAGTCCTTATAGAGCGCATATTTGTATCGAGTTCTTGATTCCTGACCTACGCTCAAGCCAGACTTGCATGCCAGATCTGTCGCTTTGCGGAGGAATTCTAGTGAGTGGGGGTCTTCATAGAAGCCTTCGAAGTAATTACACCTAAAGTGAAACGGCAAGACCTTCGCTCCATGAAATGCACCATAGCTCTAAAGTTCAAACTTATTCTGTGAGGGTACCCATCCTGTGGTACCTTGGAATGTGACCGAATGCTCGCTAAATGCATCAATCCTGCTCAGCCATCTTCCTCAGCGTCTCTCTCGTGGCTGCAAGTATCCTACGATTTCGCCTCGCTGGAACAGAATCTTCACAACCTGACATAGACATCAACGCAGGGGAGTCTCCATTGTCGCGCTCCAAGCCAGCTCCTCATCCAACCCACCCCAGCCCCGGTCCATTCCGCAGGTTGTATTGACATCTTCCTCTTCGTCTCTTCGATAGCAACTCCCACTAGTGTTGACACCGTCTCATTGACAGCATCTGCAAGAAATGACGCTTCATCTGTGCAGACTTCTTTCTCCGACCAATTGGTGGCATACGAATGTTGAGGCGCAAACCAGCCGGCGTGAGTATCAAATAGGCATCGATCGGACCAGTAGCATGATGAGGCGAAGAGTATGAGGAGGAGGGCGGAGCAGTAGATACAGGGTCGGTTGGTGATGTAGGTCAAGAGGAAGAATTGGACCATAAAGCTACCCGGGTCAGCTTGTCGAATGCGCCGAAGTGTGGACGAACCTACAGTGGTGATGCATTGACGGATAAGAAGAGGAGAGGGAGCCACGCGCGCAGGCAGAACATCGCTAGACTTTTGAAATGCTGTTGTCGATGGAGGGATACTCGAGTTTCCTGGATAGTAGGCTTGTGTGAAACAATGAACCAAATCTTGAAGGTATTCTAGTGTGAGACGTCATTCGCTTGGATTCGTCTAGCGTAGCCGCAAGCGCCGGGGGTTTTCCGATTTCGACTGCATGTCTGACAAGGGTTTTAGAACTCCGAGAAACATTTCAGTCTTCACAGTAACAGATCTGAACAATGGCTTTACCAATGGATGAATGCTGTCGAAAATTTCGACTGAGTCCCTATGGATCAGGAGCCGTAGATGTTCCATGAACGACTGATCGTTTAGGGCGTGGAGGTGATATCTGATTACAGCTGTCTTCTGCTTTCCATAGTACCGTCGATGCCCTCAGATCTTGCCCACAGATTTCAATGAAAGCATAGGTAGTTCAGGGTCGAGTGAGCCCAGGGGGAGAGATCAGAACTCTCACAAGGACTTATAAATCATGGAGCAAGTGCGTTACCCCTATTAAATCATTGAATTCCTCACCAGCTCTCTTTCACATGAACATATGATTTCCGGAAAGTGTGATACGGGTGAGCATATGACCAGATGAGCAGGTCTATTCGCATCAGCTTTGCGTCACCATCTACCGCTCCTCAATTGGAAAGTGTAGTAACATCGAAGTGAGAATTCGAAAAACGTTTATTCTTGCCCATAAGCCCCAGGATGATCTTCGATATCTTCCAAAAGAGAGACTCAGCATAGGCATTAGCGAAATTAGTCTTTGGGTAACTAATCAAATGGCTTGAATGAGAAAGAGTCTGTTATGCAGAAATCTGTCGAAAAGACGCTATACGCAAAAATCTCACACGGAACTCAGAGCCCGATGAAACATTCTTACATTTTCGGACTATTTCCAGAGCCCCGTACTCAGCATAAGGCGGAGGATTTGGAAAGCCTACCGCGGCCAATTTGCATGTTGCAAGACCAATCGTAAGCTCGTTCATACAGGACCTCACCTTTGACCGTCCAGCCTTGACATCGTGGATGAGCTGAGTGGCCCTAGACGAGGTTCAAGGTGAGCTGGGAATTCATAGCACTGTTGCGAAGAAGATTTGGTTATATTTTAGAATAATCTGTACTGTTTGTCTTCGGACATATGGCTGAATGGTCTAGTGTCTACCACGCTCAACTAATTAGTTGAGCCGGGTTCGATTCCCGATATCGCGTTGTAATTCTTGGCGAGAAAAAATCGTGCTCTCTGAGATGTTTCTGGCATAGTTCAGCTCTCAATCACGTTAGAAGTCCAAGTAGTAAAGCGTAGCAAGATGGCAAGACAAAAACCAATTTCAAAGTAAACTCCGAGAGTTTCTGTAACAGTACACCTAATACTGTGAGTCTTTTGCCATATTGGCGGAACTTTTGCGGAATTTCTTCGTCTTGGCGTTTACGTGTTGAACAAGGCACGTGCTAGCACTGTGTCTTTTTTTGATACCTATATCTTTGGCAGAAAATGAAGACACCACCAACGAGCATATGGACCACGACGCTTCGAGGAAGATCAATCCATCAGCTCAAGGAACACTTGGTTACATCTGAGATTGCATTAAGCTCAGTCTTCACAATTCTACAGTTGATTATGTCATCTAACGATCAAAACGCTCTAAGTTCATGAGGCTGATATGAAGGTGCTAATTGAATGCGACACTCCCAAGGTTGACTAGGCAAGATGAACCCTCTCACCAAGTTGCTGTTTTGTGAGAAGCGAAACCTGCCCGCCAGCGCCGATACACATTGAAGCGGACTTCATAGAGAAAATTGTGGTAAGTGTGGCAAGCCACAAGATCTAAGGCATACATGCCAGTCATGATATTCTCTAACTTAAGTCCGCTTATACCTCAACTCGAAGATAACAATGTCTCCATTGTAATTGTCGGATTAAACATTCAAGTCAGTCCTAGCATCTACAGACTGCTGCCTAGATGAGAGGACTGCTATCCTACTAATCAACGGGTGTGCATCCAGAACTAATGGCAAATCGATGGGAACGATTTTCATAATTGCCTGAATGAAAACGCTAGCCATTTGCTGATGGAGTACGAGCCCAAGATGTACACCATGATAGCATTCAATGCAATGCTGATCTCGTACAAGGAAAGTGATGGTGCAATGGCATGACCGATTCGAAGATATGATTGCATTCGTCATACATTCAAGAGATGATTCAAGTTCACTGTTGGCCTGCAAAAATGTATGTGGGGCGTAAGCCATATTCAATTAATTGACAATAGAAAAGGGGCTAGATCTCTTGGATATGTGCAATCGATTTTTGAACATTACTGTGGTGCCTAGCGCACCGATTGAGGTCTCTATAGCCTTCAGTATGACATCATCATTATTGAAAGCTTCAAATTATTCGGTACGGTGAATAATACCTTGGTACCTAATGTATTTCAAACTACTAGCAATTCCTCCGGGCCCGCAGTTCCTCCAAGCGTCGACTATGAGTGCCTTCCTAGGACAGGTCTCGGTGATTCATAGACTTTGATATCCTTGAGTCAAAATTAGATCGCTCTTTCTGCACAAAGTTCTGTAATTGCTACAACCTAAGTAAGTAGCTTGATGTGGTGAAATTAAGGTAGATCTTGCAATTCAACTAGCGTCAAAAAATCAAGATCGTAGCGCACTCGCTAGCGCGCCTGCACCCGCCCGATTTGTTATATTTCCTTTCCACATCCCTCCCCGGTTGACATCCATTTCACGGTCATGGCCGACCATCAACCGAAGTCTGTCGGTGCACTCGCACCTCCGTCAAGTTCACCTCAGACTCCATTCTCCATGACTCACCAGGCAGGCCTCATGTCGCCTAGCCTCCCCTCCACCTTCAATGCACCTCACAATACTCAGAGTCGGACCTCCACCCCTACTCGCGCCACTGCTCCAGCAGGCGCTCAAGTGAGCTCGTCTCTGCTCAATTTACTGAAGTTTGGTACCAAGGCAGCTTCTCCACAATCCTCTCAACACGCGACACCGGCCTCGAGACCTGCATACGGCAGTCCCATAGCGCATAGCCTACATGGCCGTGGAATATCGGCTTCCGATATGGCAGCATCGTTCACTGGTGGGACATCTTCTACTCCGACACCGAAAGAGAAACCGCAAGCTACATCTTCTACGAACCATCAAGACACACTGCTACGGCTCCTCAACCAGACGACGGCGCGGTCAGAAACTGCTCAACACAAAGACCCTGGATCTCGAGGCATAGGTGCCAAACCAATGCCAGACGATCGGACAGGGTCTTTCGTTGGAGACAAGCATCCATCTGTGGCCAATGCCAAGACTAGCAGCTCGGGTCGTCATGAGTCACCAATCCGCTTCTTCGGTAGTAACGAAGAGACGGCGCCTACACCTTTCGAGCCAATTGTGTCTCCGAAGGCTGACTCTTCTCAAAAGACTGGTTCGATTTTTACATATGTTAATCCCTTCGAGCAACTTGCAGCTTCGTCGCCCCGTAATACTAAGCCTAAGAGCATTGCGAATGGTGATAAGCGGAGGATCAAGTCCCCATCACCAGCAGCTGTGCATGCTTCTTCGCGGAGGAAACTCACCCCATCTGGTAGCGAAGTATTACAGAGCATTGAGTCTCCAGTATTGGATCATGCGAACAATGAACGTACTCAGATCGAGGCGCTAATGGGTATTGGTGCACCCAGTCGAGACGCCGAGACAGTCGCTGAGGCTCTGAACGAAGTCGGTGACAAGGTTGATAGACAAGTTGAAAGCGCTTTAACCAAAATTGAAGAGAAGGCCGACGCCAAAGAGCAAGAATCTCAGATTAAATCCAAGGGCCCTGCTGAAGCTTCGCAAGAAATTTTGAAAGACATCGAGTCCCAAGCGCATGACATTGCTGTCGATGTGAAACAGGAACTAGACAAAGAGGAAAATATGGGGCTACTCGAAGAATCTATGCCAAGGCCTGTGGCAGAAGCGATCAAAGACGTGATTAACGAAGCTGCAGAGGAAAAGATGGCCGACGATTGGGAAAGCGCCGAGGGTGAAGAGATAGCTACGAAGAATGAGGTATCTCAAATTGTTCAAGTTCATCAATTTCCTATGCGGCCATTTGTCTCTATAGATATCATTCAGAAGGAAGGCCCAGATCTCAAGATTCGTGATGAGGCTGTTATGCACATTGCACGCTTCAAGAAAGACTTCGATCAAGTGGACAGGACTCTAGCAACTGCCAGCAACGAGTTCATCGTGTACAGCATGCCTAAGAACGGTGGTATTCGAGTCATTCAGCAAGACAATGGGCAAAGCAGCTCAATATTTTCGAAGTCTCAAGATCGCATATTCAACGTTGCAATATCTACTGCTCAGTCTGGAAGCTCAATGCGGGGTACCCAGACAATCATTGCCACGGGTGTGAGCGGGACTGTGTACTGGACTACTATCGCTAAGCCAGGAGAAGAAGTCACGGAGGACAGCATGGAGAAGCAGGGTCTAATGATTCCTCCAATGTCTTCTCAATCAGACTCAACCTCAGGTGGGCAATTGAAGACACGCGCAAAGAAGAGCAACCGTCATCCTGAATTCTTTGCAATTGGCCGGGGCAAATCCATCCAAATAATCTTCACGGTGAACGCTCAAAGCTCAGGATTCGTATCGAAGGAAGGGCTTATGGACACCGAAAAGTACTTCGCAGACCGCAATCTGAAGGTTACTACTGGTAAAGCTGGCAAAGACTTCACATTTAGTGAAGATGATAGCACAATTGTGTCCCTTGATAAAACTGGCAAGCTCAGAATCTGGGATATTCGTGATCTGACAGATGAGGCCAATGAGGCCAAGTCCTTGATGACCCCCATTGAAGTCAAGACACCAATTCTCACGTTCAGCACAGCCCATTCATCGGAGAAGTCCTGGCCAACATCGGTCCTCTTTGTGGATAAGTTGCGCCCCTACACCAAAGGAACGGCGTTACGATACATCATCGTAGGTATGAAGCAGAACCACACACTTCAGCTTTGGGATCTTTGTCTCGGCAAATCCGTGCAAGAATTGAGTTTTCCCCATGAATCCGAGACCGATGCTATCTGCAGTGTCACATACCATCCAGCTTCTGGTATCATTGCCGTGGGCCATCCGACGCGCAACTCCATATATTTCATCCACTTGTCAGCGCCGAAATACAACTTGCCAGCTATGTTGCAAGCCAAATTTGTGCAGCGTCTTGCCAATAAAGACTCCACGTTACCAAAAGCAGAAGCCACCGCAATCATGAGTGGTATGCGAGAATTCTCCTTTGCTGAAAAGGGTCAGATACGTAGCATTGAGCTAGTCTCCTCCAGCGGCGAGACTTCCAGATCTGCTGAGGATGAAGAAGATCCAACTCTGTTCGAACTCTACGTGATGCATTCCAAGGGCGTCACATGTTTGGGGATTAAGAGAGAAGATCTGGGTTGGTCGAAGGAGAGCAAAGTTCTTCATCCCGTCGATGCTGAGAAGGAAGGTTGCATTGTTGTCAAAGAGCTCCGTGAGGTATCGGCATCATCCACCACTGAGCATTCGGCAGCCTCCATTAATGGAGACGCCCAAACGTCCGCCACTCCTGTCAGGGCAAAGACTCCTGTGAAAGAAACTGCGAAGACTACGCGCACCAACGTAGATAGTGTGAAGGCTTCTCCGGCAGTCGTTCAAAAACAAGAGAAGAAGAAGAGCAAGCGAAACGGTGTAGCGGAGGGTGAAGCCGGTTCGCAGGCGACAACGACACCTCCAACGTCAGAATCATATGCCAGCGCAGTCCAACGAGAGTCAACTCCTCAACCTCAGGCCACACCAAATGTGACGAAAGAAAATGTTCGACCTCATTTGCAGAAGGGCACTTCACTCGATGCTCCGGAGACGGCGCCCGCTTCAGCCAACGATCGATCAAATCGCTCAGTAGCAAATGGGGACTCGATCAGTGTCGGCATATCCAGCGACTTTCTCGACAAAGAGCTCAAGAAGATTGAGCGCGGGGTATCTGAAGAATTCAACAACGTACTTGGCCGGGAGCTAGAGGCCCTGTATCGCCGCTTCTCAGAAGACAAGCGTGTTCAGGATGCCGCAGGATCAGCCAAACAGGATGCGATGCTTCGCCTTGTCTCGAGTACCTTGAGCGAGAACGTGGAAAAGTCCCTATCACGTATAATCCATCAGAACATCCATGACTCGGTCGTTCCCTCCATCAATAGTGTGACCTCGGCTCTTTTGAAAGCTACGATTGAGACCTCGATCGCTCATCATGTCGATGAAAAGCTGGCTCCCGCCCTAAAGCAGGTCCTCCCGGATGCGGTTGGTCGGACGATGCAGAGCCAACAGGTGCTTCGCTCAGTATCGGAGCAGGTCACCAAGACTGTCACTGGCCACGTTGAACGGGAGTTCTCTACGGCGCTGGACAAGTCTATTGTACCCGCATTCACTAACCTTGCCGTCAGCGTTGCTCACAAAGTCAGTGAAGACACAGAGCGTCGTGTTCGTGAGCAATTAGTGCAGGCCGAAGTCCAACGTCGCGAGGACAGCCTCAAGATTGATCAGCTCACTAATCTCGTCCGTGGCCTTTCGGAGACGATTCATACGATGGCGGCAGCACAGTCAGACTTCCAGGTTGAAATTCTCAAGCAACAACAGAAGGCTGCCGAGAGTGGCAGCAGTAGCTTGGCTCATCAGTACTCTCCGACTCCTAGCGAGTCTGCATCCATGGCAGGATCACCAGAGCAAGCAGAATTGGACGCGGTGACCGTTGCAATGAATGAGGGTCGCTTTGAAGAGGCTACTGTTATGGTTTGTAACTCATGACTTCAGTGGGCAAATGCAGCGGCTAACCCTCTTACAGTGGCTTCAGTCCCAACAGCAGGTGGAGTTATTCGATCAGCTGTTCGTTCGTTGCGACCCGAACTATCTCCGACAAACCTCGCCCTTGGTCATCCTTTCTGTAGGAGCAGCGGTGACCTCGTCGTTGGCGACCAATGTCATGGAGCGGTTGACTTGGCTTGAGACAGTATTTCATTCAATTGATACTAGGGTGCGTTGCTCCTTTCACATCCTGACTACATTTCTAATTTACACCTTGCTAGGACCCCGAGATTCGTGAGGTTGCTGGCAAAATCTTGGAAGTACTCAATCAGCGCCTTGAGGGCGAGTATATGCAAATCGCAGAGAGCCAACCTCAGAGCCCGGCTTTGCGCAAAATCCCCGGCTTGGCGAGAATTGCACGTGAGCTTAGGGCCCGTACATCCTAAGTGTCCAGGACGACGTGGATCACCTCGATTAATTGGGATGTGCTGGATATACATATCGAACGTAAGCTATGATATTGACCACCCCTTCAGAGCCCTCCCTCGGCTGACCTTTGGAGAAGCTGCTGGACACTTTCAATGCTTGCAACCATGACGGCATTGCACATACGATTGCATACTTGGTCAATGTTAATACCTGGCGCTTCACATACGGGATATTCTCTTTCTCCAGCCCCTGCTTGGATTGCTACCTGTGTCATCAATAGCTTGGCGCCCAATTTTAAACTTCACGATCGACCTTTTTTACGACGGATTTCTACTTTCACGACCATGAAAGCTACGACGGGTGCTTGCGTTCACGGTCTTCTGCATAGTCGGAGCTAGGCGGCATTCAATCGCATTGATGAAGAGAATCTTGTCATCTCTTATCGCTTTCAGGCGTCCGACGATTGATAGGTCACATAGTGTAGCATAGCGTTCTCACCAAAATCCAATTCGAGCTCTCAAGTTGTTCATTGCAATGCTTTCTAACGCCTTTATTTGATATACACATCTGAAGTCTTACTTCGCTCGATTTTTGCGATCCTCCGAATTTTCTATGTCTCGTATACTCGATATGTTGCCTGAGAATATCTGCCTCTTCCGTAAATGCACCGGCGTTTCGTTTTCTGGTACGCCTGGAATTGTTTTCTCAAGACCCTGTGAACATTGGATTTAGCATTTGATAAACCCCCGGCAGGAAGACCGGACGTACTAGCTTCTCAAACACACACGCATTGAGCAATTGCTCTGGTCTCCTGCAGTGCCATAACGACTGATTGTTGTTATCTAGGCATTGCCAGTGCTTCCGAAACTGATCGATGCAGTTCCTGTTGATATCCTCTATCCTAGTTGTCACATTTGAATCAGCCCATGGTCTTCTGATGCACCATATGCCAATCCAACGATAGTTCATTCTACCAAATCTCGGAGAACTCATTGTCTTCTTCAATCCACCACGTTCGATCCGAACCCTCAGCCCTTAGATGCACCCAAAAATAGAAGCAACTCACACACTAGCCGCACACCGTGTGATCTTCCTCCCCTCCCTCATACATTCTATCTCCCCCTTCCCATGCGCCTCCGTCTTGCATTTCATATAATCATCATTGAACGCCGCACACCGAGCGCCGATGAAGAAAGAAGCTGAAAGTAGGGGCGCGGAGGAGGCGCCGATTTCGGGGACTTTGGGGACGGAGTCGGGGAGGGGGGTCGTGTCGATTAGGACGGATTGGTTGAAGCTGGGGGGTGAGGTGTTAGTTGGAGAGGGGAGGGGGGGAGGGGGGAGGGGGGAGGGGGGTACCGTGGCTGTCGGGCGGACATCGTGAGGGTGGGGGGGGTGCCAATGGGTGATGGGAAAGAGGTGGAGGGGGAGAGTAGGACTATGGGTGGGAGCTTGAGCTTGGGGATTGGTGGGTTGTGATTGGTTGGGCGGGAAGCGCGTTTAGGGAAAATAAATCTACGGGGTTGGTCTCGAGGAAAGATGTAGTGAAACAGCCTCCTGGTCACTTGTACAGACCCACAAGTGTCCTGTCTGCGAGGTATCACGAAAAGTCCGCTCGCTTGACACCATGATCTAATCATCGCGACCTTCTTTCCTGCTCACAGAGCGCGCCTCTCCCCAGCACCCATCACCTCCGCGCCTTTACTGCCTACGTTCTGGAGATCGCCTGGTTCACAATCGTAATGTCTTCAGTATTTGGTTCGAATACTTCCAATGCATTCGGCTCGAATACTTCCAATGCGTTTGGCTCGACAGCCAATAACGCGCAGAAACCGCTGTTCGGATCGCTGAACACGAATACAACATCTCAGGCGCCCAGTGGTGGAGGGCTTTTTGGCTCGACGGCTCAGCCTCAGACTGGAGGGGGAATATTTGGCTCATCTACATCTCAGGCGCCGTCAGGTGGTGGGTTGTTTGGTTCGACGACTTCTCAAGCCCCTAGTGGAGGGGGAATATTTGGCTCTTCGACGTCTCAGGCGCCGAGCGGTGGAGGGCTTTTTGGCTCAACGGCCCAGCCGCAGACTGGAGGAGGAATATTTGGCTCATCAACATCTCAAGCGCCGTCAGGAGGTGGGCTGTTTGGTTCGACGACATCTCAAGCCCCGAGTGGAGGGGGGTTATTTGGTTCCACGAGTCAGCCTCAGACCGGTGGAGGTCTGTTTGGTTCAGCAGCACCTCAGGCTCAGACTGGAGGTGGACTTTTCGGCTCTACCGCACCTCAGGCGCAGACAGGAGGAGGTTTGTTTGGTTCAACGAATCCGCCCCAGCAAAGCGGCGGTGGACCTTTTGGGTCAACTGCTCAACCTCAGCAAAGCGGTGGAGGGCTTTTTGGTGGGACTACGAACCAACAGCAGAATCAACCACAACAAGGTGGTGGGATATTTGGGGGCTTTGGTCAGAACACGCAGCAGCAACAACAGCAAAACCAACAGCAGCAGAGTCAGCAAATTCAGCCGCAACACGCCAGTCTTTTTGGCCAGACGCAGGGGGCGCCTCGATTATTTGTAACCTCTGAAAATGGTCTCCGTAAGTCTATCCTCCTTGCTACCAGTGCCAAGTCCATTGTAGCTGAGTCGCGTAGCCCAGAAGTCTGTTACAGCTCAAATGGAGCTGGCGTTCCAGAAATGGAACCCCCAGTCTCCCGAAACATTATTCCAAACTTACCTCTACAATAATGTCCCAGTCGATCAAGCACCCTTCTACGGCCCAACATCCCTAGACAATGAAACCAAATGGGAAGAAGCGCTCGCCAAGAAGCCCAGCCCAGGCGCGGTGCCAATCCTCGCCCAAGGCTTCCAAGCTCTAGGAAATCGCATGATCATGCAAGTTCAAGCCCTCGAAACGTTACGCGGGCGATTACACGAGATCAACGAGGGACTGAATAGTCTGCTCCAACGGCACGATCTGGAAATCTCCATCCGCGCGGCCGAGTGTCGAAGAAAGCACTTGAGAATCAGCCAGCAATGTCTCAGCTTGGCGGCGAAGACGCAGATACTGAGGAACAGGGGATATGCGATGGATAGCGCGGAGGAGGAATTGAGGAAGAAGCTTATGCAGTTGGAACGGAGAGTCTTTGATCCGGCGCTGAATGGCAGGGGCGAGGAGATTTGGGCGCGAATGGTCAGTGTGAGGGAGAGGGGGAGGCAGTTGCAAAGGGAGTTTGAGAGGGCTGGGTCGGGGTTGGTGTCGCAGGGTGGGAAGGGGTTGGATGAGGATGTTATGGCGAAGGCGAAAAAGGTAGGATCCCTTGTGCATGCCCCTTGCTATTGAAATTGTGAGTGCTGACTGATGTTCGTGACAGATCTTGGAAGATTATAGCTCCCAGCTCGCACATTTGACGCGGGAGATGGCGCAGATACAGAAGGATTGGGCCGAGTGGGAGGCGGCGAAACCGCCGCCTTTTGCGAGGTAGCGAATCTATGTTCAGTCATTTAGTATTGGGTGGGTTTATATGCATAGAGTAGCGATTCGACATGGGGATATCACAATGCTATTATGTTCTCGCAACCTTTCCGTGGCGTCTTGCTGGTATTCTGACAAGCTGTATCTTACACATCTCTCTCTCCCGTCGTTTGAAAACGCCCTGTGTTTGCATCGCTGCTTGCTTCTCCTCATGCGCCCATGTAATTTGATGCTGATACCGATGTTCCATGTCCTTTATACAAGTTTCTTAACATAGTCGATCACAAACGGCGCTGTGATATCGCATCCCCGCGTTAGGCACAGATCGGAAACATTTTGACGCCAACGACCTAGGGCGGTAACTCACAAAGATACAGTATCACCGCACCGGCAGCTACTTGCTTCAATGTGGTGTTCGCCTCGTCTTCAGCTTCCTATCTCCGCGTTTTTGTCAGCTATAAGCCACTAAGCTGCTCATGCCTTCCCTCCATAGTCGCGCTGCGGTATTCCGCATTCAGAGGGGATACTGTGAGGTCGTACCTTCAACTCGGCTTTGCTGGGTGGTTGTTGCGCTGGATGGAGTCTTAGTGGATGTGTGGGAGGGGAAAGGGGGAAAGCTTACGGCCGCCGAACATTGTGGTTGCGTTTGAGCTGAGAGGTTTGGGGTGGAGGTTGGGAGGATGTGCTGGTTGTAAGATGGGGTTTGAGATTGTTTGGTTGGACAGAGTCGTGAATAATTTTATTTGATAAGGCTGAGGTCGAATTTGGTTAGCTTCGATATTTATGCTGTCTCTTATGGATTCTGGTAATAACGACAGGGAATAGACGTTTTGGCTATTACAAGCTTATCGTTCCGTTCAATTATGCCTCGCTGACTGTAGTCGTAATCTGTGTGCTGTACAATCATACAACCGCCAAAGCGCCGCCCGCTATGCATGACCCATTTCTATATCTATGCCATATACATCACACCCAGTTGCTGCCTTGCCTTTGCCGGTTGCCTCTTTGGCGGCGGCGGGAATAGCTGGCCTCCATATGTGGGTGACTGTCTCATGTTCGATCGAAAAGTTGGTATGAGGGACGAGGGAGGAGTGTTCGTCATTCCTTGGGGGTTTTGAGGCTTTGTCGCTGATACCCACGCCTGCTATGGCCTGGGCTGCTGATTCTTCCGACCTCACCCTCAGATTTTTCGGTTTTAAATACCTTCTCGCTGTCGATAGTCCCGTTAATAGTAACGGGAGGATCCTGAGAGCTTTGTAGTCATGCTCTGCAGCTTTGCGAGGAGAGACAACATTCTTGGTCACTCGGCCTCTGATAGTCTTCCAGCGCTTGTTCGAGCCGTTAGAGGCGCTGACGGTTGAAGGATAGGTATCCGCGGAGACAGTCTTGGGCAGTGTAAGCGCTTGCTCGGCGCTGGTTTTATCTTTGGTATCGACATACCCATAGCGCCTTCTCCGTCAACAACATCCCCCTCCCCACCCCTTCTTCCCTTTACCCCCACCAGCATCCAACCTTACCGTCCCTCCACCCGCCTTCTGTCCCGGCCCAGTGCCAGGTCCTCTGACTCCACTTCTCCGATCATTCAAGTCATATCGGCCTTTCTCGATGTTCTCATAGATGCGCTCGGCGACCTCGAGAAAAGCCCTTTCGACGCCTTCTCCGCTCTTGGCGCTGGTTTCAACGTAGCGCATTACACCGTTTTTACGACACCACTCTTCTGCTTCGGGGACTGTGACGGCTCTTTTGTTCTCGGAGACTAGGCCTTGAGCTGCGTTTGCTGATCCCCTGGAGACGGTGGAGGAATTGGCGAGGTCCGATTTGTTTCCAACGAGTATGACTACAATCCCTTCCTCAGCTATCTGCCGTAGGTCATGTAACCAGCTGGTGGCGTGCTCAAACGTCTCTCTCCTCGTGATATCAAAGACCAGCAGTGCACCACTTGCGCCCCTGAAGTAACTCCTAGTGATGGACTTGTATGTCTCCTGCCCTGCCGTGTCCCAAAGCGACAGCTTCATCTTCTTCTGAACTTGTCCCGGATTTGAAGCCGGCAAGCCTGATGTTGTCGATGCTGAAGCGGAGAGAGAGCTATTTGCTGGAGGGCCGACAGGGACTATGCGAGAGCCAAATTCCACACCTATGGTCACATCGTGGAGAGCGCTGAATCGGCCTTCACAAAGACGGATGGTGAGTGAGGATTTACCGGTAGCAGAGTCGCCGATGCAGACGAGTTTGGCGATGTAATTCCATGGTTGAGTCATGGTATTGCTTCAAGATAGTGGAAGGGGACTTTGAGGTCGGAGCGGGAGGGAGATTTGTAGCAATGGGTGATTTCGAAAAGTTCATGTGATATGTGATTCAATCAGCGCTTGCTCTAGACTCCTCACGCAGAGGCCATTTTCTGTGGGTGAGAAGAGAATCGACAACCAGACGATCTTGACTCCGGGAAGAGGCAAAGCTCCCGCTAGCGGCCGTGAAAGGAGCACTAGATAAGGTAGCCTTGCTGAACCTTGCTCGCCTTGCTCTAGAATGAGAATGCTTCAACTTTGATTACATTACCCCTATGTTCGAAAGCGGCGCAACTCCGGTAAAATTTTGGCTTTCCACATAACCCCCACTAAATTTTATATGCTATAACTGCTAATTAATATATTTAAACCTATATAACCTTATAATACTATCTCGTCGCCCGAATAGGTAATTATAAGGCTACGGATTCGATTCTCTTAGTATTTTATAATATTAACTAACTTATCCTAGGTAGAGATAGCTCCGAACCTCTCGGTATAGTAGAAGGATCGCATTTAATAATAGGTCTTTAATAAAACTCCTATTAACGTTATAGTATATATCGAGTATATATATAAGACTACTATCTATCGTATTATTAATAACTTCCTCGCCTTCGGTTCGTATACTACTCTACTAATAAGGAAGATAGGGAGGCCTTTCGCTATTCCACCTATAGTAAGAATTAGGTTACGAGGGTTTATCGAGAGTAAACTATAGGTATATTAGGATAAAATATAGGACTATCTCTTTAATATATAGGACGTATTCGCTAGTTAGCCTACGGTCTTAAAAATACTACGTTCTATAAAGATTAGTCGGAAAAACCTTCGTCGTATAGTATTAGAACAGTCGTAAGTCTATCGCGACTCCTACTCCCTCGAAGTTAGTAGATATACTGTTACGAAGGCTTGGCGCCTTGGCGCCTTAGCAGCCGTCTCCTTATACTTGTAGGCTTCTCATTAGATAACAATTAATTATTTATATAAATAATACACTTTCTTATAATATCTTATAATAAATAGTAGCAATACTATATAGTTAACGTTACTAGCACCATTAACTTGGCAGTACTAGACGTCGATAAACTAGGTCCCCGTTATAATTAGAATCCTTCTCTAACGTAGCCCGAAGTCTTCCGCACTAATCGCCGATAACCTAATCGGTTAGGAATCGCTAACTTATTAGTAATTATCCCCGCTATCCTCTCGACGATTCTCCTATTATCTAATCTTCTTAACGACTCTTCGTCCTCTCTCTTCGCTACTAAGTCGCTAGTCTAACTTACTATAGTCGTTTAGCTCTTTATCTAGCTCCTTCCTACTTTTTAGTATTAGCGGAGGTAGGAACCTCCTACTTATAGCTAAAATCGGATTTATTAACTTAACTTACCTTTCTCTCTTATTAAATTCTTAGACCTTATTATTCCCCTTATTTACTACCTACTTTATTACTTACTTTAGCCCTTAATAAGCTCTTTCTACAATTATATTAGAATATATATCGGACCCTAAAGGCCTTATCCATTAGCTATGATTTTTCGCTAAGAGGTGGATTTATTAGCTATAGTATATCGCTAAGAGATTACACCACGTAACCCTAGGAATATTAAAAATCTCTACACCCTCTTACTACCCCTTACCGTCCTCTATACTATCGTATAATCCTATACTATATCCTAGTAAACCTATACTAAATACGTATACCTCCGTCCTATCGCTAACTTCTACGCTTCCTAGTCTACCTTATATATATTAGCTCTCTATAGTCGCTATCGCTCTACTAAAGCTACTTCTAGAGTACGACGACGTCCACTATAGGAACTTAACTAGAATATACTCTTATAGAACCCTAGATAATCGAAACGAGCCCATATACCTACCGTACGAACCCTTCCTATTTCCCGCCTTCGGCTATACCGTCCTATATAGCGCCCTCTCCCTCCTACTCCTCCTACTCCTACTCCTCTACCGCTAACTATAAGATTACGTCCTCTTCTATACGTCCTTATACCTCCCCGTACTATTAGTATACTATCCCCTACCGAGTCCCTCCCTTTATTATACGACCTCTTATCCTAATCCGATACCCCCGTCTACCGCCTACGCCGCCCCTAAAGACGTGCTACCGCGTACACCGCCCTACGTAGTCTTATTAGGAATTACTAACCTAAGACTTACGATTTAGGTACGTATACTAAGATTTACCGTCTTTACTCCGCCCTATACTAGAACGTAGAATTAAAATAGGGTGCGTATACTTTTATAAAATACTATTCTAAAGGTAATAGTATACTTAATCCTCTACCGGACCCGCCTATACTCCTATAGATATTACTCTAGGGTAATATAGCTCGGTCTAAATATTTCCTATTAAATAT
>JAABUP010002292.1_pt1 | contig 37599 bp, 55 predicted proteins | sample 5559201 | NCBI WGS metagenome assembly JAABUP01 (sample SAMN10711887, study PRJNA513373) | rock metagenome | isolation source: Antarctica rocks | place: Antarctica
ATGATGATGATGATGATGATGATGATGATGATGATGATGATGATGATGATGATGATGATGATGATGATGATGATGATGATGATGATGATGATGATGATGATGATGATGATGATGATGATGATGATGTCGACGCTATCAGAGAACTAGTGAGCTCATGTATGAAGGGCTGCTACTACAGCTTTCTATCTGCTGCTCATGCTGAGTCAACAGCACCAATAATGACTCAACATGAGCACCAAACAAACAGCTGTAGTAGCAGCCCTTGATACGTGAACCCACTAATTCTCTGCGTACGTGTTCATGCAGGTGGCATGACTGATGTGCATCACAGTGCTTGCAGCAGAGTCCTGCACACAGCTTGCTGTCATTAACCGAAGCTTCTCACACCATGCTGCTGTCCTCTTCATCAGTGCATCATCAGATCAATGCCCACCCACATCTGGCACAATTTCACACAATACGATCGCGAAGAAGGTACAGTTGTAGGTCCTCTGCAATGGATGCACCATCATTTATGGTACACAGTGGATCTGGTACACAATATTGATGGTTGTTACTATTATTATTATTATTTTTATTATTATTTTTATTAGTAGTATTAGTGTTATTATTATTATCATCATCATCATCATCGTTACTACCATAGTTGTTATTGTTGTCGTAACATGCATCCTGCCATCCCTACCTTGGGTTGTGCCACACCAGCATCGTCAACCTGAACAACACTGATCAGGCCATCGCTGCTGCTGGCCTGTCTGTTGGAGCTGTAGCGCTGAAGGTACCGGATCTTCTCATACAGGCTCACATTGTCTGCCTCCTTGCCTGCCAGCTCCCCCTGACACTGCTGCACCTGCGTCCTGCATGTGGCGACTTCTTCCTCCAGCTGTGACACCCTGTAACAGCAGTCAAACGGCGTCAGATGCCCATTTGAGGCTTATGAAGCTGCAGGTGCTGGTCTGCCGGTTATATCTCTCTGTCTTGTAGCTGTGACATCTTGCAACGGTTGTCAGACGGTGTCACATGCCTATATGAGGCCATTTGAAACTTTGATGTTCTGGTCTGCCTGTTGTGCTGCCAGCGATTGATTTGCAGATATTCCCTTTGTTCACTCAGGCATCACACTGCTGGGCATTGAATCTTGATGGGCCAGCTTGCATTGACATTGCTGCAATTGGAGTCAAAGGCTGCCGTCTGCCTGCTCGCACAGACACTTCTACAGTGATGGTCAGACGCACAAAGAGGGCAAATTCAATTATCTATTTGCTGCTTAGGACTATCCCCCCTTGCAAAGCACTTTACATGGGCCAGCGAAGCCACACAATACATTGTAACCACATAGCAGAGGCTGGTATTTACCGTGCACGGAAGCGATCACGCTGACTGGTGACAATTCCCAGAAGCTTTGGCTGTAAATGTGCGCCTGTTGCTTGGCTGCTCAATGTGCCTGCAGTGTCACTGCCCTGCACACCGTCAGCTTCTGCATCCACCTCCTCTGTGATTTGGCCCTCAGGAGACGAAGAGGTGCTGATTGAGCTGCATGACAAGTAACAGACAAGTAAGCAGCTTCATCATACAAACAGGCTGCAGGTCACATGTGTATTGCGCTGTGTGCAGCAATGCTGCTATCTTCCTCTCACACAAGCAGATCTCTGCACATCTGCTGGGTTTTAGGAAAGAAAAGAAAAGAAAAGAAAAGACTACGCCTTTCGGCGTCAATTTAATGAGAAGCCAAAAATTATACCGGGCTGCCCAGATGCTGGGTTTTACATATACCTGCAATGCAGCTGCCCTGCTGTCATGAGCCAGCAGCCAGCAGACTCAGAAGCAGTACACATAAGTGCAGCTATGAAGCAGAGCCAACCTAAGCTGACATCAGCGGAAGGTGGAGCCTTTGCTGAGGTATACATTTGATGGGCTCAGTCAATCTTGTGTTACTGGAGCTGGTGTGTCAGTGCTTACTTGTGCATCAAGTCTATTCTGAGGTGCTTGACGACGGTGCTTACCTGTGCATCAAGTCTATCTCCAGCTGCTTGATGAGGGCCTTCTGATGCGCATCTTGGGACCTGGCTTTCTGAAGCTGCTGCTGCAGGGTTTGTATGTCACTCTGCTGCTCTGTGGTACTGTTCTTCAGCTTTGTCAGCTCTGCGTTCAGCTTCCTATTTCGCTCCTGCAAGCCAGTGCCATGTATGGTGCCTGAGCGGCTGTTATACGAAGACTCAGGGTAAAGTCTAAAGGAAAAGACCAATTAGTAAGACCGTGTGAAATTACTGAGTGAAAAGACCAAGTAAACAGATGCCTGTCAGCTGGCTCAAGACATTTGAACGTACCTAATCTCACAAGGCATCACAGTTTGGACTGATGCTGCTGTGACAAGAAGCAAAGATCACTGCACAGCTGTGTTCCCAGCCATGCATCATTGTCTTGTCATGATGCAACTCTTATCAGTGCCACATGGTGACATTGCTCACAGCGTTATGGTGCACCTGCTTTTGAGCCAAATTGTGACTGTCAGTGTTGGGAACTGACTCTGCTGAAGGAAACTTATGTACAACTCATGCCTAGAAATATCTGCAAAGATGAAAGCCTGCCAGATATGTTATGGGTAAGATGTGTCAACAGTAGGATACAATACCTGCAGGCTTTGTTATCTGCAGAGTATAACCAACTAGTGAGATATGATACCTGCAGGATGCGATGCAGGGTGGAAGAAGTCATGGTGCCCCCTGCACTTGTGGGCCTCTCCCCCTGCGGGGCGTCCCAACCTTCTGCTTCTTCAGGGCTGTCCACCATTGCTTGCAACATGGTGATGCGCTGTTGCAACCTGCAGCAAACAACTGAAATGCCAACTGGAAAGGCCACCGGACAATGATTGGAAGGCATGTGCGAGGCAATGCAATGGCGATGTCATCTGCTGCTTCACACAGTCTTTTGTGTTGTCCCCAATCCAGGAATTTGGCCATCACAGCGTTATTGGAACCAGTTGTTCCAACGCAGATGTATCGCTCACCCACCGTACACAACATGTCAGATGGTCTAGTCTGTAGGGCTGTAGGGCTGTAGGGCTGTTGATTGTATTGCCCCTGTGATAGTGCTAGGAAAGTGCTAGGAAATGCTAGCATTGATGTCGGCAGACGCCCACATGATCAGCAAGGTTTCTGAACGCAGTGCTTTGACTGCGCATGCTTCCACACGCAGCATGTGGATTCATGCGCGGTCAAGGCACTGCGCTCACCAAGCTTGCTGAACATAATGGAGGGTGCTGACATGAACCCTGGCATTTGTCAGCACTGCATCAAGGCCCACCGGAACAGACAGACAGACAAACGGACAGTCAGACCAATGCCAAAATTCATTTGTGAGCACTCCAACAAGGGCCGCCGGAACAGACAAACAGACAGGCAAATGCTAGAATTCATTTGTCAGCACTACATCAAGGGCCCACAGACAGACAGACAGACAGACAGACAGTTTACGTACTGTGATGCCAATAATCCTATCTGCTTCTGCTTGTCCTGCCTTGTCAGGTGTTGTCGAGAAAGCTCTGAGCCCCCGCAGCTATGGGCACGGGTGTGCAAGCAGTTAGAAACTGTGCAGCTTACCTTTGCAGCTCTTCAGGCTGAGGGCGGCTGGCCAGCTGCTCTTGTGTGGCGCTCAGCTGTTGCTGAGTGCTCTCCAAGTCTTGCTGCAGTCGCGAAGTGTCTTCTGCATGACTCGCCTGGGCGGCCTGCACCACGCAAATGGGTCCAGGCATATTGACTTGGGCAGCAACGCTATTTTTTAGTCATTTGTTCAAGAATCCCCTCAAGGTCAGGAGCAGCTGCTTGTATGGGTTTCTGTTTTGGCAACTAGGGTTTTGACTGCAGCCTGAGTTGGTGTGGAACAAATCAGGTTGGACACTGTCATGCCAATATGTGCAATAATGGCTGATGCTGTCGTGCTGCATAAGCTCACACAAGAAGCAGGAGAATGATGCCTTCTTTGCCAACAACACTGCTGCGGTTCTTGCATGTCAGACAGCAATGCTCTTCTGGATGCCATTGCACAGGCATTAGATGACAAACACAAGCTTGACCAGCACCGTAGCAAACATTTGCAGCTCCTTCATTGTAACACTGGAGTACACCCTGAGCTTTTGTGGGGGCTACTTGTGCGAATTCAACAGTAAATGCTGGTTTCTAAATGCGTTCACTAGCAGTCCACCTACTTGTAGCAGCTCCTCACTCTGGGAAATTTGCTCCTGCAAAGCTTTCACTTGAAGCTCAGATTCAGCGGACGACGCCTGTGGGACAACACTGGCTTCCTGCTGAACATCTAAGCGCTGCTGCAGCTGGACCTTCTCACGCTTTAGTGACCTGCAGGAACATGTTGAAGAACGCCTCATGTGAAGGAAATGCAAGCCTTGACTGATGGGCACATGGGCAGCTTGCCGTGTCTCCTGTGCCTCCTCTGCAACATAGGAGCCTGTTTTATACATGTACAGTTTCACCAGATGTGGAACACCTTGCACATTCACAAATGTCACAAGCCCTGGCAAGTATATCATGCACAAGATCTAAAACTTATAATATAGTATGATAGGATCCACATTGCCTTTCGGCTTTCAGCAAGCTTGCTTTGGCTCGTGCCCTGGTCAGGGTCGGTGGCGCAGAGCTTGCTTACAGGACCTCACTTGCCTGAGCTTTTTGTGGGCCTCCTCCAAGTCATTGGCAGCCTGTTCAGCTTCGTGCTGCCTGGATGTCTCCCTTTCTTCCTTCTGGCTGGTCAGCTCAAACAAAGTGTTCTGGCTTTTGTTGTGCTCAGCCTGTGCGTCGACATGCACAGCTCATTTGGCAAAGCAATGCTCAAGGTATGCCGCCATGTTTGCTCCTCCTGAATCACTGCCAAAGGAATGATGACTTTCATCTGTGTCTTGCATACAGCACGACAGCAATGTACCAAGCAGCAGTACAGCAGCATTGATTGGCCATGCTGACAGCACTGAGCAGGCATGCATTTGGCAAGAACAAAGGTGCATGACCCACAAGCGTCTGCTACAACATGATTGCAAATCAATCACCATGGCAGCATCCAGTCAGCGCAGCAAAAGAGCCACAAAGCAAATATGCAGGCCGCCAGACCCGGCGTGACTTACCTGTACTTTTTGAAGCTCAGCTTGCAGCCGCTGCAGATCTTCCTGCAGTCTGTTAGCGTGAGCCTCATGCTGTTGAGCATGCTGCAAGGAAGTCTGCAGATCTCTGTTGGCTTGCACCTGAGACAGTACACTGTAGCAGTGTGTGCCAACAATGTCAATTGACAAGCCATGCATGCAAGTACTGCAGGATGTCTGGACCATGATGAATTTGTGGCCACTAGTTGTTGAATGGCCCAGGCTTGCATGGGACAGCAGGTGGCAGTGCATACATCACAAGGCAAACTATGGCAGCATGAAAGCGCTTGCCTGAACTGTTACTTCGTTCTGCATCCCCGACACTGTTGCATCTGCTTGCTCTAAGCGAGCTGACAGCTGCTGAACTTCAGCATCATCAACCTTTGAGGACTCAGCTTCAAGCTCAATCTGTCTGTTCTGCTGCTGAAGAGCTGCATGCAAATGACATCAGCTTCAGGGGCATGCAAACTCTTGTGGTGACAAGTAGCAATGGCTGATGTGGTGCAGGCTGTTCACTGATCGCATTGGTTATTGACTGATAATTAATTGAGTCAACAAGTCACTGATCACCGATGATGTTGATTGTGTATCATAGCCAATATAGACAGTGGCATAATGCGCAATTCTTCTGAGTCGCGCATGCGCAGGAGTGCATGGGTACAGCAGCAGCTTGCATACCATCAACAGATGCCTTGAGTGCCCCAGCAGCACTCAACAGGGGGGCTGGATCAGGAGCGCTGCTCAAAATTTCAGCGATATCTAGAAATGCAGCTTCTGCTAGCTGGGCACGCCTGCGTGACAATGAACAAGTAGACATTTCTGGTGCTACCTTTGGCAGCACATCTACTGCAAGCATGCTGCCCACCTTTGCAAGCTTTCAGCATCATCCTGCTCCAAGCTCAGGTTCTGCAAGGATTGCTTCACATCTTCTAAGGACCCCTTGCGCTTTTGCAGGTCAAATAGACGCCAGAAAGCCACCGTGTTCTGAGCATCGGTCAGTCCTGCACAAACCGGCGATGTGACAAATGACAGAAGTTGTATTGCTGCTCCAATTATGGTCGACTGCGAAACACGGATTGCTCCCCGGCATGCAGCACCTTTCGGGGCCTGTGATGGGTACTCATCGACAACGCTGGCTGCTTGCTGCAAGCCGGAAACAACCCGCTTCTCCAGACCAGTCAGCACTTTACCAAGACCTTTGTCAAAGTACTGTGATTCGAATCCGAAGGTGTCCATCCGGTTGATCCAGACACACCGGCTTCAGGAACTCAGAGACGACTGCAGAAGGAGCTGCTACTAGTGCATTGTGTTTCACAAATGTATCACAAAGCTGGAGATCTACAAGGCTCCCTGCTTTCCAACCAGTATCGTAATGCCCCCTCCGGTGGGACAGCCATGACTGATCAGAGCTCTTCATCACAGCATGCTGTGACAGTGCAGATCTGCAGAGCCTGGTGCAATGCAATATCCACCGTCCTTGGAAGACTGGCAGCTTTAGACTTTACATCTGTCGGTGACCAAACACAGGGTAGCTGGATGTTCATGCGATGCATCTTCCACCATGGTAGACATCCCTTCTGATATGAATCATTGCTCATTGCCCAATTTGGTAACCAGTTTTGCCACTCTGCAAAAGGTTGTCTGAGAGACGAGCCTCCTACACGCTGGTAAAATAGGCCGACTAAAACTGCTAAATGTAACTAGCAGGACCAACAATGCGTCTCTGCCACTGGTATTTGGTGGGACAGCACAAAGTGTGCCCAAAAGGCTGGGGATGCCAACATGTCACGTTTGTTTTCCCACTGTTCTGCTACAACACCGATGTGAAATGCTGAGCAAACCATTCAGTGCTGAACACACATCCGAATCGAAGTTGCAGCACTAGAAGCGCAGTATTACCACACATATGTGGTACCAGCACACATTCCCATTCAAAAGCACAATGAGGAATCACAAACCACACAAGTCACACATGCTGCCACTTGTTGCTGTACTCAAAGCATTGCTATCAATCTGCATGGCCAGCTGTGATGGCAGCCAGGCCTTCTCAAAGGGAAGGCTTATGCACACACAACTTTATCAAGTTGCTGTATACCACATTTCAACCAAAGTCAGATTAGCTTAATCTGGAGGCGTGCATACATTGAACTTGCAGCTAGGAGTTTGGTGGTAGTAATTGCCTGCTGGACTTCTTTTGTTGCTCACCTTTGACACTGGCAGGCCTCGTTACAGTACATGCTGCTAAAGATGTGACTGTACTGAAGGCATCTGCTTGCCCTGATGTTTGCCATTTGCGGCAACATTGCCTGCAATGGATTTGCTGGGCTCACAAGTGCGTATGCCTTCCCAGCGACCATGTGCATCTTTGCAAATGAGAATCCTGTCATCATCCGTGACACTTTGGCTACAATTTGAAGGCTTCTGTACAAAGCTGATGCTGAGCCTGTCTTCTGCCGCATCATATTGCGCATGCAAACTTGTAAGAAACGCAGCCACAGAGCGCGCTTTTTGCCTTGCAATGTCCCGTCCTGTTCTTGAGCTTGCCATCATGACATCAACAGCAACCAGCTGGTTGTTGGCCGTGTAATCAACAAGAAGTCCAGGTACCACCTCATCAGAATTGTTTATCAGTCCTGTTGAAATCGGCGTCAAAGCAATGCCGAGCGTATCTGTGTCATGGAAGTACTCACACCTCAAACACCTGAAAACCACAACGCAGCTGGAGGTCAAACTTGAACGCCTCAAAGGCAGGCACGCTGCATCAAAACGAAGAAGTGCAGGTTGTTAGCACATACCCTGAGCCAAAATCCTGTACGTGAATGACAGCGCTGCTGCACATAGGTTCCAGGGTACACTTGCATTGCCAAACTGTGGTGTTGTTGGCTTGACAACTGTTGTGAGACCTGTACTGCTGGCACAGCCTAGCTCAAATGCCAGCAAGGTGCTTTAGCACTGAGTGTCAAGGTGTTGACGAGTTACTGTTACGACACCTTAAGCTATATGAGAACTGAAGGTGTCTGACAGAGGCAGCACTGCCAGAGCAAGTGGTTGCGGCAGCAAACAGTTCAGACACGGAGGCGTTTCCTTGAATGCAAGTGTGAGTGTCACACTATCCAGCAGTTGCGGCTCTGGATAACAGCTGGACCATCTCTTTGCGCAGACTGCGGCATGATTCGCCACCTGCTTGCAGACCAAATGTCCTCGAGGAAGCAGAAGAGCTTCACATCGCTGTCAGGCGGGTCATTCAAGAAGCAGGTCATTCAAGAAGCAGTTCCCATTCGTGCTGCCGTTGTCACGGACCTGGATGTCCCTCTGCTTGTCATCCGGCAACAATCAATGTCTGGACGCATTGCACAGCCCAAAGGTTGACCCTGCTTTTGGTGCCTATGGTATGTTGGGCTTGTGAGGCTGAGTATGCGACTTGACGTCCTCAAGCTAGTGTACACTGTTGTCTGATGTCGCAGGGGTTGCTTGGGTGGTTGCGTAAGCTGCGTAAAACAAGAGGAGAAGTGAGTTCTCCAAGTGTGCAAGTTTCGAGATGCCATGACTTGCTCAGGTGCGATTCTCAATGTAGGCCAGGATACTCGTCTTGGGCTTGGACAATGCCGGCAAAACTACTATTTTGAAGAAGCTGTCAGAAGAAGACATCACAACAGTGACACCCACTCAGGTACGCGCTGCCATTTCAAACTTGCTCTCTCACTTGTTCCAGAGTATTAGTGCATGCTCATGTAATTCCAAGTCAGACATGCAGGGCTTTCACATCAAGTCTCTCAATCATGAGGGCTTCAAGCTTAATGTGTGGGACATTGGAGGTCAGAAATCTATAAGGCCCTACTGGTATGTCACATTTGGAGGCACACCTTCAAAAACCACATACCTTGCTAGGTTGTGGTGCAACTCATGGGCTCTTCAACCTGCAGGCGTAATTACTTTGATCACACAGATGGCTTTGTCTTTGTCATAGACAGCTCAGATCGCAAGCGGCTGCAAGAAACAGCAGATGAGCTGGCACAGCTACTTCAGGCATGATCTGATCCTCTGACCCTGACATGCCTTCTGCACAGACTGTTCCAGCATCAGAGGAACTCAAGTGCGCCTTGCCCATGCTGGCATATGCACAGCAACCATCTGAGAGCTATGCAACTGTCTGTGAGGGCAGTGTGTTGCACATGGACACTGAAATTGACATTGTCACTCTTTCCAGGAGGACAAGATGCAAGGGGTACCTCTTGTAGTCCTAGCCAACAAACAGGATCTGATCAATGCCCTGCGAGCAGCAGAGGTGGGTAGCTCCAGAGCCTTCAATTAGCACGCAATGCATGCAGCCTCAATGCATGCACAAGTGAGCTCAGGATGTACCAAAAAGTCTGCAGGCCCTCCCATGATCGCTGCGCACCTTAGCTTTGAGCCTATAGCATCACCCCAAGGCATGCTGTGCAGCACTACCTTGAGAATGCATGATGCCCGCGCCAGATCACGCAATTCATGCATGCATAGGTTGCAGAGTCTGCAGCCTCTCAACGCTTTAAGCACAATACATTTGCAGAACTGCGACTTGTTCTGGTGGTCTTGTGCAGATTGCTGACAGCCTGTCCTTGCCAGCCATCCGGGACAGGCCATGGCAGATCCAGCCCTGCTGTGCCAAAACAGGCGAGGGGCTCAAGGAGGGCATGGAGTGGCTGATCAAGCAAGTTCAGTGACCCTTGATGACTTGTCAGTCTTCACAGCAATGCTTGGCCGGGCTCACCATGGCCTCAACTGTTAGCATAGCATGCTGTGCAATTTCTTGAGTGCTTTGTGAATCAGGAAGCATGTTGCATCACAGCACAATGTGTCAGCCTTGTACCTTCTACAGCAGGGCTTCACCTGTTGGATTTTGCCCATCATCAGCAAAGCAGTACATTCCGGTATCGCTGTCAACACAGATCCGCCAGTGTATTGCTTTTGTTGTGGAAAAATTGTGATGCATTGCGTGATGTGCTGATTTATGCACATGCACAGTTGATATCGATACTTCAATGCATCTGAAAGGCCTGTTTGGCGTCCATGGCATACGCATCTGTAAGTGCAACTTTGACGACTGCACTGTTGTGCAAACCCCTGTGCACACTGTCACATCTGGCACCAGCTTGCTGCTGACTCATGATTAACACATTATCAGCATGAATCGGCGCTGCTGCAGCATAGAAAGTTTCTATTAGCAACGACATCCTGTATCAATGGGATGTCTCCGAGCCCCGTATTGCTGACACAGTCAACTCATAATCTGTCAAAGCTTTCTTGACCAGCATGTGATCAGCACCAAATCCAGCCTGCATGGCTTGCAGGCCTTTCTGCATCTGCTGCATCAGGTTCTGCTCTTGTTTGGGTGCAAGCACTTTACTATACGGATCCAGTCCTTCCTTGCTGTGTCTCGCTTGGAGCATGCGGCGCATGCCGGACAGACCCAGAGCAAATTGCGCTTCCCCAGTCAGAGGGTTTTTGGGTCCCAGCCTCTTGTCGAAGTGATTGAAGGACTCTGTCAGAATTTCATTAGCCTCTTCAGCATTGCCTTTGCAGTCCAGAACAGTTCCAAGCCTGCAGCATCACCCAATGAATTGATCACCAGTAATTTTGCCGAGCCATAGGTCAGACGGTTGTGATCTTCATACCTTAGAAGCTTAGTCAGGCAATCTAAACTAGGCTCCAACACAGTACAGACCTGTCACGCAAGAGACTTGGCTTACCCTAACAGGAAACTTGCACCTGATTGGGCCAGAGAAGCTGGTCCATTGACAGTGCAGACTACCATCAATTGCCCAGACTATGTGCCAAAGGCTTAGCTGATTTGCAAGAAGCAAGGACTCCACAACATTGCACCGACACATGCAATCACTCAATGGCATGGCATTAAATACAGTATATGAAAGCACTAGGCATCATGTTTCAACTTGCGTCATCGTGCTGCCATGCAGTCTTGACAGAGCAATATGTTGCACGGCATTGGGGACTTGTGGGTTTACCTGTGCCGTCGCAACATTGTCTGGTTCTCGTCATGCTTGTACACAGATCTCGCAATGTCCAGGCTAAACTGAGTAAGCGCCTCAGCCTCATCATACAGGCCCCTACAGCAAATGTTGCAAACAAAAAGTGAATCTGACATCACCCAACAATCCTGCCTCAATTGAAAAAGTTCACCGTACCATTGTGCTACATGTCAGTTCGCAGAACACTCTTAGAGAGCTTCTGCGTTGTCAAGATTGCCTGAAGTCCTGATCATAGAGCAGCACCACAAAAAGGGAAGACTCTACTCCACAGTGGGCCACAAAATGAAAAGTACCACAAGATCCTGTGGTAGCACGGCGTTTAGACCTGCCACTCAGCAGCATCACTGAAGCAAGAAGGGTTTTGCATCAGGTTGCTCGATGTCACGACACTTCGATGTGTTGTACAACTTGGACACTATACAGCGCAAAGACAATCACCTGGTATACTGCAGAGTAGCAAACTGATACAGCAGCAACGACAGATCTTCACTTCCGGGATCTACACCATTGCGCAGCCGGATTTCCTGTCTGAAGAGCCAGGCAGCTTTGTCCCAGCTCTCACTGGTCAGCTCATTGTCCACCAGGCGGTTGTGTTCCCTCAGGGCTGCTTGCACCAGCAGCGACCCTGCCCCAGCATTGCTGCGCATGTTCCTCAAGCCCTGCAAGACACAAGATGCGGTCTTGACGTGACTGTAAGGCGGTGCATTGATGAAAGCACGTCCAAATACAGGCAGGGAAAGACAACTCTTTTGAGAGCTACCTTGCAACAGTAATGCTTCAGCTTTGCTTACAGTAACTTCTGCACGTATTTAGCTCATCATGAGCTGGAAAGATGATATTATTGTTGTTATTATTATTATTATTATTATTGTTATGACTATTATTGTATTATTTTATAATTATTACAGTGACTGTAACCTGCAGCAGGCAGGGGGAAAGACATCACTGGGCTGACATGGGCGCTCATTTGACAGCACAATGTGCCATGAATCACACAACGCCATGTTTCTGATGCATGCTTGTACTGATGTCGTCCTCACTGCGATTTATTGTGGTAACCAACATATTCTGGGTATTGTCCACACAGCAGCTCAGGCAAGCATCACAGCACTCCTTGAAACAGGGCTGTGGCGCAGAACTGTGAGGCATGAGTGCTCAGCTATGAGAGCCGCCTGTGTGAGCTGAGCTGTCTGTATGAGCTGAGCTGTCTGTATGAGCTGAGCTGCAGCAATCTACATGCAGGCCAGTTATGCCTTGCAGTGCTACTGCTGGGTCCAGATCAAATATCAGGCAATGCTCAAGGTACATTTTCTTACATCCTCTCCCTATCATGAGAACCAGAGGCTGCCACATGTTTCACCCTAGAGACACAACTGATCAATGTGTCTGGACGTGACTGAGTACGACAACATGAAGACAAACAGCTGGAAGGTCATTACTGTACAGGAAGAACAAGTGCAAATGTATGGATTCAAACCTGCATGAGCATGGGATCTGTCTGTGTGACAGCCTCTTCTGAGTCAGCTGCCAGAAGAGTCATCAAAGCCAAGTAGTACTGACTCTCCCCAGCCACTTGAGATGCATCCCCAAGAGCTGAACGCAACCCCTCATAGCTGTCTGTTATGAGCTCCTTGGCTTCTTGGTACTGTCCCATACCTGCAAGAGAACTTGCTCATAGGGTCTATAATGTAGTGTGCTGGCCGCATTGAGCTGCAAGTGGTGGCACGACATTGCATGACAAGACATAAGCGACCAGACAAGACATAAGCGTTCAGTTTGCAAAGTGTATAAGAGCATGCACTGTCCACCTGGCGGTTGCTGCAGCATGTGGACATCACGGTGACTAAGCAGCATGTGCCTGTCATATGCCTGTCATGGTGACTAGGCAAAGAAGCAAGAGTGAGAGAGGGAGCTTACTGAACAGAATGGCGCCAAGTCGCAGCTCACACATACAGACAGCCGGGTCCCCAATCTCAAAGTGATTCTGAATGACTGCCAGGCTGCGGCGAGCATGCATCTCAGCCTCTGGCAACTTGCCCTGCAGGAATTGGAACAGGGACAGTTGGTCCAGGATTTCAGCCTGACGGGGGTGACTGCATTCTGATCCCATGCCTTGTTCAAGTGCCACTGAACCTGAATGGAAATACAACAAATGTGTCATGTCGTTGCAACTGCTGGAGTGGCTCCAAGTTTTGGCAGGCAAACGATGTGCATTGCAAGGTGACAGATGGGTAATCGATGTCACAAAGAGGCTTCAAGCCCAACCCTCATCCTGCAGCTCTGGTGACTCAGATGTTGAGACCAATGCTTGCAAAAGGTGCAGCCTTTGAAGCTTTGACTGTGACTTTAGCAGTGCTTGCTGAAGTCCCACAAATAATGCTGTGCTAGCTACATGAAGCCTTTGAAGCGTATCTGAAAGTCAACATTCACAACAATGCTTGATGGCAGGACTGCAAGTCAGTATCAGGTAACCAAGAGCAGATTGTTTGACAGAAAATGCCATGGAAGCTGTTCAACTAGGCTTGACAGCAAGATCTGCTGTGGGATTTGCTGCAGTCACATAGGACTGACCTTCCTGCAGCAATGACTCTGCTTGCTCCATATCCCCTTTCTGGAGTAGCTTGTATGCTTCCATGATCAGACGCTCCATGGATTCTGCCAAGTGAGCCTCCTCAATCTGGCGCACTTTCTCATATTCATCCGGTTCCTCATCACCATTGTGAGCGCCTGGGTGTACGTGTACAGTGCACTGTCACCTTAGTTCGTGTGGTCTGCATGATTGCATACAACAGCAGGCAGAAAGGATGAACTGTTTATTGTCAGTTTGTTATTGGTGTTTTACCTGCACTGGCAGGGGTCATGGGTTGTTTTGCTGCATCGTCATGGTGCTCAGGCGGATGCGTGTCATTTTTGCCTGCTGCTGCGTGAGCATATGGCGTGGTGTGTACACTACGCCAAGTGACACAACTCGTGCGACGTGTAGGAGAAGGTTGTAAAGAAGTTAATGTCTTGCCGCTCCACCTATCCGCAATGTCGTACGACGGTTCGCCGAACCATGCAGCCAAGGACTGCAGCTGACTGAAACGTCGTGCAGCAGGTATCAACTCCAGCTGGGTAAGTCTGGCCAACATTTCTGCGCGGACTTGCGTGCTTGATCCGACGAAGGTTATGAAGCCACAGAGGGACGCAACGTGAAGCACCAGGAACTCTGTGCATGCATATGCGTTTGGGTCTACCGACAAAGGGCCAGCCTAGATGGTGCAGATTCAGCGCTTTCGTTTTCTGTAAGCATAATTCGGTCACAAAGGCACTCACGTACGTCAAGGGTCCCCTCAACAGTCTGTTGTTGCTGCGTTTCCAGTTTGTGAGCGTTTCGACTATGGTGGTTTCAGAGCGACACCAACGTCTCCGTTTACATGTGACTTGTGCATGCCCTCTTAGCGCTTGCCGAAGAGGATCGCACGACATGCAAGTGGTACTCATCACTGGATGCGGCTCAGGACTTGGGAAAGCGCTCGCTCGGTCGTTTCATAAGCAAACTGCGTTTGCTGGAAAGCCTTCCGGGTTCAGAGTGTTTGCCAGCGACTTAAACCTTGACAGCATCGAAGACCTGAGGCTAGAAGGCATTGAAGTTTTAGCCTTGGATGTGACAATTGCTGAAAGCGTGCAAAGAGGTGTCAGCCATGTAGAGCAACAAGCAGGAAGGCTTGACGTTCTGGTGTGCAACGCGGGCATCGTCACCATTGCGCCTCTCATCGAAGAGGAACTATCAGAGATTCAGGCTGTATGGAACGTCAACACGTGAGAAGTTGCTTCTATTACGTCTATGTTGTTTCAAAGTTGGTGGCTTTGCTTGAAGTTGGCATTTAGCTGTTTGCACTTGCTGCAGCTGACATTCAATTTGCATGCTGCAATCACAAATTTGCACTGATGGCATTTGCTGCTTCTTTCAGTCTGGGTGCCCTGCTGTGTGCTCGAGCTGTCGCTCCAATCATGATCAGACAAAGATCAGGCATTATGGCATTAACTGGCAGTATCTTTGCTGATTATACCGCCCCATTCAATGGAGCATATGCTTCTTCAAAGGCTGCAGTCACTAGCCTATTTGATGCGCTGCGCCTCGAGCTGGCGCCGTACAACATATCTGTCTGTGTCATGGAACCTGGGTTCTTCACCAGCAAGTTGCGCAACAGCTCCTTTGACCCCAGCAGATACCTAGAAGGAGACTCGCTGTACAGTCAGGCGTCGCTTATTATGTCAGACATGGTGACATATCAGGACAACCTTAGGCATGTTGCCAGTGCTGAGGATGTTGCTGAAGTTATCGTTAAGAAGCTGTGCAGGAAGAGAGGACCCCCTCCACGCTTTTCTGTGGGTACTCTGGCATGGCTCTTTAAGCTGATTGGATTTTTGTATAAGTTTTTGATACCAAGAATAATGCACACAGTGCTCCTTGTCTACTTTGGACTCAACAAAAAGTGGTGAGACCAACAAATTTACATGTGATTTCACATTTACCTCAACGTACGGGCCCCCCTATACAACTGCACATGAAAATGAAGACTCATCCTCCCCTTTAGTAAAGGATAATCAATAACTGCATTCACTAAGTTGGAAAGGAAGTGAGAAGCCACGACCGCCATGTTTGCTAGTTTGTCTGTATACAGTAGCATGAAAAACCTCAGAAGAAAGCAAGTTGACCAAAATCCTGCAGCTGACTGCAATACACGCAGCTTGCGAAACACTAATGGTACAATAAAGTACACATACACCCTGCATTTGCCTCACTCTCACACTGAGCACATTTTACTGTTGTACTGTGGACTCTTCAGACGTGTGACTTGACTGCTGTGCAACACCAGATCCAGCACCCGTCCACAACACATCCAGTGCTAGTCTCATTGCCATCTGATCAGCATCCATTTGTACTTCCTGCTGTGAGTTGTCATGCCTGCCTTGACTCTCGTTTGTTGATGGGCTGATTGCGCTAGCGTCCTCTTCTACTGGGCCTGCGCTTGCTTCTGCCTCTGTGTTTGAGGTCAGCCTGTTGGGACCAGAGTGGGCACTGTCTGTCTGTCCCGATGTGCCTGAGATGACACCGGCCATGGCAGCTTCTGTGACAGCTGCTGCCACTTCGCTCACACTGGAGTTGCGCCTGCCAGCAGAGCAGCTTGCTATGTCAATGTACAGTCAATGTTACGTCAATGCTTCCCAAAACTATTATGAGTCACAGCAAGCTGCTCAGGGCTCGCTGCTCAGGGCTTGCTGCTCAAGGCTTGCTGCTCAATGCTTGCTGCTCAGGGCTTGCTGCTCAATGCTTGCTGCTCAGGGCTTGCTGCTCAGGGCTTGCTGCTCAGAGCTTGCTGCTCAGGGCTTGCTGCTCAGGGCTTGCTGCTCAGGGCTTGCTGCTCAGGGCTTGCTGCTCAGGGCTTGCTGCTCAGGGCTCGCTGCTCAGGGCTTGCTGCTCAAGGCTTGCTGCACAGAGTCAAAGGATGCAACATCCTGCAAATGCAGCCTGGGGACCAGCAACTTGCATGTCAATGCATGCAGATGAGTGATCAGCTACAGCTAACACCCAATCAGCTGCTGAGGATTAGAGTGGATTGTCTGTCTGAGCCTGAAAGCAGGTTGCACCTTGCAGTATCAACTGTGAGTTGCACACATACCTGTGCATGGTGCCCTCATACCCTTCCTGCACGGCCAAGCGGGCCGCCTCAATCATTGGGGGGGTGCATAGGGGGGTTGGGCTAGTGATAGCTGAGCTCAGCACCACCCTTGTGTGGTCAGCGCTCCACTGTACCGGTTCCACCTGTGTTACACAGAGCAGCATCTTCACACATGGTGCGACGCTTACAGTAACCTGACGAGTATGATGCCTTGTATCTTACATGGAATCTAAGCTGCACTGAGTGCGGGCATAGCCTAAGTCTGGGCAGAGCCCGTGACACACATGCTAGTTGTACCATACTCCTCTAAGTATGACGCTGACCTCTTAAGGTTGCATGCAACAATTTGCACAAGAATGAGTAGTGCCAGTATTACTAAGCATGCAGAGCTGGCACTGCCACATGTCACAGCACCAACACTGGGTAAGCGCATGCAGCTACACAGCACCCATATATGAGCAGGGATTCAGAAATCAAGCATGAGCGTGCACTGCAGCACGTATGTGGTTAGAACCCAGGTGACATTCTGTACATGCTTTTTGGGTTTAACAAAATCTGGTGTAGGTTGTTTGATCCCTCACAGTTCACAACCTACTTTATACCCAAAACGCATCTCAAGCTCAGACCATGCTGCAACTGCTGCAACAGTGCTGTCTAAAGCGCTTTGTGGTGCAGCATCTGCAGCGTTCCCACCTTAAGGTACGTGATGAGGTCTTCAAAGTCATGCAACTGGAGCAGATCATCTTCACATTCAGCCAGCACAGCAAGGGCAGCCCGCATGAGGACATTGGAGCTGTGCTCTGTCAGCATCACATCAATCACCCGGCATGCAAAGGTGGCCGGGAAGGGACAGCTGTAGATGGTCAGAAACCACTGGGAAGCATACAGCACTGGCACTGCTCCATAGTTCTGCAAATTGCATGAAAGAACTTTGTCGCTCAAGCTATCAGGACTGGGGCAGAACTATACAGTGCTGTACCAGCGGTGACAGCATGTCTTGAATTCAAAAAGCCACATGAATCCAAAAAGCCGCATGAATCCAAAAAGCAACACAAGCAAGGGCAGCTATCAACGGTGGCAAAGGGATTGGGACGCATGTGGCACCAGGTCTGCTCTGTACTTCAATCTATATGACAAAAAACAACCAAGAACAAGGGTAAGAACATGACAATTGCGTCTGATCAGTGTCACAAACCCACCTTAGGAGTTCTCATCTGACTGCCAGTACACAAGATGTCAAGAGAGCAAACAGAGGGTGCTGCTGAGAATGCGACACGCAAGGCTGTTAAACACCTCTTCATCAAGCACCCACTGCAACTTGTGCTGCTTGCTGTGCACCCAAGCTGCTGAGAAACTTGTGCATGCAGCACACTGCACCCAGAAGTGACACAACTAACCCCTAGACCTTCAGCTCATGCTGATCTGGATCGTGTAACAATATGCTTCCAAAAACAGGACGAAGCAGGCCACACCCTAAGCCTCAACTGAACTCCAGATGCCACCCGCAGTTCAACCCTAAGAACAGCAACCCAGAGGACCATGCTCAACCCAGTGACCACCCAAAGGAGTATACTGACCTCCAGATGCTGCTTGAGCTCAGGCATGAGGCGCTCCATCAGCCAGTCCAGCATGCGCAGCTCCTCCTTCAGGCCTGACAGGCCGGGAAGGTACATGGAGCGCAGCCCCACCCCCACCCCCGCCCCATCCAGCAGCTGGCACAGCACTCGGAAAGCTGGCTCCTCAGGCAGGTACATCAGGATGACTCCCGCCACAAAAGCCATGCCCTGCAAGGATGGGAAAGAGTGGATTCATGATGCACTGAACGCATTTCTGGTGGTGTCAGCAGCAGCAGCAAGCCTTGCCCTGCAAGGATGGGAGAGAGTGGATTCATGATGCACTGAACGCATTTCTGGTGGTGTCAGAAGCAGCAGCAAGCCTTGCCCAGCAAGGATGGGAAAGAGTGGATTTCATGACACACTCAGAACATCTCTGGTGGTGTCAGCAGCAGCAGCAAGCCTTGCCCTGCAAGAAAGGGAAAGAGTGGATTCATGATGCACTGAAGGCATTTCTGGTCGTGTCAGACCACGGATAGGAAAGAGTACGTCCATGATGCACTGAATACATCTCTGGTGGTGTCGAACCATGAGATGACAGCACATACATGCATTCACACACAACACTCCTGCAAAAAACCAGACAATGGCACTGCCTGCTTGTTGCACACCTGACAGTAGCCCACTTCCAAGTCATGCAGGGAGTACGCCTTCAGCACCCGGTACAGGGCTTGTTGGCCCTGCTCAAAGCCAAACTGGGGGTGCTCAGGGAACGTGCGGTTGATGTCACGCCCTATGACTTCATCTACCTCTTCTTGGCCCACACTGATCTGCAGCAGGGTGTTGTACCTGGAGTCCTCTGAGAACTCAAAGGTGATTGGCCACTCCACGGCCATGACTGCATTCATCAGACCTACATGCCACAATGACAACTCAAAGGTGATTGGCCACTCTACTGCCATGACTGCGTTCATCAGACCTATATGGCACGATGAGAACTGGAGAGTGCAGCTGACAAGAGTCTGATGCAATGGACTGTACCAGAGTCCAGTCAGAAGAGCATCTGCCAGAATTTGTCTGCAATAAAGCTCCTCTTTAGTTGGGACAGGCCATGAACAGCATGGCAATCGATGGTGCACAGCTGCTTACATGGAGAGCATCAGGATTTGTCTGCAGCAAAGGTCTCTGCGACTGGAACAAGCCATGAGGCATTTGATGTCATGCAGCTGCTTACATTGAGAGTATGATTCTCCCTCCTCGCTGCACTCACTCCCTTGCCTCACATTGCTGCTTAGGCTGCGACCAAACAGGCTGCCAGCCTTCCAATTGTAGACGTTGTTTGCATCTTGCACCATCTCCCATGCGTCTGTGCTGGCACTGCCGACTGGGGATGCATGCACAGCCTCACTGCCACCTTCTGTGCCAGCTGCACCCCCAGCAGCTGATGAGGAAGCTGCATGCTTGCCGAGCTGGCTGCCATCTGTAGGATTTGAAAATGGAGTCTGTGCAGGAGCCTGTGAAGGTTCAGAGTCCTGAGGCTGGCTTCCCGCAACATTTGCCTGCTCCTTGCTATCCTGAGTACTGCTACTGAGTTCTTGCTTTGCCACTGCGATGGCTTCTGATGAACAGCTAGGCGCTGCCTGCTGTTCCTTGCCTTGCTGATCAGCATGTAACGTATCCAAGCTTTGCTGAAAGGGACCAGATGTGTCAGGCTGAGGAATGGAACTGCTTCCACCAGTGTTGGCTACTTCATTTGTCTCGAGCTGAGCTGGTGACTCAGGCTGAGGCTGGCCCTGTGCCTCAGGGCTGGTGGGAGACTGCCCAGAGGGGCAGGTGGGCAGCTGCCCTGCAGACTCTGCCGTTGTCTGATGGCTAGAGGGGAGACTGCTGGGTTGGTTGTTGCTGCTGGATGATCTGGCTGAGCCAACAGAGACAAACCCATCATTGGATCTGGTGCTGCTGTCACTGGGTGCCATCCTGCCTTGTGTTGCAGCTAAAGATGAGCCCAGTGCTGGTTCCACCTAATCATGAGCAAAAATCTGTCTCAAGATTTCCTGTCAGCATTAGCTGCTTATGAACAAGAGTGCACCTGCTGAGGTTCATCACAGCATGCACCATACAGTGCTCAACACAATCTACAAGCTATAACAAGGCACATGCATACAAATTGTCACCTTCATGATGATGCTGCGCATGTTGACATCATGCGCCCTGTGCTGCATTGCATGCTGAGATCAGATGTGATGCAACAATCAAGTGATGGCGTACCTTGCCATCGTCATATGTATGGCATAACTGAGGGTTGTCTATCAAGGCCAGCCATAATCTTGACCGAAGCTCCTGTGGAGCCTCTTCAACCAACTGTGGACCAATCTGCACGTCCACTGGGGCATCCCGCTCAGCCTGCAGTTCATCAGCTTTTATATACACAAAGAAGACTCTCGCAATGTGTACAGGGCAATGGAGCGTGAGCTAAGGTGGCTGACCTCTAACAAAGCTTGCAAGCGTGTCTCTTCTATCCGCTTTTGCAGCCTGGCCAAGACAGATTGAACATGTTTTGGGCCCTGCTGAACGTAGCCCAGGCCATTGTTGATTCTCTGCGTGATGTACTCTGTTTCCTGCTGGACGCCCTCCTTTATACTCGTCAGACTTTGGCCAGCCTGTTTGCCCACAAGCGCCCCTGCTCGCCTGCGGGAAGCAGTGCTCGTGTTGGCACAGTGACTACAACAGCTGGAAGATAGAAACTTCTTTGAAGCTGAGGTAGCCATACGTACCCGCGCAGCTCGGAGTCAGCCAATAGAGATCCAGCGCTTGCTGCAGTTCGACCTATAGCACCGGCTATTGCGCGAAAACGAGAGAATCGGGATGCCGGCTTCTGCTCGAGTTCCTTTTGCTCCGCTTCTGCTGGTTCTGTCATTTTTGCTGCTTCCTGTTCCTGCTTTATGCGACGGTAGAGGTACAGTGGGATCATGCGATTTTTACTGTATCAACGTTGAGAAGCGATCGCGCACGCCCGAGTCACATACCTCAGGGCGCATCATTGCCCTGCGTGCGCGTGAAAAAGACGCTGCATATCTTCCATGTCCACGCGGCTGGGCGAGCTGCATGCGAAGCTCCGACATACCCATAGCTACGACTAGGGTTTCGATGCAAATTCTCCAGCCGAATTCGCTTCGATAATCGATCTTTCAGATTTCGTTCTGCATACTTGCAGCTGCCTGGCGTTGTTTATTTGCGTGGCGGACCGACTACAGCAGCTTTTCCGCTGCCTTTTGTGCTGTGCAACTTAACAGCTGCAAGCTATACGAGAAGTGTGAAGTAGCTGGCGTAGCAGTGTTAGTCATGCTCTGCTTGCTCGACACCTCTGCGAGCACACCAGGCTTTTTCTTACATGCTTACCAGTAATGGCTAAAAGCTCCGGTAGTGACTTCTCGCAAGCTGCAAAGCAACAACAAGCTGCTGCAAAAGCTGGAAAGCTGCCTCCCGCTGCCGGCAAGGTGAAGGCACAAAGTTAACACGCCAAGCCAAAACTCCTGCTGCACGGCGTGTTTGCGCAATCACATGCTAGCATGCAGGCGCCATTCTGGCAATGGTGGGGCTCGGAAGCCAGCAAACACAGTAACACAACAAAAAATGGCGCCCAGGAGTTTCTGTCACGCTTTCATGGCAACGCCAAAGGATTCAAACTGCCCAAATTTGAGATGCCAGGTGCCACCCAGATAAAATGCAGCATTGATAAGCAGCTGCTATACTCAAACATACTTGAAGCTGTGATGCCCGTGCAGTCCATGTGGATGTCGATTTTATGACTCCATTCGTGACGTCAGTCAAGAAAGCGTCAAGAGATGTCTGGTTACAGTTGCCCCCGCCAGTGCGGCAGGCAGCGCCATATGTGGGTGCTAGCGTCGGCACAGGCATTCTGGTTTTCAGAATACAGCAGCGAAGATTAGATCATGCTGTAAGCTTGCAAGGGGACTTGCCCAGCTACATGCAGTCTTTGCCTTGTTCTGCAGTTGATCACCATGACTATTGCCATGCAGCATGCTAAAAACAAGGCATTGGAGCAGAGGCTTGAAGTGCTTACCACAGAGCGAGATGATGCAAAGATCTTGGCAAAAGAGTTGAAGGTAATGCGCGCATTGTTCTGCATGTGCAGCCGCAATGAAGCTGGGGTGCACGTCTTGCTCGATTCACTGCAGATCATCATGTGCGTAGCTATGCATTTGCCAGCCATTTGTCTAGCCATGTGTCCATTTTTTTTCTTTCAACATCGTGCTCCCTGACCTGCAGTCCCAAGCCTCACGACCACAAGGCGCATCAGAGATGCAGATGGTAGCTGCAGTGTCACAGGCAACACGTGCTGCAGCAGAAGCTGCTACAGCAGCTGCTGGAGCTGCTGCAATCTGCATCATTGATCCGCGCAATGGTACGTACAGTCCAGTCCGGACTACAAAGAAGCCATCCAGGCGACGGAAGACAAAAGTAGCACCCTCTTCGTCGTCAGAAGATGGTGATCAGCCAATGCCAAGCCCGGCATAATCCCTCATGATCGACACGACGTATTTCTGACATGACCGACTGACACAGAGTACTCTTACTGATACATCCTCTTACATCCTCTTCATACTCTTACTGATACATCCTAAGGTCATTGGTCAGTTACGCGAGTGTACATATAAGTGCCTTGCTAACATGTGATTTGTCTGACAAAAGATGTACCATGGAGTCTGTTAAATCCATTGCAAATGGCATTTTCATGTTTGGCATGTGTCACTTGTGAAGTTTGTGCGCAATGACCTACATTCTGCTCTGCCTTGTAAAGATTTCCCTCCTCACACAGTGTGGGTGTTGTGATGCAAGCATGCATATGAGTGTTTGTGCTCAGCTGCTGTCTTAAGCTGATCAGCTTGGAGTGCAGCACTCTGATGTGATTTTCCACTTTTACAGTGTGTTCCCTAGCACTGCGTGATTGTCTGGGTTGTCTGCTGACTGATTTGCAGCAATGAGCTTTATCACTGCATTGCCCACTACCTGCCAGCAGCAGCAACAACAAACAGCTGCTGTAGTGTTGCTGTCTCACAGTAATGTGCATTGTATATTGCTGGCCTGGTAAGGACCACTCACATGCAGTTTCTATACTACTGCCATGCCACAAATCTTATGCGACAGGTTACTCTTCAGCAGCCTGAGCAAGTCACTTGAGTGCACATCTGCATGATCATTGCTTCAGCTCATTGCACCTGTTGCAAGTGCTTCTGCCTGTGTCATGCATCTTGGCTCCCCTGTTTTGAGCCATGCAGCACAATGCAAACCTGCTAGGCAATGTGGGCTTATGGCAGCATCAAAACCCCTGGTGTACATGTACAGGCTGTATGTGCAATTCTGCATTGATCTAGATCTAGAATGGTGAGCTGCAGGTGCATATGTCAGTCTTACACTTTCCTGCTGTTACAGTAACAATGTATCAAAAATACTGAAGGTCTAAAACACAGGTTTAGTTGTTTGTGACTCACGAGAATGTCTTAGTGTGATAAACATATGCCGCATGGCTGAAAGAGGTGGGGGGGGGTCAAGGCAACTGTGATTCTGCCTGAAAATTCATTTAGCACAGCAGTGGGCCTACTGCTATCTACAGCATGCCTAGGCATGCATACTGATTCAGATCCATGGTCATCATTGTGCAAGATGTGAAAAGTGTCTTAGCCCCACGTCTCAGCAGATGAGGTCCATAGCTGCCCATCTATGCCCCCTCTGATTGCAAGAAAATGGCAATCTTGACAGCCTTGCCAGTCTTGTCACTGAGCCTTCATGTCGCCTATTGCACATGCCACTTGACTGGTGGTATTGCCACTCTTAGCTTTCCCACTCCTGACCTTTCCTTTGGCACATCTTTCTTGCAACACCTGACCCTTCCACTTGTCCAGGAGCCTCTGAGCAAGCCTGGCTACTTCAGTGTTTGCATCTTTGCACATCTTTCTCACCAGGTGCCCAATCTTAGACTCCAACAAGTGCTCCTGACTGACTTGCATGACGCTGAGTATGCGCAGTTGCTCCAGCTTGTCCTCTGTTGTGCTAGACTTGTCTTCTAATATCTTTTTGCAGGCGAGGATGTGCTCGGTCTTGAAGTTCATTGCAGTGTGACCACGCAGTATCACCGTCTTCTTGCATTGCTGCAAAGTTCTCTGGCCGATGCCTGCTGGCAAGGCCCTCTTTTTCGACGCACAGCTAGATGTTGACTCCAAAAACTTGTCCATCACCGTCAGCACCTAGGCCATGGAGACTTCCTATCTGACAGTCTGTGCTGACCGACGCACTGTAGCTCATCCACATCCAGTCGTACAGAACCGGCACCGTACTGCAGAACGCTCAGAATGCAATGCGCTCTTTGACTAAGTAAGCAACTGGTTTCAGAGTTTTGCTGTCCATGGACCAATTTGAATCACAAGCACGGGGGCAGGTCTCAGGGAGCCGTGCTCATCCCAAAGTGCACAGGACTTCTGCCACTGGCCCCACACAACTCATAATTGTTAAGCAGGGAGAATTGCCAACACAACGCATGCACATAACATACTGATCACCCAAGTTGGACGTCAACACCAACGAATTGTACCTCTGCCATGCATATCTTTTCATCCTGCAGGAGGTTACCTTATGGCTTCCCTTTGCACGCGACTGTCATCTGCACGTGTGACAAGTGGCTGCATGAGGGCCCAATCCTGAATTAATGGTTGCCTCTCCCTGATTATTTCACACGTCTTGTGTTGCTGACAAAGAAGGTCTGTGAAACTTTCGATGATCATACCTCTCTACTGTACTGCGTGAATGCAGCCTACATGTTGCAGGTCACATCTGCTCAATCCGAATCCCCAATGGAAGCTTGGCCAATGCATGTGTAACACATGCATTTCATAAGTCCTGTGTATGAATTTTCGTATCCTTGGCAACTCTGTCACACCACAATGCAATGCTTGCTGACCTGCAACCCACCATGCTTTGGCAACAATGCGGTCTCATGACCGCTCGGCCAATTCGCCGTCGGAACTTGCTTAGCAAGGCGTCTGGTCAGAGCCTCCGATTCAGGCCACGGGAGTAAAACTAGCTTGATCACCAGCATCAAGCTCATTATGAGTGACGTACCGGCGACTCTGACTCTGCAGCCAGACGAGCTGCTGTTCTCTGGCGTCAAGCTCAATCAGGCACGCGAATCGCTACAGCCTTATAAGTGCTTGAAGCTTATGGCAGCGGCTCACCTAGAAGAGAGCAGTCACAGACTTTGCTCTCCTTGCTGCCAATGGCCGTACAGTCGTTTTACTATGTCATCCTGCAGGTCTACTGTCAGACTGTCACAATCACCAATCCATCAAAAGCTACAGTGGAGGCTACCTTGCGAGCTGGCAGCTCAGACAGATATACCATCTCTCCAACAAAGCTTGTCCTGAGGCCACATCAGAGCATCGACATTGATGTGCGGCTGCGCATCCTGAGATATGCACAGAAGCAGAAAGCGGTGCAGCAAGGCCAGCGTGATATCTTCCATATCAAAGTATGCAAGTCTTACTGAGTAGTACACTGCCTGCTCCGAAGAATTGACGCTTGCGTTTGCAGATTGCAAACATACTTTGCAACACTCAAGTATGGAAACAGGCATTTGCTGTAGCTGTATTTGCATTGGCACTTGCGACAACCTTGCTGCATGCATCATGCCTAGGCCACTTTATTCAGCCTCACCAGCATATCTGTGCAGGCAGCATACTTTGAACAGAAGTTTTACGCCACCTTCTTTCTGGCGCCTGAGGCAGCTGCGCCGCCAAACGCTGACTCCTCTCAGATACAGCGCAGATCTGAACGCACTCGATCTGCAGACTCACGCTCACCCCGCCTCAGCCCCAGAGACAGGTCAGCGTCCAACCAAGGTGTACATCTGGCCCAAGAACACCCAGCAGCAGGGGTCAAAGAGCCTGCAAATGCCCAGCAGGACAACCATGCTGCAGAAAGGCACGGCCAGCTGTCTCATGAACCAGCATCTGTGGGTGGAAGACAGCCTGCCCAAGGGCGTGGTAGCAGATCCAGTACTCCAGATCTGTCCCCAAGAGGGGACCCTGAAGCGGATGACCCACCCACGCCACGCATGTACAAGTCCATTGTACCAACTGCGGCCCCAAGTCAGCCTGCCCAGCATCACAGTGACCACTCTCATAGTCAGGGGCTTCATCAAAGGTCCAAGGCTGGAAACAGTCAAATGATTCTGCATCAGGGGCACTATGGTCATGGCAAGCGTGACATTAGTCCACCAAGGCAACTCCATGCGCATGAGGGAGCTTCACAGCAAGCCATTGAGGACTTGCAACACACCATCAGGCAGAGCTTCTGTGCTTTGTATATATTGTGTATTGTGTATATATTGTGTGTGTTTGTGTGTGTCTATACATCTGTCTGTATATGCATGTGTAGAAACGAAAAGAAAAGACTACGCCTGTCGGCGTCAATTTAATGAGAAGCCAAGTGTTATACCGGGCTGCTCAGGTTATGCATGTGTAAGTCTGCTGCAGATGCAGAATGGGCGCATGCAAACAAACCTGACTTGTTGTCTAGCTCAACTTGTCTCAAGAGCAAAATTGTTGGATACACAAATCTACTGCTTCCCATCCATCTTGGCACACTGCTTGCCTGTACACTGCATCACATCAAGCGGGGTGAGACAGAGCATGTCTAGTTGCAGGGACAAAGATGGGGTAATCGCCTCTCTGGAGTCTCAGTTGGCTGCTGCAAGATACCGCATCACTGTAGATGAACGCGCTGCTAAGGTGCCCAGCACCATAAACACTGCTGGCATGAGCCTGCAGTCGCAAAGCCATGTTGAAAGACTGCAGGTGCTGAATGCCCAACTTGAGGTAAGCTAACAGCACATATGCATGCGCAAGATGTTACAGCAGCTGACGCTGGTTGTTTGCAGCTTGCAGCAGCACAGCGCAGTCTCAGTGTACACACCACATACAACGGCACAAGGCTGTATAAGAAGATCCATGCCTCAGAGCTCAGGATTATGTGCCTGACATGACACCCACAAGTGTCACTTGCTTTGAAATGTATTTGGCTCAGGAGTAATGTCTTCCAAGCTGGCCCTGTCCATCACTATCACATCAAGGGCCAATCTCTGCATGTACTCACCCCTCTTTATGGTCCCACATTTGGCATGTCTCCTGAGTGCAGGGCTCCAACGCTGAGCTGAGAGACAGAGTGCGTCAGCTGTCGGCTCAAGCAGAGGCTGCACAGGCTCAGGCTGAGGCCCTGCAAGGCTTGCAGGCCAGTCTGCAGGACTCAGCAGGGCCTTCTGTGGAAGCCCTGGTCGAAGCTGCTGTTGGCAGAGAGCGTGCACTGCAAGACACACGCAACAAGAAGGTTCTGGAGCTGCTGAACAACAAGGTGTGTCATGCTGCAAGTGTTGATCATCCATCAACGACTGCTTGTCGCATCCAGGCTGATCCCTATGACCATCAATGAATGATGACTTATTATGGCTAGACTGCTGAACATGATGCTCATTCTATCCTAAATGAATCAGCATCAAGGGATGACCCGTCAATGCTTGCAGCTTGCCAACCTAGTATGTGTCAATCAAGCTCCCCAATCCATGATTTGTCGATGCAGGACGAGGTGATCCAGCGCTTTGAGGACAGATGCACGGAGGCCAATGGTGAGATCCAGCAGCTGCGAGAGGCAATGCAGGAGACCAGCAAGCGCCTGGAGGCTGCAGAAAACAGGCTTGCCAGCACCATGGAGACGCGCAACAAGCTCAAGAGGCAGCTGGATGCCAAGCAGGCTGAGATGACCACTGCACATGCATCTCTACAGGCGGACAATGAGGTTTTGAAGGTGTGCAGTGCAGCTCATGTCCAGGCCATCTGCCTTCTGTGCCCAAGACTGTGAGGTGCCGGCGACATAGCTTGCCTTGGCAATGTCCCTTTGAACATCAGATCCAGCGAACTGGATGCTGTCTTGGGCTGCTAGATTGATCACTGACCTGCATTAGCAGTTAGCAAGTCTTGCTGCAGTGCCAGGCTACACTGTGCGCTTCCTTGCAACTGCGTTGAAGCATGTCAAGCAGTGTCAAGCACGTTGACAACTGCTGCAGGGTCTGGACATAGTCAGTACAGCACTTGTGCCGTGCATTTGCATGTGTCTACTGTCTGCATAAGCCCATGTCTCTTCATTCAGCTTTGAGACATCAGCTATCATGCAGGACAAGCTCAAGGAAGCAGCTGACAGAGCAGCTGACAGGGCCATAGCCCCAGCTTGTCCTGAACAGGGCAAGCTGGCCACCAGGCTCAGGGCTGAGCTTGAGGTTCATAAGGAGGCCTTGGCCACAGCAAAGGAAGAAGCTGCGAGTCTGGCCAGCAGCCTTGAGAAGGCCAACTCCTGGATTGAGGTCAGCGGCCTTGGCACTAGAGCAGAAGTGCAACCGGTTTGTGCGTTTGTGGAATATTGATATCAGAGCGTGCCATAGATACATCCTGAGCACCTCCAACATAAATGATCTGGCATGGGCCATCAGAGCTGAAACTGCTGCAAGATGCAGTAAGCCTCATAATGCTGTGGGCGCAGCTGAAGTGTTTGGCAAAAGAGCCTGTAGCACATTTCAATGACAGAACAGCTTTGTGTTGCAGAGCATAGCATGACCTGCCTCTTTGTTTAGTGCCACCAGCATCTCTATCTGAGAGTTTTGCCCGTCTTGGAGAAGATTTTGCGCTTCTGCAGAGCCTGAACAACCAGGTAGCCAGCAAAGATGAGGATCTGCAAGCCCATCATGAGCGCTGCAACGCCAAGGATGAGCAGATTTCAGGCATGGCACAGCGAGTGGAGCAGCTGGAAAGCCGTCTTGAAGAACAGAGGCAGAAGGAGGCTGTGAGACAGGGTCGCGATCGTCATGACTGGGCCGTTGATGTGTCGTTAGACCAAGGCATGGGGTTATCCTCTGCTCCCCTGATGCCCAGCAGCCCTAGGGCCCTGAGGCAAAGGGTGCTGGTACTGGAGGTGAGCGAGCCAACACAAACTGCTGTCCTGTTGCCCATGCCATGCCATGAGATGTGTGTTGCCAAGGTGACCATATAATTTGCATACACCTTTTGGATGTTATCTTGGACTTTGTATTCCCTGCCTGCCTGAATGCCTGTCTTGTTGCCTGCCTGCCTGCCTGCCTGCCTGCCTGTCTGTCTGTCTGCCTGTCTGTCTGTCTGTCTGTCTGTCTGTCTGTCTGTCTGTCTGTCTGTCTGTCTGTCAGTCAGCTTATTTGCCTGTCTGTGTGTCTGTGTCCACGCAGATCAAGTATAAATAGTTGTTGTTGTGTGCAGGGAGCCAATGAGAAGCTGGAGAAGGCTTTGATGGCAGCCCATTCTCATGCCCCACCCATGCACGCCTCAACTCCTGCTGAGTCTGCTGGTCAAGGTCTGCCTGCTTGCTGCAAATTTGCACCTGACCATTTGCCCTGGCTGCAACATCACAGCGCATGTCAATCACTGTCAATGCAGAAAGCTGGCAAGCAAGTCTGCCTGTGCACATGGCCTGTGCTGCATTTAAGATGCTTGCAGCACAACTGCAGCAGACAGTCTTGCATGTTAGCGGCGAATGGTGTTCTGAGAGGTCTTTGCATAGCATGACTGCAGCCAAGGAAAGGTTCCCTGCACTTCAGGAGGCCCTGCTATCTTTGAAGCAACCATCAGCAGCTTGAGGTCCATGCTGTTGGACAGAGAACAGCAGCTGAGCAGGCTGGAAGCTGACTTGGCAGTTGCCAGAGCGTACTCGGGGGCCAATCAGCGCATGATGGGCGAGTCAGCTCAGGGTGAGTCAGCGCTCAGGATTGAGCTGGACGTCTTGCGGCAGAGGCTGACCGAGAAGGAGGCTCAAATTGTCAACGGGGAAGAGAGGCTGTCCCGCTTGGAAGCAGTGCACAGAGTGGCTCAGGTTTGCCGGCTGCCTACACACCGATTTGCTCAACATTGACACACAGACTGTGTCGTACACATTATCACCATGGGGAATCTGCGCATGATATATGCTGATGCTTTGTAGAAAGTCAAGAGATTGTCATTGTGTGCTTCAATGCTGTCGCTTGCATAAGTGAGCACTCAAACAACTGAGCTGACATGACACTAGGCACTCCACACCTGATGTGGGCTCAGATCCGCTTTGATGAGGTGAGAGACCAAAGCATGTACTTGGCACCTCATTCAGGCAGGGACTCAAAAATTGTTGGGAGGCCTCATGAGAATGCATCAGCCTTATTGCCCTGGTCAGACGCATGTGTCAAGGTGAGTATCCTGGGCAGCCCGGTATAATACTGGGCTTCTCATTGAATTGACGCCGAAAGGCGTAGTCTTTTTTTTCTCTTTTTTTTCTGAAGGTGAGCATGATGGGCTGCAGGAGACAGCCCTGCGCAGTGAGTCACAGCTTGAGTCAACTCGTCGTAGCCTGATGGAGCTGGATGAGGACAAGCAAGCTGGCAAGGAAGAGACTGAGTCAGCAAGGTGGGCATTCACCCCTTCATACAGCCTTGCCTTTGATGCAATTGCTGCCTTGTGACCTTGGTGTCGGTCTCAATCTTGTATGTTACAACTGCCTTGTGACCTTGTGACGTTTTCAGTTTTGTATGTTACAAATGCAGTTCAGTTTGCTGGTGAGCATTGCTTTTGCTGCCTTCTGCTGCTTCTGTCCCATCGAGCTGTTCTTACATTGCACTGAGTGCCCGAAGTGTTTCAGAAGCTTGCTTGTGCTTTCAGGGCTTTAGCGATGCGTCTGAATGCCAGAGTCAGCGAGCTCACTCTAGCAGCTGAGTGCGCTCGCACTGATGGTGAGTCAGCTCGCGCCGAGCTTGAGCGGGTGCGATCACGCCACCAGAGTGACACACAAGCATTTGAGAAACGCCAGAAGCAGCTTGTGACAGCCCTGAAAGCTGTTGGGGGACAGACAGAGCCCTTAGCCCTTGCAGATAGCTCTGAAGGAATGCTCTCTGGACCTGCTCGCCAATGGTCGATGGGGTCTGGGGGTTCAGCAGGGTTCACCCCCACTGGACAGCCCTCTGATGCACTGTTGGCTGTGAGGGACAAGAACCAGTCTCAGGCAATTCAGGAAGCTGAATTGGCAGTTGCTGTCATGCAGGTGATGCAATTCCTCTGATCCCTTTCGCTACAGCTCATTAAGGTTGTGGCAACATCTGGGGATCACCATGCACAAGCAATGCAGCATGGCAAGCTCTGCCGCTGCCTTTGGCCTTGTGCATATGCCCAATGCATAAGCATACAAAAGAGTGTGCCACGTTTATCAGACTTCTGCCTGGTCCTGCCCCACATCTGTTGGGGCTCATGCATAAGCTAGGCACCCCATCATAACTGGTGATGCTTACCAGCGTGGCATGTGCAGCTAGGCTGCAATGCTTCCCATCTTACCAGCGTGGTTCACCTGAACAGGCTACATAAGCTGCTGAGTGGCAGGCCAAAAAGACATGCTGAGGTTTTGCCTGGCATTTGGAAAGCCAATGGGACACCATATGCATGTACACTGATGTGCAGGCCAAACTGCTTGAGGCAGTTGCCGGTCAAAGGGAGGCGGCCCGGCAGCTGCAGGCGGCCCAAGAAGCCTTTGATGGTGAGCGAGCCCACCTGGAGCAGCAGGTGCGCAGGAGCAAGGAGGAAGGCTCGGTGCGCATTCAGACCCTCGAGGACACCATCAGAAAGCTGGGCAACCGCAGCGACCTGCATCAGGTACAATTGCATTGCTGCTAGACCCACCAGGCGCACATTCTGTACCAGCTGAGAAACAGCCATGCAGTCTTACAAGATGACAGATGCGATTTCTTGTGAGTGACATCTCAAACCTTGGGCACCTAGTGTGCCTGCAGTACTCATGGCACAACTAGGGTACCTGGGGATTCCGGCCTAGCCTCAACAATGCAGCTGTCTTGTGATGGCGAGCTGAGAGTCCTCCTTGCACACAGCCATCAGTGCCATCACATGCCAGAGCAGAAGCACAATGGACACAGCTGAAGCTTGCGAGGTGCATATGACTCTCTCTTTTGATGACTTCAAGCGTCACCAGATCAAGCTGCTACTGTTTGCCATACAACTTACTAACCTTCCAGCACTCAGGCCATACTTCAAAACCTGAAGAAACCCTGACTGACGTCAACTTCACTATATTTGGGTCTCGCAGGAGTTGGCCAGGTTGGGTGGGGAGGCTTCTTTCCTGCGCCGCACAGAGGCCCGCCTCAAGTCCAACTTGGGCTTTGCAGAGGACAGAAGCAGTGAGCTGCAGCGGGAGGTGACCATTCTGAGGCAGCAGGTGGCCAGCTATGAGGCCAGCGAGCATGAAGCTCAGCTGCTGGAGGAGGTGCAGCGGTCTGTGAGCAGGGAGAGCAGTGCTGGGGGCACCATTGCAGCCAAGATGAAAGGTGTGTTTGAGGTTTCAAAAATACAATGCTCAATGTTGGGATTTCCCTACTTTTGCTTCGATATTGATGGAAAAGGTGGAGTGCATGGACCTGAGCCTTGGGCATGCATCTGCTGCCATGCAGATGATTTCTATATCTTTTCAACAAAAAGTTACCAAAAATATTATTTGAAGCAAAGTTTGTTGGCACACGCCGCAGTCTATTTCAGGCTTGTTCTGTGGGAGAGATTTTGATGCTTTAGCCAGCCAACAAGCCTGATCACATACAGAAGAAGATGAAGGTCATAGTTGAAAGACATCAAGACAGCTCAGGAATAATTGTTGAACACATGTGTAGCCTTCATCCAAAAGGACCTGGCAGCAACAGCTTCAGTGGCGTTGCTTCTTGATTGCTGGCAGTCTTCATCTGCAGTGCCATTTCTGCTGATCATAATGCTGTGTATACACAGCCATAGCATTGCCTGCAGACAACAGCATATCTGCAGTGATTGCACACCTTTCACCAGAGCTGAGCAACAGCGGCAGGCAGGCTTTGCCCACAACAGCAAGCTTGTTGGCTGACAGCAGCTGGGTGCAGCAATGTCATGCCTGGCGAAAGCTCGCACAGATGATAATGGTCCAGCAATACTCTTGACATATCCCTGCCAAAGCATGACTTGAGGCATGTTCTTCAGGGATTTCACATGAGCTGAGCAGCGAGGGCAGTCAACCTCACATTGTGGCACGCCTGGTGGAGAGAGCTGAGGCCAGTGAGGTGCAGCTGGCTCAAGCCCAGCAGGAGCTCAAAGCTCTCAAGCAGATGGCAACTGCCAGGGCAGCTGCTGAGGGAGCTGGTACCTCAGCTGCCATGTCAGCTGCTCAGGTACTACTTCAGCTGTTACATGACCTTGCACAGTAGTTAAGCTCCTGCTAGCCAGGTAAGATGTGAAGTAGACATCTTACCTGACTGCAACCAAACGCATTCTGACCGCAGCTGTGCTGTGCTCTTCCAGGCGGTGCTTTGTATGGTTTGCAGCTCTGGTGGCTTGATTTGCCTGGTGCAGACAGGTGACGCCTGCAAGTGACAGGGATGCTGATCCATATGATGTTGTAACACACCTTGTTGCCCATGGTACAAGCTTGCCAGCACAATGCCCCACTGAACCACAGGCTCACCAAGCGCCCAACCAGGCTCTGCTGCATGGGCCGAACTGCCAGAACGTGCGCATGCAGGTGCTGGAGGAGCGCACTGGGGACCTGCACCGGCAGCTTCTCCTGGCCCAGTCTGAGCTGAAAGCTGCCCAGGAGGATTCGCACATACAGGATCTGGACAAAGCCCACCTGCAAACCCAGCTAGCAGGTATTCATGCCCATCTGATGCGCAAGACAGGCTGCTCTGGAAAGACAAGACTTGTCCCACACGTACCTTGCGCGTCATGAGCTGGAAAGCGTTGTTATTGTTATTATTATTGTTATGCCCAACTTGATCAAACTTGCAAATCGCTGGAAATTATCTTGTGTACATTGACTCGTCATGTAGATTATTGTTGAACTGTCACAACAGTGGCACCATGTGTGAGTCATGCTACGGTTGATGCTTGTTTGCCATGGCAGCCAGTGGGCCATGCAATCATTGCCCTGTGATAGGTGAGTTGATGACCATTGATACCATGATCAACAGGCATGCACGGGTTGTAATACTTTGCTACAAGCTCTCTGTGAAAGATTGGTCAATCACTATGTCCTGAAGTATTTGCTGTTCTTGCAGAGGCTTCAAGAGAAGTGGCTGCTGCTCAGTCTCGAGTAGCAGACAAGGAGCGCCTGAGCTATGACGCTGGGCATGTGTCAGCTCAAAAGGACTCTGACACCAGCAATGACCGCTGGAAGGAAGCTGCCCAGGCGGCTCGCCAGCGGGCTGACGCCGAGAGGCGAGCTGAGTCATCTCAGGCAGCTCAGCAAGAAGCTGAGCAAACTTTGAGGATGGCACAGCTAGAGGTGGCACGGCTCAAGGTCAGAGGCTGTTACCAAACACATCTGCTTAGTATAACATATTGGCTTAGGCAACAAACAGATCCTCAAGGCACAAGAAGCACAGATAGACGGTTGCAACCGTTGACTGTCAAGCGCTGCGTACGTGCTGCTACCTGCACAGCATGTGGCTCATCCAGCCTATCAGGTGCTGACCGTGCCTTTAGTTTGAATTGGCCCAGCTTACAACTTAGCTGGCAAAGCTTACCTGTGACTTGTATCAGGATGCCTATTGATGGCAGTGAAGCATCAAGCTGAATTCATGTCAAAGGTCCTGAGCGCACCGTGCAGATGTAAACACTCTGGGTTGACCCTGCAGGCCAGCCTTGAATCAAAGACAAAAGCTCTCAGACGTGCTGAGCAGGCAGTGCAGCAGAGGGCAGAGCATGCACAGCATGAGCTTGCGGTCGCTCGCCGAGAGTGCGACAGGTCTGCTGGTGACGCTGAGGATCGCAAGGTGCAGCTGTCAGTGCTGGTTGAGACCGTGGAAACTCTGCAGGCTGGGACTCCTGGTGAAACCCATGCTGCAATCCCTTTTTTCCCATAAAAGACAGTAATCATTACTGATAAAACGAGGATGCTCATGTTCATTGTTGTTAGCTGCTGTAAGACATCCTTGGCATCAGTTCTAGCACTCACTGATGCCTCTGAACACTGTCCCATGCATAAAACAACACTTGCTTGGCTTATGGTTGACGCATTTGCTGATATCTATTGCATCCTTGACATTGCACTGTGGCTGTGTGATGCCAATCCTGCAGAACCAACAGCAGCATCATGATGTGCATGGGCGTTCATTGTACATGGACATCCACATGTCCACCTTATCTCCGGTCACAAACCCTACCTGACATTGCAGGTGAGAAGGAGCAGCGAATTGTGTCCTTGACTGCCCAGCTGACAACAGCACGCATGAAGGAGGCTGTCTCTGAGCGCAGGTACCCTGCAGCCTGCTTGTACCTGTGCTGCAGTCACGTACAGTTGGACTGTTGTTTAACAAGCGTCACTGTCTCAAGCTAGGCTTTACAGAGATTGACGTCACAAAATTGCGGTCAATATCACGCATGTTGTTGCAGGTCCTGTCATGCCTGTGACAGCTGCACAAGTCAGTGTAACATGCATCACATGTTAAGACACCATTGGACTCATGCAAAGTCATGCAGGGCGTCTCAGCTGCAGTGTGAGCTTGAAGAGCAGGCCACCAATGTGCACAAGCTGCAGACCGAACTGGACAAAGCAGAACACAGGCTGAGTGAAAAGGAAGTGGAAGTTTCTGTTGGCAAAGCGAGTGTTGAGGCGGCCTCAAGAGACATCAGCGCTCTAAAAGGAGAGCTCAAGGCTCATGCTGAGGCATCTGCCAAGGTAATTTTGCAATGTATGCCAGGTTATGAGAGCGTGACTCAGGCCTACTTGTTATGTTTGCTTGTCCGCCTTGGGGATTAGTTAGCAAGGTCAAATGAGGCTTCGAAAAGGCCCATGGTGCTCCATAACTTGTCAGTCCTTGGACATTGGTGACCTGTTATTGCTGGAATGGCTGACCTCACTTGGTCTTACGAGTGCCACAGACAAAGACGCACTGATACCAACATGCAGATGTTCACAGCTGCCTGATGTCTGGTTTGTGCTGAATCAAACTGTACCAAGCATCAGGATGCCTCCTGTCAAAGTGCTGATTAGTCTCTACATGCAGGCCAGTCCCCAATCCCCCATGTTGCGCTCATTTGACTTCTGTCCCAAAAAGCATTCTATTGCAACAACCTTGTGCAACATCTAAGCCTGATGCTGTTGCATGCTGTTGCCTGCCTTGCAGGCAGCTCATGAGGTTGATGACGCCCGCAACTCAGCTGCCAAGACCGAGGCAGAGGCGACAGGCCTCAGAGCTGCACTGGAAGCTGCCAGGAACCGGCATTTTGAGCAGCTGACCAAGTAAGCTTATGTTACTTTGTCCATTACACCTTCACGCCCAGGTTTCAAAGTGCAGCTTGTTGCTTGGCAAGCCCTTTTGCCTGTCATGCCGCAGGCTGGCACTGCTTACAGCAACAGCCGTCTGAAGTCAGTACTGCTGATCTGCTCTGACCACAACTTTCTCATCAGTAGATTACACAGTGTCAGGCTCCACTGCCACATTGCGACACCCGTTCACCACCAGCTAAGCTCCCATGTCAATGCCCTTGCACAGTTGCAAGCACCTCATGCATTTTGATCAACACAGTCGACAGAGACGGTGACAGGTGCCATTGCTATTCAGGGAGCGTGCAGATGCAGTCGCAAGTCTACGCCAAGCAAGGGCAGAATCCATGCAGGTCAGCATGCCCAAACCAGCCTCCCCTGAGGGCTCCTTGGCAGGGCCCCTAAGCCTGGTGCCCCAGCCTAGCAGCCTTGATCTGGCTGCTGGCATTGATGACTTGATGGCAGCTCTGAAACCACGCCACAGCCTGGCAGGAGGTGGTGGTAGTGAGGATGGCTCTTCAGCAATGTCAGGTGAATTCTGCATTGGCTCTCACAGAACGCCAGAGTGTGTTCACTCTGAGGTTTGCTGTATGTCTGGCAGAGCTCAAAACAATCTCTCAGCAGCATGGGATTGTGATCCATCAGCTCTATTGATCAGCTGCCTACCAAGCATCTTCACGCTGCGCATGCTGTGTCTTCAAGCGCAACATATAGAGACTGCAGCAGGACATCACTGCCCGCTTTGCAAAGGCACCATTCAGTCTCTGCATGCTTCAGTCAAAAGCGCAGCCCTGATCCTTTTTCAACGC
>JAABUP010002293.1_pt1 | contig 37592 bp, 51 predicted proteins | sample 5559201 | NCBI WGS metagenome assembly JAABUP01 (sample SAMN10711887, study PRJNA513373) | rock metagenome | isolation source: Antarctica rocks | place: Antarctica
CAGCTGAAACCATCTGAGCTCTCACTCCTCTAATCCTGGCTGGACTTTCCAATATAAAAAAGCCATCTTTCGGCCACTCTGCTCAACAATCAAGGTTCCCTCGCCAGCGTCGCTCACTGCCCAGACTATTGTCCTCACCCTTCATTTGATCACCCAGGCGTCCCTCTCTCATTTCCCCACAATCCCAACAAGTCACCACCACAACGAAGCTCTCCCACGAAACCTATCTCCTCCTCCTCACAACCGCTCTCAGCACCATCACCCTCGCCCTACCCCAGACCATCACCGCCCCAACGACCCCTCCGACTTCGGCGCCGACCCCTCCTCCGCTCCCCATTCAGCCAACAGCGCCGCCACAGGCCAACCCCCCAACTCACCCGTCTGACCGCCCCAGCGATCCAAACCAAATGCATAACCTTCACCTCCGAAAACCCCAACTGGCGCTACCACCCCGACGGAATCTGGTCCCGCGCCGGCACCGGCAGCTTCGGTTCGGGCCAAAAGAAACTCTGCTTTCCCACGACCCCCGACAACGGCGCAGGCGGCGCTCTCTTCATCGGCACCGAGCACAACCCCATCGGCGGCAACACGAAGCTCAAATGCTTTTTCCCGCACACGGGCAAAGGCAACTGCGACCTCTCGCTCGTGGACGGCTACTCCTTGTCCGTCGAATGCGATATTCCCAACCACCACAAAGTGGGCGGCAGCAAGAATCTGTGGAACACCGGCAAATCCTGCCGAGATAGATCTCAGATCAGTCGGGATATTTGGGTGAATGGTATGGGTTATGCGCCGCATTAGAAAGATGTCTCGCCGTTCTTCGAGGAGGGGTTGATGGGTGGGAATTTCGATTGTGTGTGGGGTGATTGTACGCGGGATTATTACTGCCGTGTGAGGACGGATGGTAATTTTCATGGGAGTGGTGGGCGCTAGAAGTGTGTTGCGGTATGTGAGTAGTGAAAATCAGGTGAGTGGTGCGGATGGAATGTGTACGTAGATACACGGAAGAAGGGAGTAACTGGTTTTTTCCCCGTCGTTTCTGAAATCGGCGCGGAAATTGAAACGGGGGTGCGGGCTTTGAGACATCAGGGGGGTGAGGCTGGATTTTTGGGGGGAGGGGGTGGGGTGGTGGATAGAGAAGGTGTGTTGTTCGGTCAGCTGTGTGAGGTACCTTACATGCTGAGGATGTAGCCCTTTGGCGCTGTGGCCGCGATGGTGTTTCGGGACATATCATTCTCTCCCAATCGTTCCTACTTAGCGAGCACAAATGTCGAAGGCTACCTACCTTACATACCTGAGCCAGGGAACCGCAAAGGATGTTCCCGCCCCGGCCCCCAAATCTCATGCCTCCTCTAATACCAAAAGTCCCGACGCGGTCGAAACCCCGAAACCCTGGGGTGGGAGTCTGATGTAGAGGAGTTTCTTTGGGAAATCGCGCTGGACACAGGTGATTAGAAGCTTTTGATCATATCTTTGAAGGGGATGATGTGGCGGGGTTATGAGTTTGCGAGAAATGCGGATGATGTTGTGAGTTTGGTGCTAGGTTATCAAGTTCGTCTGGCGGTGATGGGGCAGGTTGTTAGGACATGTGTAGCTGGCCTCAGCGGGTTTTACGAAGCACGGGATCTCAAAGAGAAATAGTTTGGATGTGGGTCGCCATACCTCCATGTGAACACCTTGATCTGTGAGCCTCGACCGGAAGACTTAGGCGTGAAGACTATGGCTAACGTTTCGCCCGAAAGCAGGAGTTTTTTGATTTGGGCGGATGGCAATTTGAATGACACTTGCTCTTCATTCCGAAAGTTCCAGACGATGCACCTCCCCCCAGGACTCGTAGCCGTAACCATTGAAGCGGATGTAGCAATGTGGGTCATTGTTAATCTTTCCTCGGTCATAAAGGTCTTTTGTATTCCTGTACTGAAATTCAAGCAATGGCACTCACGTCTGTCAGATCCGTCAATCCAGGCGAGCACACTGGCCGAGTATGCTACCCTTTCATTCAGAGCCTGTCCCCGAGCAAATTTTGCTCGCCCGCCTGCCATGAAGAATGGGTTCCCCGTACGATAAGCGTCCATGTGCTCTGCTTTCAATGAAATGATGGCTTCTACGGACAAGCCAGGCGGAATTCTCAAGAGTGATGGAGATGCCAATTGCCACGAGCGAAGTACGTCTTCCAGTATTCCTGATGATGTCAAAACACCATGCCATGTTCGGGAAACTCTTCTGGCCTGGAAAACTTGATAAAGAGGCAGATACTGTAGGATCATGCTACTAAGCTCCCGGGGCAACTCGACGATCAAGTCACAACGCAAGTCTACTTGTTCGATGATACATTGTAGGTCACGGATCTGCTGATGAGTGATCAGGTCGGCCAGGCGTTGTAGGCTGTCAGGAGATGAGCCATGTCTGTACAAATGGGAAACCACTGCACTGACGCTCTTCGTTGAAGGGTGACATTTGGAATGTGAACGAAGGCATTGACGAACGCGTCGCCGCTGTCACCCTCATCATGGCTCATTGTCGGGGTTGATGAGCTGAGCACACAAGGTGATGAGCGAATATCGACTTCTCATCCACTGTCCTTAGTGGGCCACAAGCAATCGACGTATGGGGTCAGAGCTCCATCGAGATGGCAAGCGACAGACCAGACAGGAATCAGCCGAGTACAACCGTCGCTGACAGGTGCTGACGGTGGGATGAGCGGACAGCAGCGGAGAGGTGGAGGCGCGGACAGCAGCATTCCACAGTGACCAATCCGGGAAAGGAGGCGCTAGCCAAGACTTGGCGTGATTGGCTCACGGCTGCCACTAGCCGCGAGGATCAAACGAGCGCTCGCTCGTGACTTCACCACATGGACCATCGAACGATCAAAAACGTAGAATCTTCGTGTGTTCCTGCCCAGCTGACGTCATACCGCGATCGTTTGTCGTTTGCTCGGTTCCGTTTCGATGTGCGAACGCGAGCCTTATTCAGTCGAGTCTTTCTTGTCTGCTTTGACAGTTGCAGTCAAGATGGATCTATCCCGCATGCATCGACCGCATTCGGCCCTACCGTCCCAGCTCTCATTACAGCAACATACACGATTACTAAGTACCTTATGATCATCGACAAGGATCAGCAATGCGGGGCCGGAGCTTTTCTCGCCAGCTCTAGCGCATCACGAAGATGCACGCTGCAAGTGGACGCAGCTAAATTGCCGTCCTCCACGAATGGGATATCACATCGGCCATACTTGCTCTCCCCACAGCCCAAAGAAGCACATGACATGCAGTGGCATGACCCTCGGGAGCCCAATCAGTGGCGACCGACGTCATTATGTAATGATTCTAGAGCAGTCTGGGCAAATCAATGACCGAGCATATGTGCACCACTCTGGATGACACTATACCCTCTTCGTGTTGGCCAGGTGATGGTGCAGAATGTGATCCAGCTATATTTCATCTTCCCCAGACCCCGGAGCTCTGGGTTGCGTCAACCTCTTGCTGACCCCACATCGTCACTTGCTTCGTGCGTTGTGCTTCTCTCTCTCTTTGCTTTCCTCACCATCTCCCTCTTCTGCATCTCACACGCGAACACTCTTAGAGCCACTACAGAAAGGAAAACCCCACCAGACACCGAATCCACTCTCGATCGAACAACACCTTCAACATGCCCGGCGGCCCAGGCTTGGTCGCCACGGCCGACACGGGGCGGATTGAAGCCCCTGTCACCGTCAAAGCATACCTCATGTGTGCTTTTGCCGCTTTTGGTAGGTTTATCATTTTCCTCGAAGACTTTTGCCTTTTTCGATTCGAGTGATCAATGGCACTTTGTGCAGGAGCATCATGAAATCGACTCGTCTAATCTATGTCCAGGTGGTATCTTCTTTGGCTATGACTCTGGATACATCAATGGTGTCCTGGGTATGAACTACTTTGTCACCCTCTACACTGGCAAAGACCCCAACGATCCCGCATTTGCCAAGGGCGGCTCCGATCCAAAGGGATTTGCCCTGCCCTCATGGCAGAAATCTCTCATCGTCTCCATTCTGTCCGCTGGCACATTCTTTGGTGCCCTCATAGCGGGCGACTTCGCCGACTTCGTTGGCCGACGCACGACCGTCATTATCGGCTGCGGCATCTTCATCGTGGGCGTCATCCTGCAAGTGGCATCAAGTGGCTATAAACTCCTGGTGGGAGGCCGAGTCATCGCTGGATTGGGCATTGGCTTCGTTTCGGCCATCATCATCCTTTACATGTCCGAGATCGCCCCGAAGAAAGTTCGAGGTGCTATCGTATCTGGTTATCAGTTCTGCATTACCATCGGTCTGCTGCTGGCTTCCTGCGTCGATTATGGCACTCAGAATTACTCCACAACCGCCTCTTACCGTATACCAATCGGCCTCCAGATGCTCTGGGCTCTGATTCTCGCCATTGGCCTTTTCTTTCTTCCCGAATCCCCTCGATACTTTGTCAAGCGCGGCAACATCGACCGTGCTGCGGACGTTCTCGGCAGACTACGTGGTCAGCCTCGTGATTCCGAGTATGTGCAGACTGAACTGGCTGAAATCGTTGCAAATCATGAATACGAGCTGCAAGTTGTTCCCCAAGGTGGCTACTTCCGCAGCTGGATGAATTGCTTCAAGGGCTCTGTCTGGTCCCAGAAGAGCAATTTACGTCGCACCATTTTGGGAACCTCCCTTCAGATGATGCAGCAATGGACCGGTATCAACTTCATCTTCTACTTCGGCACCACATTCTTCCAGCAGCTCGGCACCATCAGCAATCCCTTCCTGATCGGTCTGATCACGACCCTCGTCAACGTCTGCTCCACACCAATCTCCTTCTACACCATTGAGCGTTTCGGTCGTCGGACGCTCTTGATCTGGGGTGCCTTTGGCATGCTGGTGTGTGAATTCATCGTCGCCATAGCTGGAACTGCAGACGGCAAGAACCCAACCACGGTCAAGGCCGAAATCGCCTTCATCTGCATCTACATCTTCTTCTTCGCTTCCACATGGGGCCCCGGAGCTTGGGTCGTCATCGGCGAAGTCTTCCCCCTTCCCATCCGATCTCGCGGCGTCGCTCTATCCACGGCCTCCAACTGGCTCTGGAACTGCGTACGTCACACCCCCATCCCATCATCCCAAAAATTCCCACTAACCTCCCCTCCAGATCATCGGCGTCATAACCCCCTACATGGTCGACTCGGACCAAGGCAACCTCGGCCCCAAAGTCTTCTTCGTCTGGGGCGCCCTCTGCGTCGGCTGCTTCGTCTACGCCTACATGCTCATCCCCGAAACCAAGGGCCTCTCCCTCGAACAGGTCGACCGCATGCTGGAGGAGACGAACCCGAGGAATTCGGCGAAGTGGGTGCCGCATAGTACGTTTGCGGCGGAGATGGGGTTGACGGATAAAGGGACGTTGGCGCCGGAGATTGTGGAAGATGTGGAGAGGAAGGGGAGCGTGGTTTGAGCGAGAGGGATTATTGGATGAACGAATTTTATTGGCGATGTGTGCTTGGTGGGGAGAAAAGCGGAGCGATTGTTACGGAAATGGCATGCGTGTATGATACCACTTTGAATAACCAGGAATGAATTGCTCTACATCTCATATTTCGAGTGTTCCGTGGCTCGTCCTGCCATACACAACGTGCCCACGCCACCACAAAAATAATCCGAGATGGCCAAAGCTCACCACTCTCGCATCACGATCCATCCAGCCCCACAAACGAAAACAGCAACTCCAACCCCCTCGCACGTGATATCCTGCGCACGAGCCCACATCTCCACATTTAAAGTAGTCGATTGCGGAGCCGCCGATCCATGGATGGCGGAACTCTATCTCGATCATCGAATCGGCCGAGTCCTACGGTACTTTAGCTCATGTGACCTTTTTACTTAATTTGATGTGACTCGCAGTCAGGTACTGTAGGGTACTTTGGTGCGCATGAGGTCCGGATGAAGGATGTGTGGGTATTGGCGGCGGCGACGGCGGATTGTATGGTTTTGATGGTAGGGATCTTTCTTTGTTTTGGATTGGGATCGGAGACTTCGGCTGTACGGGGACACGGGGAGAGAGATGTAGGGACGATTGGAAAGCTCTGTCAGATAGAATGGTGAGAGTAGATACAAATGGAAGCTTTCTCATGCAAAAAATATACAGTGACGCATATACAATATCAACATGTATCACGAGATCAGAACCGCATCTTGCCACCCTCTTCATCCGTCCGAAGTCCTAATCTCTCAGTGCCTCAATGTCTTCCACCTAAATCACCCATCAGCATTTGCAACCATAGAGGCCGAACAAAAGCCTCTGCTCCAAATTGCAACTCACCTCCTTAACAGCCTCGGTAGTCAGCACAAGCGGGTGCTCTTCCTGCACACAAACGCTGTCTTCGATACGGATGCCCATGCCTCGGAAATGCGCCGGGAAGTCGTCGGTGTTGGGAACGTAGATGCCACTATACGGTCAGCATCTCCAAATGCTAAAACATTATTGACAAGCGGGAAATGCTTACGGTTCGACAGTGACGCATTGGCGGGGCTTCAGAAGCGCTTTCCGGGATTGACCGGGGGTATCATGTACGTCAAGTCCGATGTAATGGCTTACATGATGAGGGAACAACGTGTCCAAAGCCTACGCAACGTCCCTACTTAGCGTCTGTACCAAGCAAGACCTCGGAGTAGGGGTTGCAGACCTTGCCCGACATATCGAACCCGAGCTGGGTGAGCTGATCCTTTAGATCAGATTCACATGTATCATGTAGCCCGTCAAGGGATATGGAGGCGTTGGCACGGCAGAGGGAGAGACAGTGGCGTTGTGTGGATAGGACGGCGTTGTATAGGTCTCTTTGGGCGGGGGGAAATTTTCCCGATACAGGCCAGGTACGTGTGATGTCTGTGATGTAGCCTCCATACTCCTGTACGCATAGAGATCAGTCCTGAGGAATTTATTGAGGAAAGGGGAGACTGACCCCGCCGGCATCGACTAAGACGAGCTGTTCGTCTCTATTCGAATGTTAGTCTGGGCGCATTAACAGCTTAGTGGAGCCAGCATACCGTAAAAGATGACTGTTTTGTGTATAGTGGATAATGCTGGCATTCTGATGCTGTTAATTAATTACTGCAAACATTTGGGAGCGATAGGACTACCTGACCGCCTGCCACCACGGGCACATACGCAGACCCGTCACAGCCATTAGTCCTGAATCTGTAGTCTAGATAGGCTGCAAGATCCGCCTCCTTCGTCCACACTTGACGCATTGCGTCCGTAAATGCTCTTCCGGACGCCTGTCCTGCTTTGCGCATATTGGCGATCTCCGCATCGCTCTTAATATTTCGCATTTCGTTGACAAATTCTTTCAAGGGTAAGACAGTGCTAGAGTCGAGGACTTTAGAAAGACGCTCTGCTTTCGGTGAGCGGTCGCGTTGAAAACGAGAAAACCAGGATTTCGTCTTGGACTCGGAGACTGAGTCGGTGTAGATTTTCGAAGCTTCCCCTACTAGAGGGGTGAGGAGGTTCGATATCTGGTTGACATCTCCCGTCTAATCAGTCCGTCAGCGATGGCTCGTCTCTTTCGGCCAGACAGCCAATACCTCATCCGCATTGAACACGTCCAACGCAGCCTGGGTTCCAGATCGAATACCGTCCCATTGCTCAGCTTTCGCATCTTTTGGTCGAACAAAGAGATGAAATGTGTGGTCGTCATCCTCAGAACTCTTCCCTGATCTTGTAAATAAATGCTAGGAGGCTTCAAAGCTGTATCCAATTCACCTATGACCGCAACTGCTTCCGGCTCATTGAAGCCTAGAGTCGTCAGGACGTGTCGGTCGCAAGGTCCTGGGGTGCGTATGCCATACCAGTGAAGTAGAAGAAGTTAGAATCTTGGTGGAAGTCGTAGAAGACAGCGCCAGATCTATACTTGATGTCTGACCCTGCTATAATAGCTATACCATTCTTCGGAAGCTTCGCAGCGAGCTTTGAGCGGCGCTGCGCGTACTCAAGGGCGGTGATCCCAGGCGTGACTAGCGCACAAAGGTCAACAACCACTTGAGCGTCAGGAAGATTGAGACCTACGTTCGCCTGCTTTCAGTAGGTGAGGATGGGTCTCATGTAGTGGTTGGCCGAACTGCAGCTCGGCCGCAGAGACGGAGGCATACTGTCGGTGCTGAGAACGCGATGCTCTTCTATTCGAGACACATGTTCCAAAGCTTGGAATGACTCGTGATGACAGAGGTCTCAAACACCTTTCAGTCGTACGAGAGCATGTTTGCATGCTTGTACGTGATGGCTCGAAGCCATGAGTGATTGAATTGCGGACGGGCTGGATACTAGCATCGCTTCGTCCACCGTTTGGGACGCCACCAATCACCGTGATTGCTCTCAATTGGCAGGAATGACCCAAGGCAACCAAGTGTCAGGCAACAGACTCAGCAATGACGCTGTCAGAGCATGCGTCTTTGTGTGACTTTGTCCAGAATAGACTCAATCATTAAACCGCGACTCTTTTCAAGCATGTCTATCGTTGGTGACAACACAAGCCCGCTGCACACAGCAGATGTCGAATCGTTCAAGAGGCATCTCCGATACTCAGACCGGATCCTGGCTCTATGTGGCGCAGGTCTCTCAGCTGCTTCAGGCCTACCTACATTCCGAGGTGCAGGCGGACTATGGAGAAGCTACGATGCGACATTTCTAGCCACCCCAGAGGCTTTCAGCCGTAATCCTGGATTAGTATGGCAGTTCTATAGCTACAGGCGACACATGGCTCTGCAAGTCGAGCCGAATCCAGCACATTATGCCCTCGCAGAGCTCGCTAGACGTAAGAGAGGGTTTCTTACTTTAAGTCAGAATGTCGATGGTATGTACTCACGAAGAGAGCATGACAATTATCAAGCTGATATTTGATTCAGGTCTCAGTCAAAGGGCCGGTCATACATCTTCCCGGCTACACTTGTTGCACGGCTCTCTCTTTGACATTCGATGCACCGGCTTCTACTGCAATTACTATGAGCAAAACAATTTCATTGACCCTATAGTACCGGCACTCGCCATTCCCAAAGGTATGCCCGCAGCAGCTCCTCTGGGAGCGACTTCCGCCAAAGCAGAGAACGGCAGTTCGTCAGACGACACCGCGAGGCCGGCATTTCCAGTACCAGAATCCAAAGAGCTGGACATATCGGACTATCGAGTCGAGCTCCCTGACTTGGAAATGCCAGACCTCCCCCAATGCCCGCAGTGCCAACAGGCGATTCTTCGGCCAGGAGTCGTCTGGTTCGGCGAAGTGTTGCCCAAAAAGACACTCGAGGAGGTCGACAATTTTATCAACGAGTCTCAAAAAATAGACTTGATCCTAGTCATTGGTACGAGTGCCCAGGTGTACCCTGCTGCAGGTTACGTGGCAACTGCGAGGGCCAAGGGTGCAAAAGTCGCGGTCATCAACATGGATAAAGCAGACATCCCCGGTGGTCAGTATGGGCTTGACGAAGGAGAGTGGTTCTTTCAAGGGGATGCAGCTGTGATCCTGCCTGAGATTCTGAAGGATGAGATTGGAGACATCTCACACAAAATGCAGCCAAGGTCGTGAAGCATCAGCCAGTCATCGAACAAGGTAGCTGTGCTCGCGGTCAGATCAGCTAAAATACATACAATCCACACCTCATAGGCTGCGCGCATCGGGTGTGAACGGGTGGATGACTCCAAGAGTTACACGAATCAAAATGAAAATGCCATAGCTGTGCTGTACTGTCGTTCCAAGTTCTCTCGGCTGAAACAGGAGATTGAAAGTCTAGAACCATGAACTTGTCTCATGACGCTGGAACGGCAAGTGTACTGTACCGTGAATGGAACCGGGCGGTTCTCCATCTGTCCAGCAACGACGACGGCCCAATGGCATTGCCTAAACTACCATCAAGCCTGTAAACGAAAATGCGGGGTCTAGCTCCCATCCGAAATCCGTCAAAGGCGACGGAAATATCAATGGGCGTCGTTTTTGCTTCAAGGTGCCCTTCTTTGTTCTTTTGGACGTTTCCGAAGCATCACCAACCCTGTGGGCCACCACTTGAGTATCACACGCAGTGATCACGGTACGTTCAACGACCGTGTCCGTGGCTTTGACTTTCTGCCGTTCCACATCGAACGCCTGCAACAAACCGGGCTACGTGCAGGCACCCTGTTCCGAGTTCTGCCGATGCGCAACAGGGCTAAAGCGTCTGCCAGATACATACAAAACAATCGCCATGCCCTCGCAAGATCTCGAACCGGGCAATCGTCCTCAAACTCCACTCTCAGCCGACTTTGCAGCGCAGCAGGCCCACAAACAACAAGACAACAACTACCATTCCAGCTCTCTCGGCAAGATGATCAATTCGAACAGTGTCAATAAGACCAATCTTCACCCTGGTGGTGTAGCGTACGTCTGGACCTCTGCTTCCAAGGTCTGCCCTGCCCACATCACTTTCTTGCTGACCGGAAACATTCTCCAGACCACAGCGGGAGCATACCGACATAGAGGAGGAGCTTCATGAAGTGGCCCATATTGACTACGACCGCGTTTCAATCGTGAGCCTCTTTTCTGCCCATCCTCCATGATCCCAGCACTGAGACATGACAGATTGCAAATCCTTCCGTGGCAGCATTGTACGAAGATGCCTTGGTCTATGAGACTGGCTCTGCCATTACATCGACTGGAGCCTTGACCGCGTACTCAGGATCCAAGACTGGTCGTTCGCCTCTAGACAAACGAATTGTCCAAGAAGAAGGCTCAGAGAAGGACATCTGGTGGGGACCTGTGAACAAACCAATGTCAACACAGGTCAGTGAAGCCTCCGCTTGCCTTGCGTTGCATCACGAGCATTATCGACGTGGCTGGATGAGGCTTTGTCCAACCGGTGTCCAAACGCGGTTGATTGCATTACCTCGGCTTTAGCCTCAAGCACCCCGCATTATCTCGACCCCTCATTCTTTATCTTATCATATTGTCACGTGCCTTGACCCTTTCTCTCACAACTGTGTGTGCAGGTATGGAGGATCAACAGAGAGCGTGCGGTGGACTACTTGAATACCCGCAATCGGATCTACGTTATCGATGGCTTCGCGGGCTGGGATGAGCGATACAGGATCAGTGTGCGCATTGTCTGCGCTCGAGCCTACCACGCTCTATTTATGCGCAACATGCTCATTAGGCCTTCACGGGAGGAGCTGGCGAAGTTTCATCCTGACTATGTTGTCTACAACGCCGGGTCTTTCCCAGCCAATCGATACACTACCGGCATGAGCTCTTCTACATCAGTTGCCATCAACTTCGCGGAAAAAGAATTGGTGATCCTTGGGACTGAATACGCAGGAGAAATGAAGAAGGGGATCTTCACGGTCCTCTTCTACGAGATGCCTGTGAAACACAACGTCTTGACGCTACACTCATCAGCTAATCAAGGTAAAGATGGTGATGTCACGGTTTTCTTCGGACTTTCAGGGACAGGCAAAACTACATTATCCGCTGACGCGAAGCGTGCTCTGATCGGTGATGATGAGCATTGCTGGAGTGACACGGGCGTCTTTAATATCGAAGGCGGTGTAAGTCATCAAGAACATCCCAATGCTCGTCGGTTATTTGATATTGACATACCACCAGTGCTACGCCAAGTGCATCAACCTGTCCGAGGAGAAGGAGCCAGACATTTTCCATGCTATCAGATTCGGATCTATCCTTGAGAACGTGGTCTTCAGTCCCGAGACGAGGGTGGTCGACTATGATGACTCGACTTTGACCGAGAACACCCGATGGTAAGTTCCATGTATCGAGATACAAGCGCTCATATTCAATTCGTGCTGACTATGGGCAGTGCTTATCCCATTGAATATATCGAAAACACCAAGATGCCATGCTTATCAGACAACCACCCCTCCAATATCATCTTATTGACTTGCGATGCGCGTGGTGTTCTGCCACCAATCTCTAAACTCAATCCAGAGCAGACGATGTTTCATTTCATTTCTGGTTACACTTCTAAAATGGCTGGCACCGAGGATGGAGTCACAGAACCCCAAGCGACGTTTTCTTCTTGCTTTGCTCAACCATTCTTGGCTCTTCATCCTATGAGATATGCAAAGATGTTGGCAGATAAGATCCAACATCACAATGCTAATGCATGGCTGCTGAATACTGGTTGGGTCGGTGCCGGTGCTACGACCGGCGGCAAGCGGTGCCCGTACGATCAACTCCCGTTTCATAGCATGTCGACAGCCTACTGACTGGTACCAGACTAAAATACACCCGAGCGATACTTGACTCCATTCATTCCGGCGAATTGGCCAAAGCGAAATTCGAGACATACGAAACCTTCAATCTATCGGTGCCAACATCGTGTACCGGAGTACCAGATGAGCTCCTGAATCCAGCGAAGTCGTGGACAGGACAGGCCGACTTCAAGGAAGAGGTGACAAAACTAGGCGGTCTTTTCGTAGAAAACTTCAAGAAGTACTCGGATGAGGCGACACCAGAAGTCATTAAAGCGGGGCCGCAGGTTTGAATGTCCAATTTCTAGCGAACAAACAATGCTGTATAATAAGTCTTGCTTCGAATATGGGCTTAAAGCTTTTGTGGGTGGAAATCGCTGTCTCTTAGGGTTTCAGCAAAATTATGTAAATACCTCTGTTTGTAGCCAGGTCGTCCCGGAGACTGCGTGCCTAGACTGTGTAGTTGAAAACTCAGATCCTGAAACCCAATCTCACATCTACAAACACAAACATAAATATAAATATAAATCTCGACATAGAATGTTGACGGACGTTCTCAATCATATATATTTTGCTTAGGAAGATATCTTGAGGTGTGATAAGATTCTTGTCATAGGACGGTCCTCGATCGAAGATATGGCTAAACCTAACACAGTTCTCAAGATTCTACCTACCTTATTCCCTCGATTCCCAATTACTTCAACATTTTACACGCATCATGCTGATGTCAAAGAGTTCGATATTGTCATATACATCATGTGACCTAGTTCTGAGAACGCAGAATGGCGCGACTCTCCAGAGGATACAAGATCAATATGAGCGATCTGATTTATTGAGCCTTTATGGGGAGAAGTTTAGGCTTAGATGCACATAGTGTTTCCTAGCACTCTCCATTTGTATTTCTTTATATGATAAGTGCTGTTTGAAAAGACCGAGACTTCCGCAGATGTGGAAAGCTCTTTCCCAACACGGACCACAAGCAAACGGGATCACGGACTATGGATTCAGATTGGCAAGAGGTGAGTGCACGAATAGGCTTCGTGTGTACAGCGGGTGACACACTCTTTCTCTATTACTATACATCAATTATGCTCAAACATTGGGGTATATTCTATGGCACCCCTGGACTAACATTTCCAACGCAGATTTATCAAGTCCAGCTTCCTTCGCCTAATGTCGCCCAGTATGGACCGATACCTAATATCGGTACCCTTACATTCGATACTCATCAGGAGCTGCTGTGGGTTGGCGATAACTTTGTAAGATATTGATTGTTTGAAGACGTTCTCTGTTTTCCGTCGCTGTCTGGCGCTCACGATATCCCAGGGCCGAATTGTCTCGTATGGGTTCGATGGTCAACGCCTTGAGAAATATACTGCTCTCAAGGCACATCCAGAAAGCGAAGGTCCAGTGCATAAAATTTTATTCAACGAGAGAGGCGTGATATCCCTAGCTGCGAGAAGCGTGCATTTCATGACCAGAAGAGCCTTGACGCAATGGCATATCGAGTCTGTCATTAGGCAATCCTGAGAGTACCTAACTCTGCTGACTCCATGACAGAGAAGAAGACATGACCGAGCTGTCCTGCATGACATTCCTGCGCAAAGACGACTCTCAAATACTGGTTGCAGGATGCCAGCAGCTCATGTACAAAATCGATGTGGAGAAGGGTCTGGTAGACAAGAAAATCAGTACGAGCTCGCATTACACGATGATGAAACACAGTCGATATATCTGCGCAGCGACAAGTTCGGGCTCCGTAGACTTCCTTGACCCACTCACTCTTCACGTCGTCAAGACGTGGCAAGCCCATACTGCAAAGATCAATAGCATGGACGCGAGGAACGACTTTCTCATCACATGTGGATGGTCCACACGCCCGTATGGCCATTCACCGAGTCTTGATACGCTTGCCAAAGTTTTCGACCTCAAGAAACTTGAACAACTCGCCCCAATATCTTTCCACCCAGGCGCAGCCTTCGTGCAGATACATCCAAAGATGTCAACCACTAGCGTTATTTCATCACAGAAGGGTCAAATTCATGTCATTGACATCATGGATGCAGAGAATGTCAAGCTGTTACATGTCACACTTACAGCCTCCCTGGTAGGATTAATCATGTCACCTTCCGGTAATGCCTGGGCGATCGCGGACCAAGACAATGTCGTCAAAATTTGGGGCTCAGCCAGCAACTTACAATTTTGCGAGACTAGCAGTCCCATTGAGTTTGCGGATGAGGTTACCCCGGTACCTTACATGGCTGTGGATGATGACCTGTAAGCCAGATTCCAATTCTTGGGAAGGGTTTGAGCTGATCGTGATCTGAACAGCCCGTTCAGTATGATTGGCATGCCTCATTACCGAGACAAGCTTCTCTCCGCTTGGGGTAACGATCGAATATTCGAAGTTGGCCAGCCGCCCGTAGCTAGCATTGAGATTCCCAGTGGTGCTCGACGTGGTCCAGGGAACATTGGACATATCTTCCCGAACCCTCGTAAAGGTTTCAGGAACCAGGTTTCATCGACTATCTCCTCATCGCCCGACAAAGATTCGGCGGTCGCACCAAAATATCTGAGCGACAAGACTCGCAATGCGACTAATGGAGGAAGGCATGAAGATGATGTCGCGGATGTCACTGGAGCATTTGCCCGTTTTGCGCTGACCAATAGCACTGGAGAGGCCCCCCACGGCTATGAAGAATTGCGGATCAGATATGGTGGTCCTCGTGGGGTGCAAGATTTTGACTTCGGGTACGTTTAATGTGCGTTGTGGCTGACCCTTTTGCTCAAGATTCCTGTTAGGTACTACAACAGAACCTGCTTCTCTGGACTGGAAAATGACATCGCCAATTCTTACATGAATCCACTCCTTCAGATACTGAAATTCACTCCCTTGATCCGAAACCTCGCGTTGCACCACGTCGCAGGAACTTGCGTTCGAGAAGGATGCTTGCTATGTGAGATGGGGTTTCTATTCGACATGCTAGAGAAGGCCGGAGGGAGCAGTGGCAAGGTCTGCAGAGCAACCAACTTCCTCAAAACTTATTCAACCCTGCCCAGCGGTAAGTGAACCTGAAACAGCACTACTTGTCGGGCTGACAGTTAGTCCATAGCGATCAAGATAAATACTGTAGAGGAGAGCTCGCCACAAAATCCTCTGGACTCGAGGCTTTTGGCTGCCAATCGCTTCCTTCTACAGCAAATATGCGACGACTACAAACGGGACTATAGTAGCGGAGGAACTTCACGATATGACCCCATACTCGATCAAGTATGCTGTCTACGAATAAGTTCCCCTTTCATTCACTCGCTGACTGAAGGAAGACACTTGGGACGACAGGAATACAGGCTCTTCGCTGCCTGAATTGCCGCAACGAGACTTTTTTCAATGAACCTTCCCACATCACTAGCCTCATCTATCCTGATCAGGTATGTATTGACCTCTTCATCCACAGTGTGATTTGATATTGAAGCAAGCGTAGAGCCATACTGGCAGACATCGTCCACACACGCCAAGATTCTCCGAAGTACTTGACCGCGGCTTTCAAGGTGAACCACAAGCGAGAGGCTGGTGCCAAGGATGCCATCGGTATACGCCCATGGCCAGCCGACGCACAATCACTTGCACGGCTAATGTCCTGATGATCAACCCCGGGCTCGACAAGAGCCCCAAGAGTAGGAGCACATGGGCCACTCCTGGCTGGCTTCCAAGAGAAATCGGAATCACTTTGGAGGGCGGGAATCTCATATGCAGTGAAGGGGACCAGCTGCGTCCGTTTAGGAATTATCGTGCAACTGCCATCTATGAGCTCGTTGGTCTGGTCGTCGACATCAAGAGCGCTGAGCGGCAGAAGCGTCACCTGGTTTCCTTTATAGACGGTCCGTTTCCTTGCCTCATATTCTTAGTGACCTGCTAATAATCATTAAAGTGGCAATATCCCAACGAGAACCCCAAAAGCAAAGCCAATGGCACCTCTTCAACGACTTCATGGTCGGCCCCGTCAGCCAGCAAGAAGCCCTCAACTTCGCCCCACCCTGGAAAATCCCCGTCTTACTAGCCTACCAGCGCCAAGAAGCCCGCCACAACATCGACGACTCCTGGAAGAAGAACCTCGACATCAACTGCCTCTACTATGACGGTTCCATGAAGTAAGTTACCTGACCGCACCCTCACCTCAATAGTAGCTAATAAGGCAGCCTCGTCCCCAACCCCGAAGGCTTCACCCTAAAACCCTCCATCGAATTCCCTCTCCCCGGCACCCCCATCGCCATCGACGCCGAATTCGTCGTCCTCCAGCGCGAATTCTTCGAAATCACCGCCAACGGCGAACGGAAAATCACCCGTCCCGTGCGTCAGGGCCTCGGCCGTGTCTCCGCCCTCCGTGGGAGTGGATCTCATGAAGGCGTCCCTTTCATCGACGACTATGTCACCATCCACGAACCCATCGTCGATTACGTGACGCAGTTCAGCGGCATCGAGGAGGGCGATTTGGATCCCGCGAGGAGCGTCAAGGCGCCGGTGAGTTTGAAAATGGCGTATAAGAAACTCTGGTTGCTGTTGAATCTGGGCTGCGTATTTGTGGGCCACGGCCTCACGAGTGATTTCCGCCACGCCAACATGTTCGTGCCGGAATCGCAGTCGGTGGACACGAGTTTGTTGTTCAAAAAGGGGGAGCGCACGCTCAAGTTGAGCCTTTTGGCGGATTTCTTCTTGAAGGAGGAGATCCAGAGTGGGAATCATGATAGCATTGAGGATGCGAGGACGGCGTTGAGGTTGTGGCGCAGGTATCAGGGGTTTGAGAGGGAGGGTGTGGTGGAGGAGAGGATCGAGGATGTTTATCGGTATGGACGGAAGCATTTGTATCAGCCGAGGAGGGAGGGGGAGGGGAGGGGGCATGCGCATGGGGGTGGGGGGAGGGGCGGGAGTTCGGGGGGGGTGGGAATGGGGGAGCTGTTGGGGGGGAGGGTGACGCCTGAGGTTGGGGTTGGGGGGAGTAGTGGTGGGGGAAGTGGGCCTGGGACGCCGATGGGAAGGGGGAGGGGGAGGGAGAGGGAGGGGGGGGAGGGGTTTGGGTATTTTGAGAGTCCGTTGAGGTGAGGGGTCGGGGGTGGGATGCTCTCTTTTTCGTTTGTTTGTTTGTTGAGGTTGTCAATGGGTTTTTATGAGTTCAATCGTTGGCTATGGGCCGCATCGCTAGTTTTCGAGTATATGGAGTGTCCGATTGAGGAGTCAACGAAGTCAATATTAGACAGTCCTTTCACTGACTATGATCGACTACAGCTCATTCTCAGCAGAGATGGATGCTCGACTCTCGATTCACAATCACTTTGTCATGAAGCAATCCGCCTGCAATCAGGCCAATTTCTGCTTCAGCCGCTCCAGAGTGAATAAATCCCAAGCATGCTATTGACTAAGTGAACTGTCAAGCTAAGCATAGGTATCATGACGTAAGAAAGCAAAGAACGCATGGATCTTTTTGAGCAGCCCAGATGTATCGCCTGATCTTCCTGAGCCAAGGTTCTCCCAAGTTGTAAGATGTTGCCATAAAAGAGTGTAATGGGTAGCAGTAATACCGAAAAGCTGTCGTCAGTCGTAAATGCGTAAGCCAAACGTTCGTGATAAGCTAGAAAGTGCTATGCATGATGATTCGTAAGATTGAGGTGGGTAGGTATGTTGATGAACGTCGACATTTCCCGTAAGGCTTTTATGCATGTCAATCGATCCGCCTTAGTAGAGTATCCCGAGTCTCCTTGTATTTTGGCCTAGTCTTCAAAGTGGAGACCGTCTAGACCGGATACGAACATTGGGTGCGCTCCGCCAACAGTTTCTCCATGAAAGGTATATCGGGAGTGATGCTGGCTTTGTGAGCTGAACGTGTCTTCAGCCAGCTGGAGATCCTGTAGACGATGACGATTGCGATGGGAAAGAAGAGAAGCGCGGGACCGGGTGCGGTGAAGTGCGGAGGAATATGGGGGTCGTGCCCAAAGAGAGAATCCATGGAAGAAGGATTGGGTGTAATGGAGCTCAAAAGATCCATCGAGCCTGAGAAGTAGGCGCATAACAAAATGACTAAGAACGAATCAGTGATTGTCCCTCATGAAATCTTAGGACCACTCACTCATCGCGGCGACCGCGTAGCCTGCATATCTGGGACTGATCAGATAAAGCGCAAAAATCGTCATTGTGCCTAGGCCTAGAGAAGGGATCCACCTCGTGAAATCAGTCAAGGTTGCCAATCTGCCAATGATGACCGCAGTGCTGTCGATTGTAGTCTTGAGGGTATTTGCGCTGGAGGTCACTTCGTCAAGCAGACCTCGAGTAGTTTGCATCTCGATCTGCATCTGATCATGGAGATGAGTTTGCATTTCTGCTTGACGAGTCTGCGCTGCGTGGAAAGTCTCGGCTTTGGACTCTAGGCCATCGAAGGACTCCCCGAGGTGGGCCAATCGCTATAATAGCGTAAGCCAACAATCAGACTGTCCTGAGATCTTAGAGATTACCTCATCCAAAGCATCTTGCCTTTCGTGTAAAGACACGACCATCCTCGTAGAGACATCCTAAAATGTCTCTCAGCAAATACTTACCCTTCGGGGTAATTTGGTTGACTTACCAATTGATCACGCATGCCATAGACCGCATTGACTAAAGCGCCAACTTCTCCTTCTCTTATATCCCGCAGCGAACCATGCAGCTGTATTGCCATTTCCTGACTTCGGTCCCACTGTTTCGTTTGTGTTGCGACCAGCTCTGTCCCGCTCTCAGCAACCTGCTGGAAGACTTTGTCGACATTTTCCCGCAGGTCTTTCGAATCGCTATTCGCTTTGTGGACATTCTTGATCTATCAGCTCGCGAACATAGTCCTCGCGCCCTGACCATGTACATACCTGAGCCAAGCCAGCCGTCCTAGACTCAATCTCTGTTACCGCAGAGAGAATCCTACCCATCGCCCCTTGGACAGCTGCATCCATGCCCCTGACCACTCTTTCAAGGAAAGACTGCGCGTTCTGGGTTGATGAATTAATGTCATGGAGCAGACGGTCTTGGAAATCCCTTTTGGCCAACATGAAATCCTGTTGGAGCTCCGCCAAGGCCGCGTTGGCCTCATTTGTTGCTCTCCCCAGTGCTGTGCTCGCCTCCGCGCTGGCCTCGACCATTGACTTGTGAAGCTTGATGAGCTGGTCTGATGAAAATGAGCGGTCATCCAGACCAAAGATTCTGGAATTACCTTTTTCAATGTCGATGCGAGCAGCCTGGCACATTACCCCGGCATTTTGTCTATTGTTGCTATAGCTGGTCCACCACTGAGGCCTTGACTCTAGCGATTGTAGACATTGACTCAACCTGTCCTTGCGAATTTTCCTGACCCCCTTTGACTTGCCCTTGGCCATCGTCACCAATTGATCACAGGACTGAGGCTTGACTGAATTGACACTCTCGATCTCGCACATAGCAAGTTGGGCGGCATAGATGGATCTGTAATCCTCAATAGATGCCTCAGCGTCAGGCTCGGAACCCTCAATCGAATGACAGGAGTCCAGAAGCGTCGATGCGGCGACTCGGTTACACGATGGCGAGGCTTGGATCGAGGCCAATATTTCAAGAGCATGAGTAAATGTTCCCGATGGATCGATAGGTGCTGGCCTGACGAGAGCCATGAGTTCTGCATTTGGCGTATCTTGAGTCTGCCTTTCGACTACTTGAACGCCTGTCAGAAAGTCAGCAGCATCACTCTAAGCTTAGAGAACCACTCGTGGGGAGGAATCGTTTCCCACTTGTCTTTGCCTTGGAGAATTTAAATGCTGTTGCGGTATCAGAGAAGACTAGAAAGAAAAGAACAATTGCCAATTGGCAAACACAAAGCACTGTCGAAGCCATTACTACACAGGATGTCTTCGATAGATCAAACCATGAAAGGTGCGAGAACGAGGAGTTGCAGAAACGAGAGTTGAAGGAGAGGATGAAGATCGGAAGATGAATAATGCGGGATAGCGGATGCACGACGGGACTATCCACCGAGATCCACGTTGCCCGAGACTTCACTTTCGAGTCTTGGCGGTTGCATTCACCTCAATAAGAACGGAGTTAGCTCGAACAACATCGACCAACTCTCAGGAAGCAGTCACAATCCTAGTGGACGTAAGATTTCCACTAGCGATGTGGCGAACGTCGTGATGAAGACTATCAAGCAGGGTGCCATACCATTGGCGGAGGCGACTGCTTTTATTTGGCGGCAAGGGCAGATGTATGAAAGATTTGAGGACGGATGAACTTTGATGTTTGAAGAAGTCGCGACATTGGCGCCCTCTCACGTGATCGAGATTTCTCTTGGCAATCATTTGTTTACCTTCTAGGTTCAAGTTTTCCGCTGCTTTCGAAGACGTATTCGTGACTCGAATCCCTCAATGCTCGATCTTCAGCAAATTTCGGTCCTAGCCAAGGATTTCGGATCGCGATCATTTGGCCAGGCCTGCCAGCGAGGCTTCCTGTCCGATTCTTTTCGCTGAATAGACGCAACGATGTCTGTTTCATCAACATTAAGATCAACGCGGTCAATTTTGAGGCTTTTGAGCAACAGCCACGATCAGGTCTGCAGTGATAGCGACACCTTTTTGACATTCTCGAGATGCCTTCTCCACGAGCTCTCGAAGTCGTTCTCCTTCGCCTTCACCCTTCGAGTCCAGTATGGTCCGGCTGAACTCCTCATAGGATGTGAGGGACTTGTCAGTATCATATCGAAGGTATTCTGGAGGCATTATAAATCTCTCAAAGGCGACTTTTGATAGACCTTGCTCTGCATAAATGTTGGGGAGATTAGCAACCCAGCTGAGCTGTCGATCAGCAATGCAAAAGTCCTCTCATTGATCGATTGGAAAGCCTGCTTACGTTTTTGCACCAAGAGGATCTTCCCATTTGGCGACATAGTCAAGTAGTGCACGGGTGTCATCCTGTGATATCGACGGATCCGCCTGAACGGTGCGCTTAGTGGCCCAATCTAGCTCATCCCATTGAATGTACCCTCCCGGCTCTGTTCCAAATGTCAATTCCAGACATGGTGACATTCGATGGGTACAAGCATCATACTAAGTAGCTTCATCAAGTTCTTCAGGATCGGTACGGGGTTGTTGTTCGCAATGAGGAGCATGAAAATGCCGACGTGGACGATGTCATATTGCTCAACCATTGCCTCAGGGACTTCAGAGAAAGCGTCCCAGGCGAAACTTGACATGTTCTGAGGGAGCCATTGCTTTGGCGGGAATTTTGACACATCGATGTCGTATCCGTGTAGTATGGCTGATGGCGGCAGTATCTTGGCGGACTCGATGAGCCAAATCCTTTAGAAGGGTTCAGAGAAGGGCTGCCGCATCATAGTAGATTACTTACCCAGTGCCGGCACCTACGTCAGCTACCTTCATATGCTCTTTGATTGGAATTTCGGGATAAATTACATAGCCGACCTGATCCTTCCAGAGCAGATGCTGGGCATTCAATCTACATCAAAAGTCTGAATAAGCCGCAGCACCAATTCGAAGGGCGAATTTCAGACCTTAGTGAGGCGATATATCCCCGCCCTAGGACGTACTCGTTGCGGGAAGTCATGGCCACCAGCTCATTGACAATTCGAAAGCATCAAGCGCAATCTGCCATGACATGTAGGTTGCTGACTAAGGGTGTACGTCTCAACGAAAATGGCATGTCATCGCTGTGAACACCGAGGCCATTCAATCAAGAATACTGTCACTCCAAACTCGCTATTCGCCATATTGCTATTACTTCTACAATTCAAGGAGGCACCACTTGATTTCGTGACGTTTGTATTACATTTTTATGCCTATCTACGTATTATGGAATTTCTACATAGTTTTACACGCTTCAAACAATCTGGCGTCCATCACTGTCGACACTAAACGTGGTAGTCTTGGTGATGCCGACAGGATGCAATGGTAAAGATCCCTCCTCAAGCGCCCTCACACGAGGATTCCTTGCATGTGACACGGGTTGGTTTGCGGTCAGATTTGCGGTGAATGTCTCTTTCCCAGCGTCAGAGTTGATTCGAGCCATGGGCCCGAATCGCCTAAAGAGTGGGCGAATCGTAGGTAGGGTGGCGGCGATGATACCGATATTCTCTTCCAGCCTTGCAATTGGTCAGTGCTAGACGCCTTAGATTGGACGAGAGAGCGGAGCCTTACACAGCGAAGATAACATTGACGGTGTTTGCATCTTGAGTCGTACAAGTGAGTCAGCACTGTCAACCACATAAATGTCATTTTACTTACGAGTAACATCCTCTTTGTAATTGAGGTATAGGAACGCAGTGCGAAAGATTGAGCAAGACGCGGTGCTGTTTATCAGGATAAGCTAGCATCTCGATGGAGCCAGACTATACCCACAATACACCAAGTCCCATGACTACGGACAGCGCTATCTTAGTCGTCCTCTTCATCTGCAGGTCTTTGATAACAAAAAAGGGCAGTGCCGCACAGGTGAAATCTGTGATTATACTGATGGCTGCTCCAGATTAGCAGCTAGAATTGTCGGAAAGGTTTCGAGCGACCAACCTCCTTGCCCGTAGGCAACGCCGAACACTACATGCTTCGAGTAGCATTGACCATGCACTCTAGGGTTATAGACCGCATTCAAGGGCCTGCATTGAAGCAAGAATGTGATCACTAAGGCAAGAGTGGTCACCACCACGATGACCATCAGAGCGTACACCAAGTAGGTGATGTTCTTTCTCGTTCGGCTGAGGATGCGCAGGATGAATATAGAGACGGACATCTTAGTCACGCAGGTGCCAATGATCACTTGTATCTCAGCTATCAATGTCCACTTCTCGAAACCCGACTGCTCTCCCGGGGTCAGGGTGGTAATGTGTCTTCCAAGACCGTTGGCAACTTGATAAACATTGCAGATTGAACCAAAGAATGCAACCACCTACAGGCACGTCAGTTATCAGACGAAGCCTTTCGGTCCCATAGCAATGGCATACAACGGCGGCAACAATCAGCCAGTCATCCCAACCAATATTCCGATGCGTTGCCCTCACCCACATCCGCAGAGACACCAGGACAAGTCCAATAGAAAAGGTCACCCATGATATCGAGACATAGGCCAACCCTCTCAACAGTCCCTCAGGATTAGCTGGAGCGACTTCCATTGCCTGAATCGTACGTGGCGAGGCATGTGTGAAGCAGGTAGGATTTGGGGCTGCAGCGTCTGAAGAGATGGCATCATGATGGGATCTTAGGTGAGCAGCCGGTGGCAGTACGGCGCGGAACATGCACCGCCGATTATCGTCATGGTCAGATATCTCCCAACAGTGCGAGATACGGCGATCATGTTGATCCAATCAGGCTACTTATCGACTAGGCCCCCCCACCTGGACGCAGGAGTCGTTGCATCAACGTGGCTCCCTGCATACGTTGCATAAGCCCTGCCTCACTTATCCAGTCGGAGACAGCGTGTCCCAGTTCCGGAGCACAGCGGACCTCGAGCAATGTTAGCGCTTACAGCATCAGACTGTGTAATATCAAGCAGGTTTGGTGATCTGAGCGGAATTCTTGGCACCTCCGTAAGGATTCGGAATTATCTAGCGGAACGGGCCAGTAGTCTACTGCCAAGACTGATCTGGATAGAATCCTCGCCGTCAAGCACCACACACCCTCTCCATGCAATGTCGTCTCAGTCAAGCACCTCAGCACTCACTGGTCGTACCCGGTATCTGTTGATAGCATTGTGGACATTGCCCTGGGCACAGCAAGTATACTTCTCACTGCTGCCTTTCGGCGAGTAGAAAGTCGCCGTGTCAGCTGGCTAGCTCAGCCGATCACTGTGATAACCTTTGGAGCCAAGGATCGATCTCCAATCCTAAACCCATATCATGCAGACAATGTCTTGGATCTTGAACAGAACGGTACTTCCATCACGAGGATGACGTGCACTCTCAAAGCGCCGATGCCATTGCCAAATTCGGCCAGACACGGCGGCTACGGGACTTGTCACACCAGGATTGGAGGGCTGGACCATTGTCCTGCGCCGTGCGGTGATCCATAATCTCTATTCGATACTTTCTCTGTCTTACGGGCTGGCACGTAGGTGCGGCAATTTAAGCTGTGAGTCAGGGATTTATAGGCAGCCGTTCAGCTGCCACCCATCTTGATATCTTCACTGGGCAGTGCGAGATGCTGTGCCTGAATCCTCGATACCGGTGCTGCCCACCACTGTCGAATGGACAGGATGTCTTTCCGTATCAGGCCAAGTAGCCTTTTGACATCAGCACCGATGGCGAACAAAAGCCTTCCAGAGTGCTCGCCATTGTTTCAAAAACTACAAATCTTAGATATTATTTTTTCGCTCTCTTAGAAATGCTCACTTGGAAATGCTGCTCTCACTACAGCGTGAAACGGCCATTCCGCCTAGCGGTATTGTAGGCGTTGTCATTGCGGTCCTGGTCTTGGCGGTAGGTGAACGCCTTTCTACCTGATCTACAAGACTAGAGGCTGATTTCGCCAGTCCATTTTTCATTGTATCTATCGACTGTTCCTCCATCCATATTCAAAATATCCGGGACCGTTTTTAGCCAGGATAAGCGATTGGTATGGAGCCTACCACGCTGCAGTTGGAGATCTGCATGTCGATATTTGGCAATGTCACCAAAAATACGGTGAGGACTAGAGCATGCTAGCGCCATACCACGCAGTGAACTCATGTTAGTTTTCCAGGTAACATCATCCGCTATGGACCGGACCGCATCATCGTAGATTCAAGTACAGGATTGCACGGTACGGCTCGTTCCCTGTCACTAAGTTATCGTACCTGATCATAGTGATCCATCGATACAGACATCTATGACCATGGCAAGAAAGTCATCAAATCAAAGTCCTACAGTCCTATTGCCCATGCTACTGGAGGCCCAAATCTCCTTGCCACGATTGAGAAGCCCAGATACCGTCGCAAGCGTCGCCTGCTCAGCCAAGGGTTCTCGAACGATGCATTGAAAGAATTCGAGCCAAAGATGTTGAACCTATTAGACATCTTCTGCAAGAATCTTCTGACATGTGAAATACACTACCATAATACATGGACAAAGCCCAGAAACATGAGAGATTGGTGTGGGTACATCTTCTACAGTCTCAATTTGGCTGCTAAGACTCTCGATAGGTAGCTGGCTCACATTTGACATCATTGGCGAGTTTGGCTATGGTATTGAGCTGAACACCATGCAGGCTCAAGATCATCGTTTCATGATTGACGTCGTGTTGGCATTGGATGCACGAAATGGTATTTACGCACAATCACCGAACCTTCCTGGTCAGATATTAGATCTCATCTGGTCTCCACTGAAACGAAAGAACCTTTTCAAGAGCTTGCGGTGGCGAGCTGAGATGAAGGAAAAGGTTCTTGGAAAAGAGAAGGCTTCATCTACCCTTTTCTCGAATCTTCTCGAGGCCAGAGACCCTGAGACAGGCCAGGGCCTATCAATGCAGGAACTGATGGCAGAAGCACAATTCTTGCTCGTTGCTGGTATGTAATCGATTCTCCTATTCCGCGAATCATCTATTCATCATATATCTACAGGCTTTGAGACTACAGCGACAACCTTATCCTCTCTTTTCTTCTACCTGGCCAATTATCCTTCAGTCTACGACAAACTCGCACACGAAGTTCGCACTTCATTTTCCCATCCGTCCGAAATACAGACAGGACCCCAGCTACAGTCTTGTGCCTACCTCTGGGCCTGCATCCAAGAAGCTACGCGTATGTCTCCGGCCGGTGTAGGGGTCATGTGGCGTGAAGCAGCTCCCGGCGGTCTAATTGTAGATGGCGAATTTGTGCCTGGAGGACACGACATTGGTACATCGATCTATGCAATCCACCATAACGAGGCTTATTTTCCGGACTCCTTCGCCTTCATCCCCGAACGTTGGATTCCCGGCAGTGGATTGGAGCCTTCGGAGGATGCGCGCCGGGCCTTCAATCCTTTCTCCCTTGGGCCAAGGACCTGCATTGGGAGACCACTTGCAATGATGGAGGTCAGTGTTGCGATGGCATTGGTCTTGTATTTGATGGACTTCCGGGCTGTGGGTGAAGAGTGTGGCCCTTCAGGACGTGGAACGCCTGGTGCCAAGAATGGGAGAGATCAAGCCGGCGAGTACCAGCTCTACTCGCATTTGACGAGCTACAGTATGGGACCCATGATTCAATTTCGTGCAGTCAATTCCGAGGCGTCTTAAGCGAGGGTTGGACATTCAACGGAGTACTTTCTCTTTCTGAAAACAATCATAGAAACTTGTGTCATCAGGATAAAAGTAGGTTTCATAGGGTTAGATGGGTCTCTTCTTGAATGTAATATGTACGGCCTAACAAGGCGTAAAATTCGCTCATGGAACTTCGATCATATTGCGCTCAGACTCCGTGTACACAATGCTCGCCTTGTGCAAGTGGACTAGTAGACCTAACGCCGTAGGATTCCGAAGCGAAGGTGATCTGCGCAATGTTTCAAACAGACTCGAAGGATCAATATTCCAGCAGAACTCTAAAAATCGCGCATCATCTGTCAGCAGTGTACGCCGCCTCTACCCTTCGAGATCCAATAACAGCATGCGTCATTGTACATTTGAATCACCTTCCCATTGAAGCGCAACCATGTGGAGGACCCCAACCGTAAACACTCTAGCAATCTCTACTCTCTGTGCCTCTCTGTACTATCTGATACTTGCTCTCGCCTCCAGAGATGGAGCGATCAAAGGCGGCAGCAATAACGGCAAAGCATCGAGAACGCCTTCGAGATCGCTATAGACTTCCCATTACCGTTCAGCAGCGTGAAACACAGAGAGATCCTGGCCACGCTGGTTTCCCACTGTGGACAAGCCATGTCGTCTTACCCAAGCCTGCGGGAAGTAGTGTGCTGCAATCGTTATTACAAGTTATCAGATGTCTAGGTGACGGCAGAGAGACGTTCTCAGTGCCAGATGTCAGGTCTGTGGAAGGAGAATGGTTGGGGTGGCGAAGGAGGCGTGTAGAGAATGACGATCTGAAGAAGATGCCTGAGAAGGCAAAGTTTGATAATATGATGAAGGATACAACAAACAGGCTGACCATTCTATTCATCCACGGCGGCGCTTTCTAGTGAATACTTCTACCTCATCAATTGTATCCCATCGCTGACAAATCCCAAGCTTAGGCAATCCAGCAACCTCGCGCCCAGTGCTCGCAAACCTCGTCAAAGGAACCTCCGGCCGTGCTCTAGCAGTCCGCTACCGACTTTCTCCACAACATCCATTCCCAGCGCCTCTCGTCGATATCATCGTAGCGTATCTGTCACTGCTCTATCCGCCCCCAGGTTCCTTTCATGACCCAGTCCCAGCAGATTCTATCGTCTTTGTTGGCGAGAGCTCGGGCGCAAATCTCTGCTTGGCTGTGCTGCAATTCATATTAGAGCTCGGGCGTCAGCAATGCACCTCCGTGCCCAAAGTCGTTTTTCATGGCAAAGAGGTCGCATTGCCCGTCCCGGCCGGTCTTGCTTCTGTATGCGGCATGCTGGACATGACACGTTCACTCCCTTCATGGACGCGTGAGGACGACTATGATCTTTATGGAGCTGGTCCAGGCCCCTATCTCCTCCCAGATTTTCCAAAAGATGAAATATGGCCGACGAGGCCCCCACGGGGAGAGATGTATTGCGAGGTATCTGCGCTTTGTCATCCGCTTGCGAGTCCTACAGCAGCGGTGGACTGGACAGGCTCACCGCCAATGTTCATCTGTTGCGGAGAGGAACGAGCCGCTGATTCGAATGCGGTCGTTGCGAGAAGAGCGAGTGATCAGGAGGTTAGGATCGTGTGGGAGCAATTTGAGGCTATGCCACATCTTTTCTTTTTGCTGATGGCGAACACGCCTAATGGTAAAGTGCTGTATGAAGATTGGGCGGCATTTTGCAGCGATTGCGTATATGGAGGACAAGATCAGAATGGCACAAATGTGCTTGTGGAAGTCAAGACATTGAAAAAGCGACAAGTCGACCTCAAGAACCTTGCCTCAATTTCCTACGAAGGGGCTCTTAGATTAATGAAGGCTCGTCGAGACGCAGGTGGAGTCTCTACAATCAAAGCCAAGTTCTAAGGACACATCGGTATTCTTAAAGAATCTCGACCGAAACTTCAACTTCAATTCTCGGTCGACAGGGATGAGGTCCCCGGATGATGGTCCACTCAATGGATGGACGATACCCTGAGCACCTATTCACCAGACAGATAGGCGGCGACTCACCTGACACCTATTTTCCGAAGCTCGCTGTTTTGCAGATTGTCAACCCCGCCGATCATCGAGACTCGAGGCTTAGAGCTTTCTGGTCGAAGCGCACTGGGAAATCGAAGCGTGCACCAAGACAACCTTCGCCACTGGAAGGGATCCCTATTTCAAAAGATGGACGCCCCTTTACTAGGCCTCGTCATCCTAGCGAGTAGAGGAAACCTGTCCATGTCGAGCAAAGGGTCGTGATTTGAAAGCCATCTAAAGACTATCGGCATGAACAAGCTCATCAACAAATAGGAACCACGCTCGATCTCATCGGTCTCTGACCTGCATCCTCAATACGCACAGAGACCGAAGGCGTTACTCCATCTATATTGATGGACATATTTCTCAACGAAAGAAGGGATGTAGGATGTGATTCCCTAACGTCACAGGATCTGAGACATGTTTTGGATGTCACAATGTGTCCACAGTACCTATAGAATCTGATCTGTTCTTGTTTAGAGGGCATTCTAATCGAATGTATAATAGAAGTCAGTGAATTTTCCAATTCTGATAGAATGGTCTACATTTATTAGCATCCCCTCAAGAATCATTTCGGGTAGCGGGCGCTAAAGACAGCCCATACCAATAAGGTACCTAGGTAGGTAATTCGTCATTATTAGGGCCGACGTAGGGGCCAACTGGTGCTGATTTCAGCTGCCTGCCAACATGTGGGGTCGCACCAACTTCTTTCCAACTTTGCTTCTATCCGTGCCACGCACTCACTCCAGCAGCCCGCAGGACTGATGCGGGCTGCTGAGTGTAACGGCACTACACCAGGCTCACAAGCTGGAAGGCTAAGGATTGCGATGTCACCATGGCCCGACCTACGGCCATACCCCACGACTGGTGCTGCTCCTAGCACATCATGAGGAGCATCCAGTACCCCCTTCCCCAGCTCGCAAGCATCGCCAGACAAAGCCTGGAACAGTTGAGCAGTGTCCAGGTCGAAGAACTCGCCATTCGACTTCTTCTTGCTTCGAGTTTGCAGCTCCGACTTGTGCCATGACATCTTTGACGGATAACCGGCAGCGTCACAATTGGTATCCACAACCAGGCGCCAGGTTCATCACCCACATACTTGGTATCGAAATCGTCAGGAAGAAGCGTTTCGGAGCAAGGGGAGCAAGGGGAGCATGGGGACTTTTGCTGAGGAGCGCAGCTCGCTACACGACGACGCCGCCGCCGTGCATGTAAGCTAGACCTTAGCGAGTGTTGGCACACAAGGGGATATCGACATCTACAGGACAGACCTGCATTCTGATATACTTACTGACACCCTGCAGGGCAAGAGCTTGAAATACAGTGGCTATAGTAACCTGGTATTTCAAGCAGAGCCGACGATATGACATGAGAGTATTACCTTTTGTTGGCTCCTCGGGATGTCCGCGGCGCCTTTGTCGATATGACGGCCTCGTCCCGCTCCAGCCTACAGAACCCTATTGAGTAGCTCACGCGAAAGGATGAGGTATGTTGAGCCGAGCTGTTGATGCAACATAAGGGTGGTGCCTTCCATTGGCCCTTGTCCCATGCTAGCTTTACGGACGGAGCAGGCCGAGTATGACTTCTCGTATTCGCACCACGCCGTCAGCAACAAGACACGTGCCTCATTCTTGATGCTGCGGAAGCGCCAAGCTAATCTGGAACGTTCTTACGACCTTGAACTAGGGCCTTCTCCTTGGCTCTCCCTACGTTCTTTGCATGCGACTATCCTGCTTCCTGAATCACCCAGAACAAGCCAAGGCTGTGAAGTGACAAGATCTTCAAACATGAAGATTGTCAGGACAAATTTCACATGTCACCGAACTGGCATTGCATCAACAATCTCGCCGTCCAGCTCCCTGCCAGTCTCAGCATTCTCTCCGGAAAGAAAGCCTCCCCACGGGCCCCTGACCCTCCAAAGGAAGGAGGCTAACAACCCCATTCGTTCTCTCTTCGCTGACAGGCTCTGAGGCTAAGGCGCAACTGATCTCCGTCTCAGTGCTAGTGATGCTAACTTGAAGTCGCTGAACCCTACCTCAAGCAGTAGTGAGGTACCATTGCCACGCGATTCTAACGATTCTGCTGACCTAATGGCCTCACGGACGCACGAGGATCCTGGTATAGCAAGCAAAAACTCAATTAGTCTACGGCAAAGCTCGAGACGAATCCTCTCATGGAAGCTGAAGACTCCCATTAGCGGCGAAACATGCTCTGAGGATAGAACGACGTGTAGCGTTCTTCCATAGATCCGCCATGAGACAAAGATCTGAGTCAGACACCGGTGGGGTACCTTACCAGAAGAGTGTAGCATGAAAGGGCACCAGCTGAGGTTAGTGAAAGGCTGATCATCCAGAAATTCAATTGAAGAAGTATTACTTGCGAAGAATTCCAGCGTATCAGCATCTCTCCGTTTCTCCGCATGTGAATGCTGAAACGTTGGGAAGTCGCGGTAGACTTGGTCGGTAGGTCTTTCCTCAATAAGAGGTCCCTTCGACTAGTGCTCGTAATTGTCATTTTCAACCCTTAAAGTTCTTTTTTTCTTCAAATTGTTGTTTTTCAATAAAAAAAATAACTTTTGCACGTGTGCAAAATCAAAAACATGGCTACTGCCCAGATTCCTCAGAGCGTCGTGAGCTTCGATCCCAACTCTGGTACTATTGACAACAAAGAACCAATTGCGACTGAGCTTCCTGTCGATGACTTCGCCCAGCAAGTCTCTGAACTTCTGCCTCCCAAGGTGAACAATGTTGGGTCTGATCCTGTACTTCGATCATCGAGTCAAGAGAATGGTGTACTTGGCACAGCAGACATGTCAGCACCATCGCTGAGCGCATCAGATAATGACACCCCAGCGACTCCTCAAGCCAGCCCGCCTACAACTCCCGAGCAAAGCCTACCTTCTACCCCAGAGGCCTACTTGCCCTCGATCTCAGCCACCTTGAATCTAGATACTGACATCACCTTGTCCGAGAGATCCTCTCAGAAACTTGCGTTGCAAATTCTCAACGTCATCCAGAGATATGGGCACAAAAATGGTTCCGGCAGCGACGTCGCATGGGCTGGAAAGCAAGTGTTCCTGCCTTTAGTTGAGGAGGCTGTGGAAAAAGGTGCACCTATCAAAATGGTCTTGCCAGCTTTTCCCTGCAAGTCCACCAACAAAGTAGAGAAGGTTATAGGGACGCTGCCTGATCTTGGGGAAGAGCTCGCGTTGACGCACCTGAATGGTTTGTGCGAAAGTATTACCGATATATACGAGCACGGCGCCGAGGTTGTTATTACGTCGGATGGTCTAGTATACAATGGTAATACCAATCTGTGCCACCGAGAGCAGGCGACTGACTTTGAATGAACAGATATCTTGGGTATCAGTGACTCTGATGTATGGGACTACTCTACTGCAGTTCGAGACATCATCAAGACGAAGGAGCTACGCCACATTAGTACCCTCCGTATCATTGATCTTCTCGGTCACACGAATACAGGAGAGCTGACGAGGGAGGAGTACCTCGCACATGCTGGATGTTATCGTCGCGAGCTTACAGCAAAATTTGCCCCTAAGGGTCTGGACACTCGTCAAGCAATTCTTACGGAAGCCGATACCTGCATGACTTACACAGGATATGTCAAATTTTTGCTCAAAGATTTAAAGCACAGTGATCTTGCAAAGGATGCAACGGGCCAAAAGCTCTCGGGTGAGAAGTATAAGTTGGCAGTCAAGAAGGTTGCTCAGGCAATGATCGAGCGCGGAAAGGTAAGTCAAGAGATCCGCATTATCAACCGGCACTAATACAACCTGATACCTCAGACCTTCGCCGCTGCCATTCAAGCGAATTGTGCGGATCATATAAGACTTTCCATCCATCCGTCAACAAACCAAACCAAGCTATCTATCCCTCTGATCCCTCAGCCCGGCAAAGGTAATCTCATGACTCCTTGGCACTGCGCAATTGCTGTCGGTCTCGATGGATCCTACAGGACAGTACATGCGGCGGACGTGAAGGAAACGCATGAGCTAGTATTTCGCAACGGTCACCCCTACTACCGTCGTGAGAAGTCCGAACTCTGGGACTTCAGCCCCGTCAAAGTCGAATTCGAGCACCTATATCCATGCGGTCTCATCATTCGCCCTGTCCTCGAAGCTGGCGTATCTTCTCCACCTTCGCTTCGGGACGTCGACGTTTCCAAAATGCGGAAGTTGGCAGAGCACCAATCGCCTGTCGTATTACGCGGGTTTGCCGACACCAATGATCAGGAGCTTTACATCGAGAAAGCTGGCGAGATGGGGACGATTTTGCCGTGGATGTTTGGAAAGCTCATGGTAGTGAAGGATCAGAAGAAAGTTGATAGGGGAAGTAATAATGTGGCTAGTAACGAAGCTATGCCTATGCATTATGATGGCATCTTCAAATTTACTCCAAGGAAGGACGAAAGAGGTGAGGTGATGAAAGATCAAGATGGAGATGATGCGCAAGTTCAGATACCACCACGGTAAGTCAAGCATCATTTATGGCGATGCTATACACAAGAGACCTACGACTGATACTTTCTCCTTAAAGCTTCCAACTTTTCTCCGCCAAAGCCACCGCCCCCAAAGGATCAGGCTACACCCTCTTCGCCGAATCTCGCCTTTTCTTCCAATACCTCCCGGCACCCTACACCCTCTCCCGCCTGCAAGCCGTCCGCTGGCGCCTCCTTAGCATCGGCTACTGGCGCGGTAAAATGCACAACATGTCGCTCGTGGTCCCGCACCCCGTCACCGGCGTCCCCTGCCTCCGCTGGCACGAAAGCTGGCCCGAGAGCAAGACCAAATACTCGACGTGCGAGGTCGTGGTCGAGAACGACGAGCAGGCGATTGTAGAGATGGTGGATGAGTTGATGTATGATCGAAGGGTTTGTTTGCGCTGGGGGTGGGAGAAGGGGGATGTGCTGATTGCGGATAATTCGAGTATGATGCATACGCGGACGGCGTTTCCGGCGGATGGGGTGGAGAGGGAGTTGTGGAGGATTCATTTGGATGAGATGAGGATTGATGTTTGTAATGAGGGGTGGGGGATCTGAGTGGGGTGAGGGGGGGGGTTATGGTGGGGGCATTTGACGGTGGGATTGAGTGGGAGTAGGGATGGGAGATGAGGAGATGAGATGGGGAGTAGGGGAGGAGAAGAGGATGGGGGTTGGTATTGATTATGATGCATAGTTGAGACGTGAGCATGATTTCTAAAAGACGAGAAAAGAGGGGGAGGGGTTGGTATTGGCTATGATTCATGGGAGTATCGTGAGCATGAGTCCGAAACTATAGATGTATTTCCTAACACTAGCATTCATTCCTTCGATAATACATATTAAGCTAGTATTCCTTTTGGAGTCGCAGGTACTTTCTCTTTTCCTCGAGCTGGCTTCCATGGAAGTGGAAAATCGAAAAATTATTGCGTGCTGTCTGAGGCAAAAAGTCGTCATTCGTATCATTAGGTCGTGAGATCACAGATTGGATGGCATGGAGACTCATTTGACTTCTTCTTTATACGCTTTACTGGAGGAAGCTGGGGTGAGAAGAATGGTGTTGTTTTGATATGGAAGGATCGGAGTCGTAGTTAGGGAGAAGATGTTTGATATTTGAAGTCGTGGATGCGCGGAGGATTGGACTGGTGCGTTGATGGAATTGATGCTCGTTACGGGAACTGGGGTAAGTGGAGGGATGTGGTGGGGTGGTAATGGTAAGAGGTGGAAGGATTGGCTTGGGAAGGGGGGAAGGTTTGTTATGGGGAGGATAAAGGGTAGGGACGAGTGGTTCTTGATGATGGGGGTTGGTTAGACAGCTTTTGTACTATTCACCGCCTGTTTGCTTCAATTAATTGGTTGATTTGATTCCATGTGAGTAGCATTTACTTACGATCTTCCAAGGACTTCCTCCCATTCTGGAATAGAGGCGTAGCACAGATGTTGGAACCTATGATGAATAGAACCTCATATTGATGACTTGACTGCCTGACTAGTTGCATCGATGTGGAAATTGCGTGCACTGTCTTCATCTCTAGTCCGTACCAAGAAATCCTTGTCCAACATAGTGATCCGTGTCATCATCCACATCCACATAAATCTCGAATTCGAAATCCATACCTCGAAATTTCCCAATGAAATTCTTGATTCCAGATAATGCAATGGTCCAGTTGCGCCATGTCAATACCTGCGTCTTCTCCGTGACTTCATCTTTCTCTGGACATAATCGAATCACCGCTTCTGCGTTTGCGTATGTGTAATCTTTATCCGTCATTACGTCACTGAATTTGTGCCAGGGCTCCATGGCATCTTTAAGGGCATATTGTATGCAATCTTGTACTGCTTCCTTGTTGGTGCCGCTGTTGTATACGTCGGGTTAATTTTGAGTATTATGTCCGATAGAGGGACTTGGCAGAAAAAGGTTTCGAGTTTTGCGTAAGGGGTATTGGGGATGTGTGGGAATCTGGGGTTGGGTGAGCGATATGTCTCCTTACTGTGTTCAAGACGTACCCTTCATTGTCACAGGGTTTGACGTCGTCATCATCATCTGAAGCCGTGAGGGTGATGTTGCTATTGATAAGAGTGGAGTTTCCTTGCCCGATGCTGAGTTGTCCCGAGGACAGTGAGCTGGGAGGCGGGACAGCGACACTGTAGGTATACAGCGACGACGAAAAGCGTTAGGTAGGAACCGATTGAGGGATGCATATTGAATACCAGAAGCCTGTATTTCTTGACTGGGTCATTTATGGGGTATGAACGGGAGCTTGGGGTCTCCCAGATGATTGAGAGCCGACTTGATGCGAGAAGGAAACGCTCGACGACTTTAATTCACTCGATCCTGATGTCTTGCTAACGAATGGCATAGGATATCGACAGAGGAGACTCGTGATATCCACACAGTTTGGTCGAGTTTTGAGTTTGTGTGAAATCCAAGCGCATACCCAAAGTCCTCATATCCGCTTCCGTCGGGTTGATCTCGCCAAAAGCTTTTCTTCAAACATCGAACGGCGCTTACAGTGCATTGCTTGCCAATAGATGGCAATAAGACCGAATAGCTCCCGCACTTTGGCTCCTGTCTCAAGGCATTCTTTTCTGTCAAATTTAGACGCGCTTCGGAAAAATGGTCGGGTATCCTGCAAAATCTGCCTATCGGGTATATCGCATTGAGAAGAAAACACTAAGGCTCCTGGAATAGATGGTTGAAAAGGGAAAGAAATGGCTTGCGCGATCTCGTGCGTGCATCCCGAATATGTGATAAGCTCTGCACCAGGCAACCAGAGCAGCACTTCATTAAAGATGCAGCTTTTCAATTTTGTAACGAGCGTAGGCCTGCTGGTCTGTCTGTCTTCAATATGTTCTGCAGCCGTCGTTCCCTCAACTCCCCAACTAATCACTATAGCAAATCCTGACGACAATCCTGCCACTCTCCCGTCGAGTTTGAACTCATCTCTCACCTATGATCCAGACATTCAGACGTCGGATCATTACCTCCCCGGTACTCTCCCGAGGAACGCATTACTTGCGCTCATGGTAAAAGCATCAGGCGCACTGGCAAATCTTGACAGAAATACCGCGTTCAGAGGCACCGTCTTCAGGCCTACGGATCCTAACTTTGGAGGCGTTGAGATATCGATCGTCCCTGTTTTACCGGCCACCGAACTGACTGCCGGTTCCGCCCTCTATGCCATGTACAATATATGTTATAAAGTAAGGTCATTTCCACTGAAAAGATGCAAGATGACAGGAAGAGCTGACAGAGCTAAGATGCTTACGACAAATAATTTGAAACCGTCTGTATGGGACATGAGCTTGGATGGCACAAGAATCGCCCTGATAACATTCGTGAACCCAGCAACCCCGGCAGTAGAGACAGGTGCCGGTGCCGGTGATAATCAGACCCTGTCACTGGCACCGCTGCCTGATGCTGTCACGATCACGGATGTCTTGCAAGTCAATAGTTCCGCCGGCACTCTTACAGCTTCCGACTTCTAAATTGTCTTCTTCGAGACTCAGGCACGCAGAAGATTGACTGTTGCAGAGGTATGTGCTTCAATTTGCTTATTCATTTTTGTTGCGAGATTTATTGACCCAGACACATGATCACCCAAGAAGACCTGATATCTTAATTCTCATGCAGCTGAAGCAAGCTTGTGCTGGCAACGGACAATTTCAACGCTGCGAGAGACTTGCTGACTCGAACCATTTTGCAGTCTTTTGTTCCCATTCTCTCGGCGCTCAAAGTAGTCGCCAAGGGCAACGCGGCAGACCAAGTGGATTATGGGTTTGCTGCAACTGGAGAAGGTGTTGATTCTCACATTGTAATCAACTTCCCTGTGAGTCCAGTCGAACATTTGGTATATCACCCACTAAGGCTGTTTTAGCGACGCAATCGGCCGCCTTATTTGACAAATCGAAGGGTCATCGAAACTTGTGACTTTATCTCGAGGATCACTTTAGGGCGAAGCGGACCCTTGAGAGAGATTTCATTCAAGATGTCCCAGGGTAGGGCCGATCTTGGCGCGGGATTGCTTTTGAAGGGAACAGGCCCTACTAGAATTATGAGCAGTTTTACTAGTCACGGAATGTTGTGCTACCCCAGCTTTGTCCTCATAGTCCTTGCAGTTGTTAGTACAGTTTGCCCCCGATAAAATGTACGTTGATAGAGCCCCTCTTAGATTAGCCTCAGGCCGTACTTGCTTAGAATCAAATCATGAATACGTCAAATGATCGATGCTAATGCGGTGCACCGCTACTGATGAACCGTACCATTAAGGTAGCGCCATGAGGCCCGGTAGCTTTACGAAGCGCCAGATTTCAATCTGTGTGCTCTCATCGTCCCTGCAGCGAGTAGCGCAGCCCACTGTCGAAAATTTGAGCTACTATGCCCCGCATTACGGGCTCGGATGGAACAAGAGAAAAACGCGATTCTCGAGATGAAAGTATGAAGGGAAGCACTGAATTTGGACTGACGCGAATACATAACAACATTACCAGCGATTCCGCACCCATCGAGATCGAGCTATGTCACAGCTCATATGATGGTAATGCTGTGCGTTTCTTGAAGTCTCGGAATATCAAAGAGAATAGTGATGAAGGCTTCTTGT
>JAABUP010002294.1_pt1 | contig 37583 bp, 55 predicted proteins | sample 5559201 | NCBI WGS metagenome assembly JAABUP01 (sample SAMN10711887, study PRJNA513373) | rock metagenome | isolation source: Antarctica rocks | place: Antarctica
CCACCACCCCCCTCAGCACCCTCTCCACCGCCCCCTTCACTGCTCACACCACCACCCAGCCCATCACATGGCCCCATACTCGACCCTCCGTGCTCACTGCCTTTCCTTTCGGCATGCGCTCAGGAAATTCGCGACAATGGCAGTGTGGTGCTGCTGGTTCCTGCTATCAGTGGTGACAGAGCAGCAACTGCACATCAGACGTCTGTGGCAGATGCTCTGCTGTGGCTTGCTCAGGAGCTCTGGGTCCACAGACACACTCTGCAGCCAGCAGTCTTCAGTGTGTTGTCTGTTCTGGTCTACCTTGTTTGGCTAGGTAACCACTCTCTCCTGCTGGATTTTATTTTTTTGTGACAAGTTGGTATGTGCACCTCTTGTTGGTAGATCTTTGTTTGCTGCTGTGCAGCATCACCCTGAGCAGTCACATACACTGTCTTCCTATCTCATTCGTGATGTCATTCAGGAACCCTTGTCCCTGATACCTACTGTGCGTGTGCATTGAATGTAGATGTCAACCAGAATTTCCCTTGGGCTTGCAGCAATGCTTAATCCTGAAGCCAGCCTCAAAAGTCATATTCAGGAATGCTGCAGAGAGTGGATTTGCCTTCTTCCTGTAGCACTTTTGTTCCCTGCAAGTTAGAATGGAAGGTCATGTTTTCTGTTTACATCCTATTTCTTGTTACAGCCTGGGGAAGGGCCTCTTATTTTCCAGAGGCTGAGTACTATAATGGCTGTTGTGTGCAACTGTGTCACATTGTTAGAAGCAGCAGCATTGCATTTTGCGTTCCAGACTGATGTTTTGTAATTGTGTTGCAGGGTTCTGCAAGCCTTTCAAGTTGCAAGAGACCCCCTCACAGGAGAGCTCCCTTGAAGCAGTGCCTGGCGTGAGCAACCATGCCGTCATCAAATCCCAGGCTGTGGATTCCGAGCATGCCACCAATCCAAGGCCTTCTGATGAGTTTAATAGCGCTACTGCTGCGACTGCAACAAGCAGTGGTGCTGCTGTCCGTGGATTCCTTGAATGGTCCAGCCTGGAGGACTCGATCGTGAGTTCATTTTGATGGCTGCTTGTGCCTACCTGCTTTGTTGACATGATGCTCTGTGTCCATCTGCTGTGCTGACTGTTTGCCTGCGCTGCATACGCCGACCAGGATCACCACCATTGAACAAGTCTTGTACTGTTATTGCATGTGTGTTGTAGCTCATTTCCCTCAACAGTTGAGCTGCATACCTCATTTGAGTTGCGAATTTGTTACATGCATTTCTAACAGCCCACAACAGAGGTTCTTGATAAGACTGCATTGCTGACTTTGGCTGTGGTGCGACCTTTCTCTGTCACACTGTCCTCCTGATCTTGTTTGTCAACAAGTGCAAATGCATGGCAATGCTGAGACAACTTAGTTGTGAAACCCTGGTGTCCAATCTGGATGCAGAGGGATTTGAAGGGCCCGGCCCACATGGCAAAGGAACGCCCCCCCAGGGTTAGGGGCAGGGCGCTAACACCCCGGCCTAGGCTGTACCATAATGGTTGCCTGCTCATGCTCCCTGCATTGAAATGGGATCGAAGGCCAGGAGTGGTGCGGTGCCCCATTACAGGAACGTGGACGACTAGGCTTGAATTAGCACGCAGGCTTGGTCTGTGAATTTCGAAACTAGCTCACAACTGATGTAATGTTGGTGTAGTGTAGATGAAAAAGCACCTTTGATGTAGGGTTGGTTTTATACATTGGTGTATTGAACGGCAGAGCGGGTCTGCTTGCTGATGCAGCTTGCATATTCTAAGAGCATTAGGATTATGTGTAAATAATAGAATCTAACTTATTCAGTAGCATGTGACCGGATTACTGAACTTTAACAGCAGTTTGCGTTAGACAGACACAAGCTGTGTTAGGACAGGTGCAGGAATAAGTTTTTGCCTCACAAACAGCACAACTGAGCAAGCAATACTTGATGTAGGCAGTTTAGTACATTTGTATACAACTTGTGCCTGATTTTTGAGAGCTAAGGACGTATTTTGACCACTGACCGGTCCAAATTGCAGACTTGATCGAGCTGTGTTCTCCATGAAAGCAATTTCAAAAGACCAAGTGCAGCAATTGTAATATACCCTGAGCCTGCCACGTTTGTATATGTCATCCACTCACAACTGTTACAGCGTCATTTAAATTTGCCATACGCTTGAGCCATCTTACTTACATGTAACACTCAAAGCAGTACTGCAACAGGCAAGCAGCCTGATGAACAATGCACACCCATAAGGCCTAAGACGCCACACGCTCTTCAAATGTGTATGCACTTGTACGTTAGCCTGTGACTTTTGCAGACGCCAAAACATCCTTACACAACAAGCATCCATTCAGGCACACATGCAATGAGGACGGAGACTTAGTCCCCTGGAGTAGTCAAGACCTGTGTTCCATACAACCTACACTCAGCAGACCAACTAGCAAATTCTTGACAGTAACACATTGCAGTCATCACTTGCAACCAAGCCGCAGCGTGTGTTAGCTAGGTCCAGCTGTCTTCTTCTGGGAAGCTTCGAATTTGGCCTGGCGTGCTTGTGCAGCAGCTGCTGCAGCTGTCCTTGGTGATGGCCCATCCCCTGCACATCCTAAATCAGCTGAGTCATCTGAGGGGTTAAGGCTTTTATAATAAATCATGTTAAAACGCTGTACTCAATGTCATCATTGACTGAAGGCAGCTGCCAGATCTCACATGTTTATGTGACTTAAGCAAGATTTCAATTTGCGACGGCCTGCCTGGGTTGTGCAACTTGGCTGAAATGTTTGGAGGCACAGCAAGCTGCTGTTCTGTCATGTTGAGGGTCACATACGCTCTGGTTGTAGTCTCAAAGATTGGCATGGTGTCAAATTGTATGATGGGTAGCACGCCAACATAGTGCATGGCTGGGGCATTCACTGCCAGAATTGGACCTGGATCAGGGCTGTATGTGCCTGGCCCTAGAGAAAGACACACACTTGATGATCGGCGTAGCATTACTGCTTCCAAATTACTTGCCTGGCGTATGGTTGCCAGCTGTTTGCTGTGATGGGGGAGATGCAGAGGGGGGTATCAAGGGGTCCCCCAGGGCGGTGGGCGCTTCCTGGGTGGGTACCCTGGTCCAGCCCCCCCTTTGACTTAACAGCAGGCCGAACCACTGCCTTGCTTGTTGGATCATCATTGTCAGGCTGCACAGCATCAAGAACATTTCTCAGAACAATTGCTAGGCACAGGAAAACAGACATTCTGGAAAGAGTCAAATATGCTCATAACATGTGTGTCAGAAGCAAATTGACTTGAATTACATGCACCTGATGCCTGTTGGCTAAGCCCTTGTTTTGAACATCACAACTATCACGGAAAGCAGGCTTGAACATGATCAGTGCACTACAACACATTTCTTGCCTGAAGGAGGCACTCAGCAATACTGGCATGAACATTACAGGCAGCAAAGGCAGCATTCACCCTTCTTCAGGCCCACAGCACATGAGTGTGATCCGCAATTAGCTGATCAACTTGGCTCATGGTTGAGGTGACCAAGCTGAGTGCTGCTCAGGCTGAGTGTGACTCAGTGCATCCTGACTTTGACCCTGATCTTGAGCTTGAGCTTGAGTATAAGTTGATGCTGGATGACTGGTTTAAGATCAATCACCAGCACGCTGAGTCTGTTGTGATCTTCCACACCTTGACAAGGAAATACGTGTTGAGCGCTGCAGAAAGTTTCGGATTGGATATTGAAGTAGGCTGACACCATATTGCTGCCTGTAGCCCTGCAAGACAGACTCTGCAAGAGTCAGACCGTGCACATTGGAAACATACTGTGTACATACGCATGCTGTGTATGCTGTGTGTGCTGTGCATGCTGTGTACCATGCTTGCAGACTGCATCAGCATCTGTCACAGGCGCAAACAGCAATCAATCGATCAGTGGGCTCATTGGGTGAGTCAAGAGACATTGACTGGATAGTCCTGAAAACCCAGTACACACCAAGTATGCATGCATCTGGGCAGCCCGGTATAATACTTGGCTTCTCATTAAATTGACGCCAAAAGGCGTAGTCTTTTCTTTTCTTTTCTTTTCTCAAAGTGCATGCAGTCAGGCTCAACACAGACGTGCTCTTGCTGACATGAAGCCACAGATGCAGATCCACCACCAATACAAGCCACAAAGGCTGCAACTCCTTTGGTGTAAGCATTGGCATGTGACCTGACCAACAGCAGTCACTATGGCTGTCCAGCTCGATGAGTCATGCCAGGTGGCAGCCCTGGCATAGAAAGAACTGACAAGAAAGGATAAGAAAAGACTACGCCTTTTGGCCCTGGCATACACAATAGCTGTACTTGACCTTCTGACTGTGTGTTTGCCAGGTCTGGCATACATGCACATTGAGTGTCAACATGCTGCAGATATTGCTGAAAGTCTGCGTTACTGTACTTTTTGCTGATGTAACATGTTGGTATCAGCAAGTGAAGGTGGATGATAACTAGGTTGGTTGTGTGAGCCCAATATCTGACAGCAGAATCGTGTCCACACCGACGTCTTTCTGCCCAGGATCAGAGTCAGGTGTGGGGAAACCTGCAACAATGCATCAAAGTCATTATTGAAGCTGTTCACTAAAGCATTCTCCACTGCCCATGCGATGATGGCTAAGAACAGGCGTCATGAAGCATAATACCTATGGCCTGCAGCTGTCTCCTGATGGGCTTCAATCTAGCGCCAATTGCAATGCCACAACTTCTGCAGCAAAATTGCACATAGTTAGACCTTCATGCAACTCATCAGCACAAGGACACACTTAGCTATTGTATCAGCTTGAGCATAGAGTGATCTGCAGTGCAAATTGCTGACCTGCAAGTATTGCTACCTCAGTCTTTCTACGCTCGGCCGCTGGTGCCAGCAGTCGCTTGGACCTGCTAGCTCTTACATTCAATCCCAGACGTCCTGCCTCATTGGCATATTGGAATTTGTCTGAGTTCTGCACTGTGCATGTGCTCTGGACTTTGCAGCTAGAACACCATGACCCAGCTGTTGATGAAGCTGATGCATGCGTGGCCCCAGCGGCTTTGCAGGTCTAGTCGATGTGAGGTTGCGGAGGCAAAGTGCACAAGTCTCCGACGGCATAGTGCCAAAAAAGGTGGATCGCAGGTGCACGGTCGATCTCTTATCTGCGACGCGCTATCAGGATGCAATCAAGTCCGTAGGGATGCAGACACCTTTCCAATGTTAGAACAACATTCAGCGGCATCGGAAAGACTGTGTGCGCTGCGCACGCAGGTGCTTCTGCAGGTGCTCTAGCAGATTAACATGGAACGAAGGATGACACCGAAGTGACACTCAAACGCAATCCGAAGACAGACGGACCGCGAAGAGCTACGCAAAAGACAAATATGACATGGAACACGGTTTTCCTTATTTTTAATTGCGCACGTGCTCGTCGTCATCGGAGACCCATGCTGAGAAGAAGAGGGGCAGCTACGCGGGATCTGACAACAAAGCAACTTGTGCGCTTCGCAGTGCGGACAACATTGACATCTCTTGCGCCTTTTGTGTTGAGACAAGCTAGTGGGGTCCAGCTGAGGCCTTGGGTCACCAGTCGCTAAGCTTGTGGCAGTGCTAAAGGGCAAACGCAACACAAAGCGTCATGGATCTGGTCGAAGAGAGAGAAAGGATACTTAGCAGCACAGGCAGCCCGGAAAAGAAGGCTCACATGTTCATACAGAGACGGCACGAACTCGGGCTGGACAGAAGGCAGTGGCAGGCATTCGTGTGGGTACTTCCTGACGATATCTTGGACGCTATCGGCGTGGTGAAACAACAGCAAGGTGAGGGCCATTCCCTATAGTCTGGTCGTCCGAATACGACCATCGACTTGGCATCTGCGCGACGGCCAGCATTGAGCAAGACAGTCAGATATTTGCTGTGTGGCCAACTTTGGTCTGCCAGCGATGTTTGTACAGTTGCGTGGTTGCCGTGAGATGTTTAGCATGGCATGGACATTCACCCTGTAGCACATTGCTTTTGCTGCACATCAGAGCTTTTTTCTGGCATGCAAGCATGTTTGCTGGCAGGCCTTTTCCTAAAGTCTTCAATCCAAGGTTTGTGTCCTGTTTGCAGAGCACAGTGCGGCTTGCCTGAACTTGCTGCCTCAGGACTTTCAGATGCTACAAGAAACGCTGGCAGCTCACATTGCAGCACATCCACTAGTCAGACAGGCAGCAATGAGGCAGCATCCTTTGGCAGGTGCTACTATACAGCCTAAGTGTACCACAAGCCACCAGTATGCAAGTCAAGGTGAGCCTCTTGTGTTAGACAGTCCATAGGTGACTGTGCAATCTTGAGTTGGGTATTCATGCCCATTTTATGCCCATCTTTGCATGGATGTGTTTCTCAGTAAACGGAATGATGTGTGTTATCATGTACAGGCACTTATCCTGCTGAAGGCGTTCGTCAGCGACTTCTTGGTGGCATGGTGAGCACTGATGAGGATATCTGTTGATTTGATTGAGCTTGCATGCCTTTGCATAAACATCATCATGGCACTGTCCATATGCCTGACTTGTGTGCATGATGTAGTAGAATTTGCAATCTGCTGCATGTACAAACATGAGCTTGGGAGCTGTTTGCAGCTACTGTTTTACTGGGTTTTGTTGTTGCATAGAATTTCCCAGCTAAGCTGTTTCTGCTTATCATGTACACCTGCCATTGGGGCGCGTTTTGGCAGGCTCGTCTGCTCAATGGGGTGTATCAGCATTGTGTGCAATCTCAGATTATAACATTCAGCTGAGCTGAGTTTTGGCTGCAATTTCTTCAAAGTTAAATGCTCCTGTTGAAAGTGTGAGCACTTGGCAATATCCAGTCACACCATTCATGGACAGATTACTCATCAGGTAGTTAGTAATGGTTGCATAGGCCGCGTTCCTTAGCTAGCGGCCTGGTACTCTGTACATATGTGTCTTGCACACAGCGTTTAAGATACACTAGGTAGAGCTGTCACAGTGTACATAGCATGTAATACACAGTCCTGTTATGCACATTGCATCTCAACAGCTCCTAGACATCTATGTTTGTTTTGACTCCTTCAAGTTTGTGTAACGTCCTGCCATCATGCATGCAATATATATTGATGAAATATAGACTCAGTGTGTTAACAACGTTGGTCTGATAGCTTGGGTATGCGCGCCGTCAGTACCTGTTTAAGATTTGGGTTTGTGTTCCATGTCAGCGTGTTCATGCAACGTTGCAAAAGAATTCTGCCTGATCATGTACGTGTACGATCAAATACGTGTGTCTGAATGGCGGACATCATGCTAAGCACCTAGACTCGACCCTTGGTTACCAGCAGCGACTGTCAAACTAGCGTATCGCATAATGCTGTCTTGCACACAGGCATACAGAAATAACACAATGGCAGCGAGTAAAGGCTCTGGTGCATTGAAGAAAAGGCTTGTCCATGGAACAGGAGGTTGCTTCGCGCCACTGTTGTGTGCATGCTTCACTTCAATACCCCAGGGCCCTAGGACTGTAGCTATGCGCCAACCGATAAAAAGCAATGCCAGACAAAATGCCCTGCACGGTGATGGCCGCCAAGTTTCTTTGCCTGCAGAAAGCACACATATGACTTGACAGAAAGTGGCATGCGTCGTAGACTGTGCTGACTCAGTGTCCTAATTCGACTGCACATGGGCTTTGTTGGCAAAAGCATGAAATTGCACTGATTGTCGCAAGCCATACACAGCTTTCCTATATCTAGCATGTGAATCCAGAACTTCTCGATAGAGGTAATTGCAATTTCCAGCAGCAGCTGGTTGCACAGGCTGCACGCCTTGCGGTGATTCTTACAATACTGACCTATGCACTGCGCCAGCTTGTGCTCCTGGAACAGACATGCCTGCTCAAGCAATGTTATCAAGTGATAAGCAGGCTGATGAGTTGTCACGCAACGCTGTTGATGCCAACATACATTGATGCAATGCTGCCATAGCAGTGGGCTATGCTGCAGATGCGCTGAAGCTCAGACTGACTTGAAGACTTGCTCAGCTGAGGCTTGGGATGTGATGTATAGGACAATGTGCTAAGTTTGATTTGCGCTGCACACCAGGATCTTCCCATAGAGTAGCTTGCAGCGCAGCGCAGCTTCACTCAGACTGCCGTGTTAACAGCTAGCCAGGCGAGCATGAGATGACATTCATGTGCAAAGCAGCACTCAATGACATCCAATCTGGCATCATTGGCATGGCAAAATTGAAAAAAGCACGTGCTTGATGCAGGCTTGGCAACTGTACCCTCGGCAATCTGGCCACTCAGGTCAGCCACATCCTCATGAGTTGCTGTTGATCTGAGGTGCTGCTGAGCAGCATTGGCCATAGCATCATCAATGCATTTAGTCAGTTGGGATGTCAAACTCTCCAGCTGCATCTGCGAGACTCCTGGCATGATCCTTGTGGAATCTGCATGCAGATTTCAAGAGTCAGCAAAAATCTAAACACCGTCGTTTGGCTTACTGAAATGCAATGCTGAAATCGGCTGTGAGAGCATATACTTTTTGCTTGAGCAATGCCATGCACAGTTGGCTTTTTGTGTCAAAGCTGCATATGGTGCTCAAAGCATAAAAGAACAGCAAATGATGAAATAAAAGTTGGCTGGGTAGAGCGACGCGCTGTTAAAGATCAGTGTGTTATGCTTTGCAAGGCAAGGCTGGGGCATCAGGCACTGGTCGCAGGGTATGAATGGACCTGATTCAATATCATGAAGGCTGACCAGCAGGTCTTCCGGCAAGCCTGCCAGCAAGCGAACCCATGCCCTTGAATCGAGCTCAAAAGTATCTCTTTGTCTCAACAGTGTCTTGGCTCGCTCTTCGTGAGTGGTAGTCCCAGCCAACAACTGTTCCTTCCATGCCCCAAGATCTTCCAGCTCCACTTGCATTCCTGAGCTGCTGGATGGCTCCGCTGCCATCACCTGAGTCAGGCACAACAGTGACCCAGCGACCTGTCATACAAGATTTCCACCGATACTGCGCCTTCCGAAGAAACAGTATCAAGTTCGTGCAAGCAGCGAAAAAGCAGTGCTGCATTTGTGCAGACGAGGAGGAGATGAGAGACATATACAATATACCACTGAGGCCAACGTCGCATTGGTTAAATGTCTTAGGGCATCACAGCCAAGCACGTGCAGACAAGTGAGCCACTAGTGAGCAGTCTTTATGATACTAGCTTGCAGAGGGAGTGTTAGGGCCAAATGATGACATGTTACGTCACATTTGGTTCATACCGCCCAGGTCAGCTTAGCTCATGACATATTATTTAAGAACTAGTGCAATCGCCGCGCTACGCGCGGCGCATGAGTGGTGCAAACAGCACGTGACAACACGGACATAATTTCAAACCTTGCAGAGCTTGCGATCTTTGCAATTTTCGCAATCCTTGAAAGAATTCTCAAGGATTGCAAAGACTGCACATCGAAGCCACATCATAATTGTAAGCGTTGCAAGCATCGCGAACTTGGCAAACCTCGCAATTCTTGTGGAGCTTGCCAACTTCGCAGGATTCGCAATTTCTGCAGGACTCGCCATCATTGCAAGCCCTGCAAATCTTGTAAATGCATTCATATGGTTTGTCTTATATAAGGATATATCCTTGAACTTTGCAAACCTCGCAATCCTTGCAAAACTTGCGATCTTTGCAAGACTGGCAATAAATTATTTCTGCGTTATGCAACCCTTGCGAACCTTGCAATTTATGCAAAGCTTGCAATCCTTGCAAGACTCATAATGCTTTTAAGTCTAACCTTGCTTATATATCCCTGCAACCCTTGTCATACCACTAAGAAAACCCTTGTCAAGCTTGCAATCCTCGCAAAGTCTGTTTTTACAATCCGTGCAAGCCTCCTAAATTTAGGGAAGCCATCTGACGTCAATTTTAAGCCTTGCAAACCATCTGAAAATTTCAAGCCTTGCAATCCGGCAAGAACATAGAGCCACGCAACAAATACTATTCAATTTACACAAACAACTGGATAGGACAATCACCCTCATAATCTTGTAATCTTTACAACTGCGCAGCATGCTGTAAGCCATATGGCATGCATGCAATGTATCTTGCATATGTTTGGTGAGACTTTAGACCTTGGTCTGCTCATATCTTCCGTCTGCTCTCACGAATTACCAAAAGCTAATTGAGATCTGACCTCAACATTCCGTCGCCATGCCTGCATCACAGTATTGAGCTTATGCGTGATGGTCATAAAACAGATGCAATATTAATATTGACGTACGTGTTAAGTTGTATAACTTGTCATTATGTGCAAGCCCACTTTATGTCATTAGTTTTTGTACAACTGCCACTGAGAATGGGCGCTATATAGTCCTTGCAAACTATGACATGATGTAATGTTAGCATCAAGCAAAGCCACTCAAACCCTGAGCCACAAATCATGTACTGCAACTGTTCTACACTAATGTAGGAGCGTCACCTGTCGTCAATTGTGCTCAATCTGCAGACATACTTTTCAGCTTTTCAATGCCCTGCATCTTTTGCCATCATGCCCCTTGTACACATACTTGTAAACGTACTTGGTGGCTTTGCAGCTGGCCACCAGCTCAACATCGCCACAGCAGTGCCTACATTATTTTGTTGAGCACTCACAAGGATGCATATGCAGTAAAACATGCTGTAGACTACAGCATACAAAGCATGAGTGAACATGTTGAACATTATCATAAGATGTGCAGAAACGTTGCAAGAACATAATGTTTGTGCTCATCTTGAGGGCTCAAATCTTGATTACTTTGTATGACAGCGTTTGTGCAATGTAATGCTGAAATTGCAGCAACATAACATTGTACCATGTCAAAGATTTGTAGCAAAATAAAACGTGTCAAGATCCTTCTGAAACGCATTAACAATGCGACAGATTGTCAATAAAAAAATACAGCAGCGGCAAGTGCCCACATCAGTCTATAGCTTGCACAACATTGCTCATGTCAATGATTACACACCTGATCATGTGGATGTGGGTGGTCCCTTGCTTCTGGCACTCACTGGTGGCGGAAACGGCAATTTTGCTTTCACCCTGCAACATGCCATAAAGATTGCACCAGCAGGAACACAGGAACCTTTAAGAAACAGATTGTAAGTGCTTGTGCCTGAAGTGTTCACATATTGATCAATCACTGATCAATCAAACTCCTGTCTTGTGCAGCGCAATACTGTAGTTGCAGCCACTCAGCAACATAGCGCTAAAACACAACTTTATGTCTGTTGCCACAATATGACTTGACGCAAAGAGCACCTCAAAATTGCAACAAGTTTGGTGGTACCAGTGCCTGTCCTTAGCTTGGCCTTTGAGCTGCAAAAGTGGCGCACCTCGTATACAGTCAACCTGGGCTTGGCCTTGGGTTGGGTGCTTTCATGTGACTCAGGCATTTCAGAACGGTATTCCTGCATGGAAATCGGCACTATACGACAGCCAGGGCCTATTCTTGGCTTGGCCTTTGAGTTGCAAAAGTGACGCACCTCATATATTGTGGATAGCCATCAACCAGGCTTGACCCTGGGGTCGAATGTTTTCGTGTGCTGCAATATTTTCAGATGCATCTGTGAACTCTGGCATTGAAAAAGATGTTCCTGCATGACAATGCTACTGCTGGCACCGGAAGGACGTCGGCAGCGCAGTCTGTCGTGCAACACAGTCGTCGGCACGACCTGTCACCTATCGACCATGCTTTCGATCGCAGAAGTCATAACTTCCATGCTGCACATGCGGTGTCATTACGTTTGCGAAAGATGCAACAGTCGCCGCGAAACACACAGCAGGTCAGATGAAGCTTACAACCAGGCTAACTACCAACAACGCTAAGCAAGGCAAATTTACCCGGTATGGTTTTACAAACGGATCGTCTTGCGCAAATACTTCTGTCCGTACCGGCGACCGAAACCTCGTTGGGGCGAACCCAAATCAGAAGCCGTACGCAGATGGCCAGCGAATCGATAGGGCGAATGAAAAGGGCGAGATAACGACTGTACAAAGGGCGATGTGTCAGTTTGGGGATAGAATTTGTGACAGACTTTGCCTCTTCAGTGGATGAAATTGCCCAATTCGTTGTACCGTGCGCAAATTCGCCAGCACGGAAATGTCCTGTTTCGGCGCAAGCATTCGCATGCAGTCGAGTCACAGTTATTTGTCTTCTTGTCACATTTGGAAAGGTTTGAGAGGTGTCTGAACGTGCTTTGTCCGTTTCTGCAATCTCTGACCATAACCGAAGTTGAAAATGTGGAACGGTTTTCCCGCTGGTTGGCCACAAGAAAGCCACCTCGCTGGACAAGAGGTCGCAAGCAACACGTCTGGGACTATTGACGTGTCCTCGGGCCACACACTGCCACAACAATTGTCTAACAACGATCTTCAGGGCAGTGCAGCAACAGGCTTCAGCCAAACCCCAGACCAAACAACCATCGTGGGACCAGCGAGAAGCAAAAAGGAAGACAGTGCTCCATCAGCTTGCAGGTTGGCTGCGTTCGACACATTCGTCCATGCAGGCATGATGTCACTCGCTGCTGCCAGCCTGCATGCCTATCTGTCATGTACGTGCAGGAACTTCTATATCGCTGCCTTTGGACATCAAACAAACTCAGGGCAAGGAATACAATGCTCAGCCTGGTGCAGGCAAATGATGCTGTTGCTGCTGACAGTCAGTCTGTCGGTGAATACTGATCACTGTCTTATGATGAATTGCTGTCTGCAGTCTTGCTCAGTGAGCAAGACTTACCTGCTGACATGTTGCCATGCACTGCAACGCCTATCACCAACAATCCTGAACAGCTGCTCGCCCCGATGTGTGGTCCAAGCCACAGTCAGCCTGCCCCCCACCCTGTTCTCCACTCTGCACCATGTATAATGCTTGCATGCACAGCTGCTCATTGTCATAGTGGCACTGACACAGTCTCCGCTGCTGCTATACCCTTTGCTGCACCATCAACATCAGCTATGGTATCCACCATTGCTACAGCAGCTGGCCATCACGAGCATGTTAACTACAGTAAGATGCCACGCAACACAGCTAGAAGAGGTGGCAAGGGACCTGAAACAAGACAAAAAGGCTGCCAATCGCAAGCTTGAGACTTTGCAGCAGCACCCGTCTCAGGCAGCGGCAGCTACTCAACACTGGCAACTGTCACAGGATTGCAGCTCATGCTGGGCAACAAGGACGACCTGTCCGCCTTTGGGACAACAGGCATGACTAGGGATGCCAACTTTGTGCCTGTCCAATTCTTCACAATGTTTGGTAAGTTACCCAGCACATCTGTCTGTACCTGTGTGAAGGGACAATGCACCGGCCAAGCTGTATGTTCTTATATGCTTTCCAGCCTGTCTGCATTGCCTGTATGCTCCAATGTGTAGCCAGTGTTTGCCTGCATAGGTTGTTTATCACCATACCTTGCTGCTGCAAATGAGCATGTTCACAACATCACCTGTTTTTGCAGGTATAGAACACTTCCAGATTTTCATCTGCTAAGCCTTGGTGGTACAATGCAGGCGGAGTGAGCATCTTTTGTTTGGCCAGTGGTAGGGCTATGATCCAGGGGGTGCCTGCCAATCATCAGACTCCCCTGCACCAGGGGCCCCTTGCCTTCTACTTCATTCTTCACTCCATAGCGCCATCCCCACTTCTGATCCTGCCTCCATCCCCTACACCTACTTCTTCTTCCCTCGCAGTCATCTCAATGTCCCCTTCAACACCTGCCCCTCTCCTAGCTTTGGCGCCGAGTCTCGCATTGCCTTCATCTCCCACAGCACTATCACCCCCATCCCCTCCTTCTCCACACCCATCCCTCCCGCCTGCCACCCCAGCACCATCGTCTCCATGCTGTTATGTACCATCACCCTGAGCAGTCACATGCGCTGTCTTTGTATCTCGCTTGTGATGTCATTCAACAACCCTTGTACCTACTGTGCATTGAGTGTGTGTATCCACCAGAGCTTCTCTTGGGCTCGCAGCAGTGCTCAATTCTGAAGCCATTTTTGGAAATGCTGCAGAGAATGGATTCGCATGTTTTTGTTGCAATAAGTTTGTTTCATGTAATCTACAATTGCAGGCCATGTCGCTTTTTGGAAAGGGCCTGATCTCAAAAGGCTGAGTACAACAGTAGCTATTGTGTGCATGTGTGCCACATGATCAAAAGCAGCCAGCACTGTCAGAACTGCAAATTGTGTTCCAGACTGTCGAATTCTGTCTATCCTGCAGGGTTCTGCAAGCATTTCAAGGCGCAAGAGGCTCCCTTGCAAAACAGCCCCGTTCAAGCAGTGTCTGGTGTGAGCAACCATGCCATCACCAAACCCCAGGCTGTGGATATATCCTATGTTATGATGGCATCTTCAGTATATACTGAAGATGCCATCATATCAGGGCCTTCTGCTGGTTTCCATAGCGCTACTGCTGCGACTGCAACAAGCAGTGGTGGTGCTGCAGCAGTCCCTGCAGTCTCTGAGTGGTTGAGCCGTGAGGATTCAATCGTGAGTTCATTTTGATGGCTGCTTATGGTTACATGCTTTGTTGACGTGATGCTTTGTGTCCCTTTGCTGTGCTGACTGCTTGCTTGCGCTGCATACGCCGACCAGGATCACCACCGTTGAACAAGCCTTGTGTTGTTTCTGCATGTCTTGTGGCAGCTCATTCTGCGCAACGCCCAAGCTGCATGCCTTATGTGAGCTGTGCAGTTGTCACCAGCATCTGCAACAGCCCATAAACAGAGGATCTTGACAAGACTGCATTGTTGACTTTGGCTGTAATGTGACAAGTCTTTGACACACTGTCCTCCTGATGTTGTCTGTCAACAAGTGCAAATGCATCGCAATTCTGAGACAATTCAGTTGTGAAACCCTGGTGTCCATTTTGGATGCAGAGAGGTTGGAAGGGCCTAGCCCACATGGCAAAGGAACGCCACCCCAGGCTTAGGGGCAGGGCGCGAAGGCCCTGGCCTAGGGTGTACCATTGCCCGCCCATGCTCCCTACATTGAAGTGGGATCGAAGGCCAGGAGTGATGCGGTGCCCCATTACAGGAACGTGGACAACTAGGCTTGACTTAGCACGCAGGCTTGGTCTGTGAATTCCGAAACTAGCTCACAACTCACGTGATGTTGGTGTAGTGTAGATGAAAAAGCACCTTTGATTTGCTTATGTACATTGGTGTGTTGAACGGCAGAGCGGGCCTGCTTGCTGATGCAGCTTGCATGTTCTGTGAACATAGGATTATGTGTACATAATAGAATCTAACTTAGTCAATAGTATGTGACCAAATTACTGAACTTTAACAGAAGTTTGCGTTAGACAGACACAAGTTAGGACACAAGTTAGGACAGGTGCTGGAATAAGTTTTTGCCTCACAATCAGCACAACTGAGCAAGCAACACTTGATGTAGGCAGTTTAGTACATTTCTATAAAACTTGTACAACATGTGCCTGATTTTAAAGAGCTAAGGACGTATTCTGACCACTGACCCGTCCAAATTGCAGACTTGATTAAGTTGTGTCCTCCATGAAAGCAATTTCAAAAGACCAAGTGCAGCAATTGTAATATAGTATAACCCTGAGCCTGCCACATTTGCATATGTCATCCATTCACAACAGTGTCATTTGCCATACGCTTGAGCCATCTTGCTTACATGTAACACTCAAAGCAGTACTGCAACAGGCAAGCAGCCTGATGGACAATGCACACCTGTAAGGCCTAGACGCCACATGCTCTTCAAATGTGTATGCACTTGTACACTAGCCTGTGATTTTTGCAGACACCAAAACATCCTTATACAACAAGCATCCATTCATGCACACATGCAATGACGACGTAGACCTAGTCCCTCCTAATTGGAGTAGTCAAGACCTGCTTTCCACACAATCCAGACTCAGCAAACCATCTAGCAACCTCTTGACAGCGACACATTACAGTCATCTTTTGCAACCAAGCCGCCCCAGCTGCAGCGCGTGTTAGCTAGGTCCAGCTGTCTTCTTGTGGGAAGCTTCGAATCTGGCCTGGCATGCTTGCGCCGCAGCTGCTGCAGCTGTCCTTGGTGATGGCCCATCCCCTGCACATCCAGATCAGCTCACTCATCTGAGGGGTTGCGGCTTGCATGATGTATCATGTCAAATTGTTGTACTCATTGTCATCAATGACTGAAGGCAGCTGCCAGCTCTCAGGTGCTTATGTGACTTTACGCAAGACTTCATTTGCAATGGCTTGTCCGAGTTGTGCAACTTGGCTGAAATGTTTGGAGGCACAGCAAGCTGTTGTTCTGTCAAGTTCAGGGTCAGAGACGCTCTGGTTGTAGTCTCAAAGGTTGGCATGCTGGTGTTGTGCTGTATGATGAGCAACACACTGATGCACCATTGCTGGAGCATTGACTGCCAGAGTTGGACCTTGATCAGGGCACTACTGAGGTAGCCCTAGGGGAAGACACACACTTGATGAACGAAGGAGCTCAAGCATTGGCATAACACTGTTGCTTTCAGGTGGCCTATGTTTGCTAGTTGTTTGCTGTGATGGGGGAGATGCAGAAGGGGGTATCAAGGGGTCCCCCAGGGCAGTGGGCACCTCCTGGGTGGGTACCCTGGTCCCCTCCCCCCTTTGACTGAACAGCTGGCTGAACCACTGCCTTGCTTGCTGCATCATCATTGTCAGGCTGCACAGCGTCAAGAGAATCTCACATCAGTTTTGAGGCAAAAAAGTACACATTGTGCAAAGGGCAGGAATATGCTCACAAAATGCTTGTCTGGAGGGAACTGACTTGCGTTGCATGCACCTGAAGCCTGTTGGCTATGCCCTCGTTTTGATCATCAAAGCTATCACAGAACGCAGACTTGCACATGAGCAGTGCAATCAAACACATTGCTTCTGTAAAGGAGGCACTCAGTAAGACTGGCATGAATATTGAAGAGCAATGGCAGCATGCACCCTGATCTGACACCAGCCTTTGATGACACTAGTTCTTCAGGCCCACGGCACATGAGTGTGATCTGCAATTAGGTGATCAGTTTGGCTCGCGATTGAGGTGACCAAGCTGAGTCCTACTCAGGCTGAGGCTGACTCAGTGCAGCCTGACTTTGACTGTGATTCTTGAATCTGAATCTGAGCTTGAGTTTGAGTTGATGGTGGATGGTTGAGCTCAATCATCAGCATGCTGAGTCTGCTTGGGTCATCTACATGCTGACAAGGAAGTTTAGGTATAGGAGATAATTAATAATAATAATAACAACGCTTTCCAGCTCGTGATGAGCTAGGTACGTGCGGGACAAGTCTTGTCTTTCCAAAGCAGTCTGTCTTGCGCATCTCTATACGGTCTACTAATCCCACGGGTTTGACAATCATGCAAAGCAACATCATTGAAACTAGACCTAGGGCGACCAGGTGGGCGGAGCCCCTTGACTTGACCAAAGGAGATAATTGAGGTTGGGTTATGAACAAGGATGACACCATATTGCTGCCTGCAATCCTGCAAGCGTCAGACTGTGCACATTGACACCATGCTGTGTACGCTGTGCATGCTGTGTATGCTGTGCATGCTGTGTACCATGTTTGCAGACTACAGCAGCATCTGTCACAGGCACAAACAGCACTCAATCAACCAGTGGACTCATTGAGTTACTCAACAGACATTGGCTGGACAATCCTGGAAGCCCAACACACACCAAGCAGCAGAGCAGCCTCAACATATAGATGCTCCTGTTGACATGAAAGCCACAGATGCAAAGCCACCTGCAACACAAGCCCAGACACTGCCATCTGCATGATGCTCCGACTGATCTTTGTGAACAATGAAGGCTGCTGAACTCAGCTCTGGGTTGTGCAAGTACAGCTGTTGGATGAAATTGCTGACTACAGCCTGCATTGCATACTGCCCGTCTGCAGCACACAACATACGGTCTTAAGGATGCCTGCAATGCATCCGTGCTCCATGCAAGCAGTGCCTGCAGTCCACCATGCCTCAATCAGTGCGCGTACAAGTCTCCCGCCACGCTTTGCACGCTTTGCTGCTGTTCACTTTGAACTGCTAGCATCATTGATGGATGCTCACTGGAGCATATATCAGGCAAAAAGCTGCTGGGAGTCCTTGCCTGGCCTCACAAGGAATGGCTGCTGTGAAGAGCTGCAGCTTGTAGCTTGTCTGTGCCATGTGTGCTGTCAACAACGACACATGTTGGCTCAAAAAGCTTCAACCACTGCTGCTGGAGAAACATAACACAAGGCTTTGTCCAGAAGGATCAAAATCGTGTACATGGACTGCGTACCCTTCACTGGCTGACAGAAGCTCAAGCCTGGCCATGAAGTCTGGCCAAGCCTCAGGATGTGCCCACTGTTCTTGCTTGTATTGCCGTGCAATATAGTGCAGCTCATGACTAATGATCCTGGACCGCCTGCACTGTGTGCTTTGATCACTACACTGCATCGTGGAGACATCAGTGCACAGCAGTGCACTACGTCTTGAGCCAAGCATCACATGTTATATATGGTCAGGGCATGTCATGAATTCACTGAACTGAACTTCTTGTCTGTTGGGTCCCAGTTGCCCCCCAGGACATTAAATACATTGATTGATTGATTGATCATGCCCTGAAGTTGCTTGCGTTCCAACATGATATTGATTTCTGCAGGTGAATGCTGGTGAAGCCACCTATCTGCCTTTGCTGCAAATCTCTGCAGAGCATGCAAAGTGAGGATGAAGAGGGAGGGGGGGGGGTCATTGGGAGAATGGCTTATTAGTTGTTTCGACTCTGCAAACTCACCTCGACAATCAGCAGGTGCTCTTCTAACTCCTGGGTGCCCAGTGTGTCCCGGATTTGCACCTGGTCAACTGCTGTACCAGACTGGCTGCTGGTCTCTGCTGTGGCTTTAGCCTCTGGCTGTGAGCTGGTCAATGGGCTATCATCAATGGCATCTGCAGCGTTCTGTCCCTCAGCAATTTGACTATGCTGCTGCTGAACGAAAGCCTTGTGTACAGCTGTGTCTGCTGTAAAAGGCTTTCTGCTGACAGAGCACAGGTCTGGGAAGCTGCCCTGAGAGTACCTCACCTTGACATAGCAAGTGCAGCCACATATCTTGGGGATGCCGATGCTGCGCTGCTGCATGATGTCTACAAGAGGTACATACTGCGTGAAGCATGGCTTAGATGCATTTGGCCCTCCAGCACTTCAGCTCTGGCGAGCCATCTGGCTGTACAACACCTTGATGGGGCCGCTTAGTAAAAACAAATGTGTTGAGAGGCTGCAACTGTGTAAGCTCAACTGCAACATCCAATGCTGTGTAACACTTCAACAGGATGTGTTTCTACCTGTTTGTAAGCTGACATCTGACTGAACAGCTGCTACAAGTGCTCCAGCAGCTGTGATCTATCACTTGCATGCTGCAACTTCCTGACTGCTGCCTGCAGTAGTGACTATGCTTCTGAAGTCATGCATGTCAAGATGACTCAAGCGGTACTTGCATGACTTCAGGATCTGCTAATTGTTCCACACACCAAGACTATCTGGTGAAGCCTGGCTGCCAGCATCTGTAAGAAAAGAAAAGAAAAGACTACGCCTTTCGGCGTCAATTTAATGAGAAGCCAAGTATTATACCGCGCTGCCCAGGTAGGATCTGTAACATACTGGCGTTCACTCAGAACCAGGAGCTTGCGAGACCGCAGAACAGCATCGTCAAGATTGCCTGCATGTCATTCCCAAGCCAGTCAAGATTGACGCGTGTGCAAACAGATGCTGTACTGTAGCAGATGCTAAGCGACTTGTCAAAGACATGGGTAATGGTATAATGTGCATGCATGTCTAGCGGTCTTGTATTATGCAAGCCTCACTGCATTGCCCCCTATTACCTGTGTCATACACAAAATCAATGCACTGGTTGCGAGGCAGCTGTTAAATAGCCACATATTGTGAGGACTCTGCTTCTAGATCAGGCGTTGGGTCCATTTTCACATCAACTTGCAAGCTTGCGAGGGCCTAGCAAACGTTGAGGTGGACGCTGTACTGCTGCCTTTGGCTGGAAGAATACGTGACCTTCTGACTCTTTGTTTGCCAGGTCTGACATACATGCGCATTGAGTGTCAACATGCTGCAGATATTGCTGAAAGTCTGCTTTAATGTACGATTTGCTGATGTCAAGCTGTTTGCCTCTGACACATATATGTTTGCCCAAAATATCCATCACAGCCTTGACCTGTTATCAATGGGCTTTTGCTTGGTGCTGCTGTGCTTCATACTCAGCGTATGTTTGTTGAGCAGCAGTGAGACACTGATGTGTGGACAGCACTCTTGCTGTCATAAAAAGCTCTGGACAATGCTCAGGGTCTGAGTTGCGCTGCTGCTGGGTGGGCAACAACCACATTTTGATAGTTCGATTAGTTTCGGCATTTCACCAGTGGCTTGCTTAAGGATGCCTGCAGCTGCGCAGCACAATGATTGTTGCATAAGATAGACTTTACTGACGTTCGAAGCGTTCGGCAGACTGTGGTAGGAAAAGAGGCCAGTTATGCCATCACTTACAGGTAGTTACTCTGTCCCTGAGGCAGCCACGCAGGACGCTGCATGGGTGGGCAGTAATATCCTAGTGTACGGGAGGCTACATGGAAAGCTTGTGCGGCAGATGCAAACGCAAAGCGCAGCTGAGCAGGCTGTTGTTTGATCACTGGACGACACGGCGCAACGGGTGCTTCACAGTCGCCGTGCACACGCTTAATGGAAGAACAACCTCAAAGCGACACTTGGGCAAAAGCCTAGCGTCTTGATGCACCATCGCCGGGCGCAATGTTCGCGGAAGTGATTGAGCGCTGCAAATGTCAAAATTCGTGAGCCCGTAATACGGGCTCCGTATACTAAACTGGTTTGCCGTACCGTGACGATCCGTGCTGGAAAGAAGCACAGGAAGAAGCATGTAGGCATTGTAATCTCTCTAATGTCTCTCTAGGAAGGGCCGGGGGCCTTTCGGTACCCGTATTCGGCCCGCGCTCTGCCCACTGCGTTCTCACTTTAGAGGCTGCACTTGAAACGCGACAGCAAGCTCGTGCTCTCCACAGAGCGAGGGGGCCAGCTTTCAGACCAAGCGTCAGGGCTACAGCTTGGGCCGGCGCCTTTTGCAGTGAGGCTCCTGCTCTACGTGGTGCCGTGAGAAAAGTCGTTGTGCAGTTGCACGGCTCAACTTTGAACTGCAGCAAGGTCAGCTATATTGTCAAACTGCTCTAGCTAGCTTCACCTCCTCTCTGTGTAGGTGTCTATGCTATTCTTGACTTCTGTCCTTCTACAGGATGTCTATCCAAACCCAGCTCCAAGTGTTGCAGCAGCGAATTGAGGGTTTTCTCAAAGGCAAAGAGGACATAAAGGTATCGCTTGCACTGGCTGAGCGTGAAGAAGAGGAGACGGACTTGCGCAAGCAGCTGGGGCATGTGTACAGCATATTGGATACTTTATATCAACATCACTTTGTGCTCTCGCGAGCTCCGCATGAAGATGGGGGTTGCTCTTCATGTCACCACTTGCTTCACTCCTAGCTATGTGACCTGTACACACTTTTCACCTTGTGTTCAATGCCAGGAATGCTGCCATGCTTGCAATGTTTATACTGCTCACTATGTGTGCAACCTTACCATGTGAGGTCCACCTTCTTGCACCTGCCCAAGGCGAGTTACATGCCAGCAACGACAGGTGTCATGTTGTGACAGCTTTGTTGCTGTACTCACAGGTACCCCTCGTACAGCACAGAGCATATTGCATGACCCAGAAGCCATGGCAGAACTGATTGTTGCCATGCGCGAAGCGCATTTCAGTCGTCTCAGCAGCAGTGCGTGTTACACAACTACATTTCTCCAGCTCTACTTTGCTTGCAGTTGATGTGTCACAAGTAGCAATCAATTGATGAGTGACCAATCAATGTTACTTGAGCTGAGTAATGCTCACAACAACTGTGCCGTTGTTTGATTTTTATCTTTGTGCAGATGGGAGCTCCTCCTCTGGTGATGTGGGCTTGCTCATTGAGAATGGTAGCACTGTTCCCATGGAGTCCACTGCAAGAAAAGAAAAGAAAAGAAAAGACTACGCCTTTCGGCGTCAACTTAATGAGCAGCCAAGTGTTATATCGGGCTGCCCAGGGGAGTCCACTGCAACGAGTTCCAGCAATTCGGGATCGAATGCAGGTGCTTTGCAGGATAACGACATGCCTGGCCTGCACCCATCTTCCCATGTCTCTTCTCAGTCGTTGCGTGACAGTATGAATGTGAAGCACATGACCCCTCAACAGATTGCCTCCTTTTTTTCTGAAGAGAAGGAAGAAGAGTACGCAGCAATGTGGAAGTTCCTATTAGGTACTGAAGAGCATGCTAAGGCAGCTGGTCTGCCAGGAGTTCCAGAGCAGCTTAGCCACTCCACATTTCGTGAATGGTTCCAAAGCGTACGAATCGTGTATCCCTCTTCAGCCTAAATCATGTTGTTGACATTATCACATGTACACAGGCCATGTAGGCCTTACTGAAGCAATACTGTGTAAAAGCTCCATACTGTTGTGCTTCAAGCAAAACTCTCCTGATCATGATGTGTTGGATTAAGGTTGAGAGGAGTGTGTGTACATCTGATCGACAGCCAAAACAAAATACAAACGCAATCTGCATTTGTACCTGAGCTTGGGGCAGGGAATCATGTGAACTTGAAATCGAGTTCATGTCAGTCATTTTAGGTTACATGGTCGGTCGGTGGAAGTTGAATAATCTAACAGGTAAGTCAAGTTGCTCCAATAGAAATCTATGGCAGGTAGCTTACTCCCTGGCTTACTCCTGCACTGTAAAAGCCATGCGCCTTTAATACTGCTCTGGTCGCCCAGAACGATGATACCAGGCTAGGCAACGAATCTGATCTGCTCTTTTTCTGCTGAAGTAGGCTGAGGTATCTACATTGCTGGCAAGTTCTACTATGGTACCAGTTGTGACTAATTTTACAAGCCTAGCCATCGCTTTGGCGTTTGAAACAAGCATCTGTTGATCAGAATATTCCGTTTATCCCAGCACTCGCCTCGGCTTCTCGACTTAGTCACAATGGTCATCGCTATGCATTTTTTGCTGCTTGGCTCCGAAACAAAGCGCTTAGCTCTTGCTCAGGCTGTGTCACCGACGTGAAATAAGGCCTGACAAAGCTGCAACAGACTGCAGTTGATCGCTGAAAGCAGGGTCGGCTGTGAGTGTTGACGGACCTTGAACGTGCCACCGGTGCTGTAGTAGATCATGGCAACCAGAGGTCAAATCACAGAGAAAGCAGTGCTCGTACACGAAGACGAGTACCGCAAGACCTTCCCTATAGAGTCGTATGTTGACGAGACATACTGGGCTGACCTTCCGATAGGTCAGCGCATCCGTTGGATGCTGAAACAGCAGGCAAGTCGCGTAGTAGACTCTTATACAGACGGCTCTCAATGTGAGCTGCACACTACTTAAGCTTGCTGCTGGTTGAGTGAAATTCGGTGACCTGCAGAGAGATGAAGAAAAGGCTGAGTTGGCTGCAGTTTGGAAGATATTCAAGCAGGTGAGCTTCACCAACACAACACTAAACAGCTTTATTGTGCACAGGACACTCTGTATCAAAACTGCTGCTTTGCGCAGTTGCACTTCCATGCAGAGCTTTGACAGATGCCAGCATCAGTGGCAGATGATCCTGCAGGATTAGTCACTGCAGGCTGTTGCACCTGCAGGACCCGTTAGAGCCATTTGTCATCTTCTGGAAGCGCTATGTCATCTCCGGCATGGGGCTGTTCACAGAGGGCTATGTCCTGTTCTCCATTACCAACATCCATGTTCTCTTTCAGCAGTCGTACCAGCCCTGCTGGAAAACGTGAGGCAAATCCGTCTTGATGCCTGAATCATTGACTCTTCAAATTTGAGCAGCAAGGGCAGGCACAACTGTACCTGGGACCTTGTTTGCTTCCTGATATTACACCCAGTCTGCTGCAGCAAGTCATCCCTTTGTTTATGTTGAAAGTGATCAAAAGCAAGGGTTTCCTAACCTGACAAAAAAGCAAAGTTTCCTTTGTTTCTAATACTATTCAGTCCATCAGCAAGGCATGCTTGTCCTGACCAGGCCTGTGTAGTTGCTGCCCAGTTGTCACAGATGGCAAGCAACCATGAATGCACGGTGTTCTACACTGATATATCTATATATATCTCAATATATATATATTGCATGCAAGTTCACCACAAGAGCCCTTGCTGACATGCAGCAGCCGCACCAGAGTGATTGCGTTTACAAATCCCATGTATACATACTATGTAACTATGTATACATGCCATGTATACACACCAGCTATTAGACTGTAACTGAGTCTGTCTGGTAGCCAGAGGCTTATGCCCGCACTGCTGCAGATTCAAGGAATGCAGTGAGGTGTGGACGCAGACCACAGATTACTTCCAGGTGGTGGGGATCATCCTAGGCCAGCTGCTGGTTGGCTTCCTGGGTGATTGGCTCGGCCGACGCTGGGGTATGATTCAGGTGGTCTTCTTCCTTGTCCCTATAAGTTTTTGCCCTTTGATCACAATGATCAGCCCAAGGAGTTGCCTGATGCCAAGACTGCACTGAGCCCATGCAAACAACAGCTGACACATAGTGTATATGTAACGGCTTGATGGCTTGACTGTGCAGGAGAGTTCAATGCTAGCACTGCTTTCATGCCAAAAAGTTCACATTACATGAAAAACATATTTACATTAAATGCAGAGCTTAGCTGTGTTTCCTGAGTGTAAGCCTTCTTCTGAACGTCCCAACAGGGGGTTCAATACAGAAACTTGAACGGGGTGGGCAAGTGACATGTAAAGCTTGACTTTGGCTGCTGGGCGTTTGCTCTCTTCTGGATATCTCAAAGGATCTGTGACAGAGGACTGACTGATGTGACTCTTGTATGGGCAGGATGCAGTGATCATGCTGTTGGGAGCTATCATGCTGTCAGTGGCTACTGGCACGACAATCAATGGCTGGGTCATCATGTATGCCATCTCCCAGCTGGTCTATGGTGTTGGTGTTGGAGGTATCTACTGCACTGTGTCTGACCTGCAGATGAGTGTCAGGATGTTGATGCCTGGCATGTTTTGCACAAATTTCTGTCCGAGACTGACACCGATCAGTCCCTGAAACTGCTGAAGTCCACATTAGGACCAGTGCCTGAACCCTCATGCGCATTGCTGACTATGTGAAAACGGTGTGCTCTATGCATGCAGTGCTCGTGCACACTCACCCATGCCCATGTTAGGCCAAGGCCAGTTGCTTGATCAAACTTTGTTTCAGGCGTGTGGTGCAGATTATGCTGGATTTTGTAATGGACTGCACCCATACATCCTGACTCATGACACGACTTGAGACATCTGATGCACAGGTGAGTATCCCATGACTGGTACATCAGCAGCTGAAAAAGAGACTCCTGGCAGCAGAGCAGACAAGCTACACCGTGGCCGCAATGTGGTGTTGGCCTTCACCATGCAGGTGACACCGTCACCACACACACCACAAATGTGTCGCGGTTTAGGCACTCAAGGTGGGTGAGGGTTAGGCGATGTGGTATTGGCCTCCACCATAAAGGTGACAACTTCACTACACACACACACCACATGTTGAGGAACTGGCAATTCGGATGGGTGAGGGAACAGGTTAGGCAGTTGCAATGTGGTGTTGGCCTTTACCATGCAGGTGACACCTTCACCACACACACACCACATGTTGAGGAACTGGCAATTCGGATGGGTGAGGGAACAGGTTAGGCAGTTGCAATGTGGTGTTGGTCTTCACCACACACCCACCACACACCCACCACACACCCACCACACACCCACCACACACCCACCACACACCCACCACACATGAGTCCAGGTTTAGGCAGTTAGGCTGTTTAGGAAAAGGGTCAGGCAGTTGCAATGTGGTCCCATGCAGGTCAGCCTCTTGTCAGACAACGCAGTGCCTTCTATGTGTGCCACCCAAACAGCAAGTGAGGGGTTGGAGATGGGGGGTCTGCCTGCCTTCAGCTGCGCTGGGCAGCACTCCCCACACATGGCCCCCATCATGTGTGCCATATGCTGCATCTCTTAGGCGGCACAGCATGTGCTGCCTGCTGTACCATCCTTGGGATTGCCAATAATGGGTCTGCTGGCCCACAACAGCAAGCAAGTGGGCCCTACAGCCATGAGCCTACTGTATGCTCCAGGCTCTGTATCTCTGGGCACAACAAATGCACTGTGATGTACAGGGGTGGGGTCAGCTGGCCAACCTGGGGGTGCTGATGGTGGGTCTGCTGGCCTTCAACAGCAAGGGCAGTATGCCCTACAGCCATGGGGCAGCCGGCGCAACCTACAGATTCTCCTTTGCCTTCATTGCTGTGTTCATTGCATGGCTGGCATACTTCAGGATTTGGCGGTTGAAGGGGGCCGATACACATTTGAACGCCTCCAAGGCAAAAAACAAGGTGACTGCACAGCATCAGTCATGCTTTGTATTGTTTCAGTTGCCAAACACAGCATGCGCAGCAGGCATTCAATGTTGGAACCCCCCTGCTATGCATGCTGTGCTTGTGATGTGCATGTGTGTCTCTGGCAGTTGAGAATTGGGCAATGTCTGTTGGTTGAAGCTTGTCATTTGTTCTGATGCATACAGTAACCATGCAAAGCCTCTATGGCTGATTGCTCACCATCATACTGGCATTCACTGAGCTTGTGTATGTCCTAGATAACCATATTTTGTGACAGTCTCTGTGGCTTGCTATACGTACCTGGCCTGCCTCTTGGCCTTCTGCTGTGGTTCTGCTCAATGCATGCGGCATGGTGCACAGACACATATACAGACACATGTGGATGTTGTGGTGCATGCATGGCTGAGTCAGCTGATCACATGACAGCGGCATCTGTAACAAGAATATCCTGGTGCTGCTTCATTTGCTGCTCATGTAGCTTCTGCACCAAGCTAAACTGCTGTCTGTCTGTCTGTCTGTCTGTCTGTCTGTCTGTCTGTCTGTCTGTAACGCAGGCCTCAGAATTTTAACAGCCTTCTGTTCAATTACCTGCATGCAAACCTCCGCCTAGTTGCCTCAACAACCTGCGTAGTACCAAACCCTAACCCTCAAACTTTGAAAAGTTGTAAGGTCGTTGTAATTACTTATAAGTCGTCTGAAGCATGCAAACATGCCTGGCACAGGCATCTGGATACGATAGTGGCTCCTTTGGAATGTTGTTGAAGCACTTCTGGCACCGCCTGCTTGGGACCTGCCTCTGCTGGTTCTGCAATGATTTCATGTTTTATGGGAATGCAACCTTCAGAACAGTTTTCATTGGGTACGCCTCATACTCTGTGTCAGTCATGCACAGCATGCAAAGCAGCTTACACTTGCAGCATCAAGACTCGTTTGTGTGATGCAACTGCTTGCGCATCAGAGCGTTCTGACTGATGTGCACGTTTTGGTCAATTTCTGGTAGTACATTGACACATTTGCCTTGACTTGCAATATCTTCCTATTTGTCACTCTGGCTTGCCTGCCTGCCTGCCTGCCTGCCTGTCTGTCTGTCTGTATGTCTGTATGTCTGCTGTCTGTCTGTCTGCATGCACACTTGTCAATAACACGGCTACATGTGCTGTGCAGGATCTTGGTGGGACCAAACGCATCAGTCATGACCAACTGGCTTTGGAACTTGCTCAATGTGGGTGTTTCCTTGTTTGGCTACCATTTTGCCGCATTCTCCATTGACTGGAAGTGGTATGGCAGAAAGCGCATGCAGGTATATACAGTAGCATCTCAAACATGATACAGCGTATATAGTCTGACAGGAGACTGCACTGTTACCTTTGTGGTGAAGTGTTGCATTGCTACCTGGGTTACTTCAGGCGAGGTGCGCAAGTACACGGATGAAGCGCATATGCATGAGCCCAGGGGTGCACAGTCATACTTACAGCGTCGCAAGCAACTAGATGCTCTGCAGTGAAGCAGACACCAACCAGGCCATAGCTACTCTTACCAGAAGCTGCTTGCTTTGGTAGCTGTGTTGCATGCTGCTTTCTTGTACCCACAATGCTAGCAGCGTGGCATGACATGCATGCTGAGCAGCTGTCCAAATTTTGGTTGTCTTAAAGATTCACTGTTGCAAATGCACTGTTGCAAATTCACTGTTGCAAGTGCCCTGTTGCAAGACAATGGAATCCTGAATCCTGAAGGTGACGTGTACTGTTCCAGGCAATTGGATTCCTGGCTGATTTTGTTTTTGTTGCCTGCTGCGCTATGGGGCACCTTGACTGGCAGCGTGACTGGCACTAAGGTCTTCCAGTTCATCTACTTCTTCTCCTCCTTCTGGAACCAGTTTGGCCCCAACTGCACGACCTTCCTGGTTGCTGGTCGGCGCCTGCTTTGCATGCTTTGCACGTTTTGCATGCCCTGCTGCCTGCTCTTTCAAAATCATGGCAGCTGCTACACTGCAGCATGCCAGGTGCTGCTTCAGCTCCAAGGGGACATGGACAATTTGGTTGGCATCTAAATTCTGCTGACTGTGCATACATGCATGCCTGCCTCACCATAGCGCTTCATTCATCCAAACATCTATGAAGCAGCATCATGACATGACCTATCATGAAATGTCTATATCATATCAGGACAGTCTTCTACATGATCTTGCTGCAGCTGAGGTGTACCCAACCAGTGTGAGATCCACAGCCCACGGCATGTCAGCAGCGGTGGGCAAATGCGGTGCTTTAGTACCCACTGTGCTCTTCAACTACATTGGCAACACCACCAAGTTTTGGGTGGTGTGCTGGGCTGGCCTGTTGGGCTTCTTCATGACAGTCATGTTCATCCCAGATGCCACAGGTGAGAGCTGTGACTTCATGTGCAACATTGCCTGTGACCTCATGAGTGAATCTTGAGTAATCTCTTGGGTTAAGCTGTCCCTGTTGCTTGTGTGGTGTGCTGAGGTGGCCTGTTGGGTTTCTTCTTGACTTTCATGTCTGAGCTGGACGCTGTAGTGAGGGCTGTAAACTCTTCTGTACCACCAGCTGAAAGGTTTCAGATGTCAGCTGTGTTCTCCATTGTCCTACTTTGCTCTGGTGAGCTGGCATTTGAACTCTTGCAGAAGTTGACATTGTCGTGTGCCACAGTTGTGCTTCCAGCCTCAGCATGTCTCCTCTGGGTGTAGGTCTGGATCTGCTGGAGCAAGAAAGGAGGTGGGACTACATGCAGCAGGGCAGGGGCAAAGAGTACCACGGCATTGCTGTGCATCCGCGCCACCTGTCCCTGTTTGAGAAGGGCGTTCTCGGCATACATCATCAGTACAACCCCCAGCTGGATGCTGAAGCTAAGAAAGCAGAAGCCTCGCAGAAAGTCTCTCAGCGCTTGCAGGTACGCTGTAGTCATGTTCATGTGGCCATTTGTTGAATGTTGTCAACCAGCACAAGCTAGGCATGGACAAAGTGACCATGCACCTTGGGGTCCCCAGCCCCATGACAGTATTGAGTGGGGGGGGGCTCTTCCTTGCCCATGTGGTTCTGCTCAATGATCATGGCCTGCTTTGGGTTAATAGATTACTCATAACTCATGCTTGCCTGCATCATCAATCAAACAAAAGTATCCAATATCTGGGCCTGGCAGCTGGTGTAAGCTGAAGCCATGTGAACTTCTAGGCTCACCTGGCAGTTCTAACTTGTGACTGTTGTGATGAGTCATCAAGGGTTTGGGGTTAGGGATTAGCTTAAGGCGGGATCCATAAAGCATGAAGAGTAGGATCAGCTGCTGTAGGCAAACACAATGCAATGCCTAGCCCACCATACGGCCAATGATGTGTGAAGTCGTGTCAGCTTGCAAAACCTGGGGAAGCTTTCACATTTAATTCAAAACAATGCTGCTTCTCCCGTCAAATTTGTACTAGTTAACATTTGGTACTCTGTCATACAGGATGAAGACGTTGTCCAGATTGCTGATGATCAGTGATGTCAGAATCATGCGGCCTGAGCAGCACTCCGAGGTTGTGAGTCTGGCACACAGACAAACAACTTGATGGCTTTCAGTAGCTATGGTGCTTTGACAGCTTGCATCATTACAGTCAAGGTCTGCTCAGCAGGTGCTCAAAGGGCAGGCAACATGTGTTGCAAGATTCAAAGCTTGTTTTGGCCAGCTGTTGGATGTCTATAAGGCTAGCTCAGGCATGTATATTTTGTTTAGTGGCTGTCGCACATTCAATAATTTGATGTCATGTATTTGTAGCATAGCTGTCTAGTTGCAAGCATGTTGGTTTCTGAGGAGTAGCATAGCCAGAGCAGTTACCCCAAGCAATTTTGTTTGTTGCTGAGTTAATGTGTCCAGACTTTGCTCTGGTCTCCTTTGAATGTTTACAAGATAAATTTGGGAAAATCGGCTGTTTGCATTCACTGGTGTGCCTGCATTTTTGCAGCTGATGTTGCAGCTGCAGCTCTGCATGTGTTTCTCATGTGCATGCCTGGCTGTTGAGCATGCTGTGAAAGCATTTGGATGTCGCGCTGACCGCCAATCACTCGCGCAGCGCATATGCCGATGGCTGCATCACAATAGTGTGTTCTCGATGAAGTGTTCAGCTTGGTGAGGGTCAAGTCTCCGCGTGGGCGTGACAGATCAAGTGTTGCAAGGCATGCATAAGGCGTCCAAGCTTGGGACCAAAGGCAGGCCACTGTCAGATCACTGGACTGGCAGGTTCAAGCGGTAGATCACTCATCAGCAGCAGGCTCACTCAGCAGCGTAAAGAGCATGAGCGTAAGCGAACAGAAATGCAGAACTGTAAGCAATCTCTGGGGGCAGCATGTGGGCCCAAATGCTGATCACTGATGACAAAGACGGGCTGCTGATCACTCATTGCCTTGCTGAGGGGAGGCAGCAACCAATCAATTGCGCATTGTCACTGCTCATGAATTGCTGCATCACTTGGCAGCCCAGAGATCACCCAGCCTGTGGGCAACCAGCGCAGCGTGTGAGACAAAGGCAGACAAATAACTGCTGAACAAGAGCGCTGTACAGGACATGCCCAACGAGCGCAGCAAGTGGTGATTCACTCAGCAGCGCAAAGAGCATGAGCGTAAGCGTACAGAAATGCAGAACTGTAAGCAGTAACTGGGAGCAGCATGTGGGCCCTCATGCTGATCACTGATGACAAAGGATCACTCATTGCCTTGCTGAAGGAGGCGACAACCGACCAATTGCGCATTGTCACTGCTCATGAATTGCTGCATCACTTGGCAGCCCAGAGGTCACCCAGCCTGTGGGCAACCAGCGCAGCGTGTGAAACAAAAGCAGAACAATAACTGCTGAACAAGAGTGCTGCGCTGCACATGCCAAACGAGCGCAGCAAGTGGTGATGCAGCAGCAGCTGCAGCAGCAGCACACACCTCATCACTCAATCTTTGGGTAATGCACAAACCCTCTGCAGCAGATCACTCACATTGAAAAGGCCATCAAGCAGACTGGCGGCACATTGCTGACCGTCCCCTTGAGCATGTTTCCAGTCCAGGACGGAGCGGGACAACCGGTAAGTGTGTGTTGATCAACAATTGCGAGCGATACATGCTGAAACGACGTCAAGACTGCTGCGACTGCGCAGGTCTCGCCTTTGACAAGAGTTCAAGTTTGGTTTGCAGAACAGCCGCTGCTGACCAAGTAAGCGTCGATACACTGGCACTCAACGCACGAGTATTACTCGCAGTCCAGCATATTGTCGTTGTCAATGCAGGGCCATTTTAGTGGTATGCCTTGGCATCTATGCTGTTCAGCTGCTGTTTGGATATGACAATTATGGGCTGGTCTGCCTGGCTGCACAGTCAGTCACGCAGAAGCTTCAAGGTGATTACAGAAAGGCACACAGGCGTACATACATGTCACCAGCAGCATCAACTTGCCTGTTCCAATGCTACACATCAAACCAAACACTTGTCTGCTTGAGCATTTGACTGTCATGCGCCAGGGAACCTTGCCAGTCAATTCTACAGTCTAAGCACCCAAGAGCCTGGATTGCATTTGTACATCAGAGCATACACAGTCCACAAAGAGCTTGCATGAAGCATCTGCATGCTGTCACTCAGTAGCAGCCAAGCTTACTTATATGCAATGCTGACAAATCTGTCCCTACCAGCATCTGTGCCCCTTCTGCCTGCTGCCTTACAGCAAGAAAGAGCTTGCTGCATGCACTATAGTTGTTTCTTGTGACTGCAGCAGACATCTTGTGATGTGCAGTGTACAGACTGGTCACATCAGCATTTGTTCATGGGGGTCTTTTACATGTTGCCTTCAACATGATGGCCTTCGTGCCCATCGGCACTTCCCTTGAAAGGGTGCAAGGCACACTAGCACTGGCACACCTGATTGGCCTACTCACCCTCATGGGTGGAGGGACGTACATTGGTTTTGCAACTGCTGCTTCTTATATTCCCTGGAGGTGTGTGTCTGTCATACACATATGAATTTTGTCATGCCTCCCAATGCCTGCCTCAAAATGCTGTGATTTGTTCTCTCAGCATGGCTGCGCATAGCAGCTTTCAAGGCTTACGTCCAATTTGCTTGGCTGTCTTGGCTTAAGTGGTTTTACAGCACACATCGTTGCTGCTTTGCTCAGCCAAGCACTGCATTTGTGCCATCAAACTTCACAACGACTTACAAATTGCCTCAATCGTGTTTGCGTCAGCTCAGAAATTGTACATGAACTCACTATGCTACATCTGCACATTCATGCCCTGCCCACATCGCCACCAACTGGTCTTGCCAATCCAATGTCTGCAGAGCACATTTTGTCACTACACAAAACTTAAGTGCAGGAGAATACAGTGCACCATAGAACCATCAGCACTGGATCACCATCTGCATTCAGTGTTCATATATAGAACTAAGTCGGGATGCAGAGTAGCCTATGCCTGCCTAATTCAAATCACACACAAATTCAAACTTCAAATCACACTCCTGCTGTTGTGCAGTATCACCACCAAGATTTCTCATCAGTGCGCCATAGGATTCTCCGGCGTCATCTTTGGCCTCATAGTTGTGGACAACGGCATGACAGGCGCCGCGCAGAGAAGCATATTTGGCTTCTTCTACGTACCAGCCCAGCTGTATCCCTGGACCCTGCTGGTGCTGTGGCAGGTCATCATGCCTGGGGTCTCCTTCCTGGGCCATCTTTGTGGTGTACTGGTGTGCCTCTGCCCTGCCCTGTGCCTCTGCCCTGCCTTTGTGCCTCTGCCCTGCCCTGCCTCTGCCCTGCCCTGCATCTGCCCTGCCTCTGCCCTACCTTTGTGCCTCTGCCCTGTCGTGCCCTGCCCTGTGCCTCTGCCCTGCCCTGCCCTGTCGTGCCCTGCCCTGCCCTGCCCTGCCCTGTCGTGCCCTGCCCTGTGCCTCTGCCCTGCTCCTTACTGTGGTGTACTGGTGCGCCTCTGCTGCAACACCTTCCTTTCTGCCTTCAGACTTGACATTGCTTTCAGACGTGGATGTTAGGCTATAGTGATGATCCAGCGATCCTGCCCATTGATTCATCAAGCCTGCCCATTGACTCACCAATCCTGCCCATCAATCCATTAGTTCTGCCCAGTGATCCATCAATCCTCGCTGCCTTTGACAGCACTACGACTTGTCTCCTGACTATGCATTCCTCAAGGCTCCATCTTGTTCAGTGTACTGATGATGCTTTGCTCCACCTGGGATGTGTAACAGTTTGGGGATTCAGCTTCCTGACATGCTGAGCAATGCGCCTTTTACCTCACCTGTGCTACAAGACAGCGCTGCAAACTGTCTGTCTTTTGTCCAGGGACTTGCAATGGAACACACGTACACTTTGATGGTGTGACTGGTTGTGCCTTGACACAATACCAAACGTATGCAGCCACAGTGCAGGGTTCACTCACATGGGTGCATCAACCCATGCAACTTGAAAAGGCTGCCTTGCAGGATTGTGTACCTGCAGCTCTATGGTGCAGTCATGTGATTCAATATGGCAATACTGCAGTATTGTATACCCCTGCGCAGCCCGGTATAATACTTGGCTTGTCATTAAATTGATGCCGACAGGCGGAGTCTTTCTATATTGGACCGTTGGGTTCTGTTGACAGATTCCAGTAACAGTAGCTGAAGGTATACAATAAGAAACTAAAGAGAAAAGAAAGGCGTAGTCTTTTCTTTTTTCTTAATTTTCTTTTTGTATACCTTCAGCTACTGTTACTGGAATCTGTCAACAGAACCAACGGTCCAATATGAAGTTGTGAGGCTGTCAGCATCCATATGCAGAGCCTGTGCATATTTGCTGAGCCATCGCAACATGCAAAGATGCACATGTCAGATGTGCATCTCTACACAGTAAAAGGACCCAAGAGTAACAACACTATAGCATTGCAGGTTGGTCAGTTGTATGTATGGGGACTGTTACGCTGGCTTACGCCGTCAAGCTCCACATTTCAGAGCATGGAGTCTTCCAGCTGGCTGGAGTGGGTGTATACGCAACCCATGTACATTGCCAACACAGGGGGGGTCACAGGGGGGTTGCCTATCACCCGACCCCCTTCCTTCGCCAGTCAAGATAATGAGCGCCGCAGGTGACTGTATATTCTCCACCCCTTGCTAGTTCATATCCCATCACGCAAGTCAGTTCCTTCCAGACTGGCATGTTTTGAGCATTTCTTTCTTAAGTGTCTGCTTGGCAGCCTTGTTCTGAGAGTGTTGTGATACTGTGCAGCCTGACAATGATCCAACAAGCAAGGCAATGGGTCAGCCAGCTGTTCAGTCAAAGGGCGGGCTGGAGCAGGGTACCCACCCAGGAGGTGCCCACTGCCCTGGGGGACCCCTTGATACCCCCTTCTGCATCTCCCCCATCACAGCAAACAGCTGGCAACCACAGGCCAGGCAAGTAACTTGGAAGCAGTACTGCTATTCACGTTTATCAAATGTGTCTTTCTCTAGGGTCAGGCACATACAGCACTGATCCAGATCCAACTCTGGCAGTCAATGCCCCAGCAATGCAGTATGTTGGTGTGCTACACATTGTACAAAACGACACCATGCCAACCTTTGAGACTACGACCAGAGCATCTGTCACCCTCAACTTGACAGCACAATAGCTTGCTCTGCCTCCAAATATATCATCCAAGTTGCACAGCCCAGGCAGGCCGTTGCAAAGCGGAGTCTTGTATAGGACCACAAAAACATATGAGAGCTGGCAGCTGCCGTCAGTCATTGATGATAATGAGTACAGCGTTTTGACATACATATCATGAAAGCCATAACCCCTCAGATGACTCAGCTGATGTAGGATGTGCAGGGGATGGGCCATCACCAAGGACAGCTGCAGCAGCTGCAGCGCAAGCACGCCAGGCCAAATTTGAAGCTTCCCAGAAGAAGACAGCTGGACCTAGCTAACACACGCTGCAGCTTGGGCGGCTTGGTTGCAAGAGATGACTGTAATGTGTTGCTGTCCAGAGTTTGCTAGTTGGTTTGCTGAGTGTTGATTGTGTGGAAAGCAGGATTTGATTACTTCAGGGACGTCAGTCTCAGTCTCCATTTCATGTGTGCCTGAATGGATGGTTGTTGTGTGAGGATGTTCTGGTTTTTCGAGTGACAGGCTAACATCTAAGTGCACACAAATTTGCTTGAGAGCATGTGGCAAAGTAGCGTACAGGTGTGCATGGTTCATCAGGCTGCTTGCTTGTTGACTAATGCCCTGCTACATGTACATGCAATGTCTCAAGCATATGGCAATTGATGCCAACGTTGGCATGATTGCATGACAATTGCAAATTCCTTGGCAGGCTTGAAGCGCGATACGGTTGCTGCACTTGGTCTTTTGAAAGGGCTTTAAGGAGAACACTACTCAATTGAAAGTGGACAAGTCTGGAACTTGGACTGGTCTCGGACAGTGGTCTGCGTATCACACATGGCGGATGTGTGCAGCGCAGTACAGCTCAATGAGATATGACATATAATATTACAGTATCATGATTAAGTATGTTGTGCTTGGAAGTCCAGTGTGCACTAAAAGAAGGACAGCAGCACAGTTCAATTCGATTGAGACCATGAGACTACAAAGTACGCCAGCATTTCAGACCTTATTCTACGGTACTGCTATACAGCAAATCATAGACCAAGTCAGGTAGGTGCTAGGTGTCAACTAGGACAGATAGAGCCTGCGAGCCAGGTCGAGCCTCATGGTTGTCCTCATTGACCTTGGCCTCAGTTTCCAGGTGCCTGTGAGGGGGTCAGGGTACAGCCCAAGCCAGGGCACTGGCCTCCAGTCCCTACGCATCGCCTGGCGCTGCTTTTCCCGTAGGGCCCGCAACCGTTTCTGCATCTACAATGGACACCAGATGTCACAAATTCAATCTCTCAGCATTGCCACGCTGTGATACTTGTTGACAGACAACATGAGGAGGACATTGTGTAAAAGCGCAGCCAAGGTCAACAATGCAGTCTTGTCAAGAACCTCTGTTGTGGGCTTTGCGAATGCTGGTCACAAACGCACAGCTCAAATGAGGCATGCAGCATTAGCACTGACCAGGATGAGCTGCCACAAGACATGCAGCAACGGTACAAGACTTGTTCAATGGTGGTGATCCTGGTCGGCGTATGCAGCGCAAGCAAGCAGTCTACACAGCAGATGGACACAAACCATCACATCAACAAAGCATGTTGGCATCAGCAGCAAGCAAAATGGACTCACCCCAAAACTCTCAAGGGTCAAACTCGGCACATCTGCATACCCATCGAGGCCATCAGACCAATCAGAGCCTGCAGGGACTGCAGCAGCAGCAGCACCACCACTGTTGACAACCTCATGAGCTTTGCTCTTGGTCTCTGCTTCCTGAGGCCTCAACACCTGGGACCATCTGATGTGGTTGGTGCTTCTACTGAGTGGAGGCCCATGAAGAGTAGGCCCTGCTGATGTGGCACCCTGGGGGGTCACAGCTGGGGGTCTGGTGGTGTTGTCACTGCTGCTCACATGGGCTGCATCAGTACAGCTGTCTGCTGAGGATGCGAGCTGCTGCTTGAGAAACCTGCTGCATCCTGCACATCAGATACAAGTTTGCCGGCTGTACATCATGCGTGCCAGTTGATTATTATCAGTTACTGCCTGCATGCGTGGCCACTGGACATGCAGCTGGCCAGTGCTCAGCATATCCTCATTGGGCTGTTGAAAAAAGCACTGCTGAAAGCATGACAACTTAGGACTAAATGTGTATGGCTAAATTTTAGACCCTAATGTTTGGAATTTGCTGTGAAATACAGCCTAATTGCGCAGGACAGCCAATCTTGCTTGTCAGGGTGAGCACAGCTCAGAAAGAAATGCATCAACTGACCAGATGGCCTCCCCAACGTTTTCACAGTGGTATGCATTCCAACCCAACTACAGAATGAAAAGACAAGGTGACTGGGGCTTACCAAACCAGATCATATACACCAAAGTAGCCAGCAAAGACAGAGCTGCTGGTTGTAGGTGCTGCCTGTGGACCCAGATCTCCCAGGCAAGCCAGTTCACAGCATCTGATACAATGGTTCCACGCACATATGGTTCGCTGCTGCATCTCAGCATGAGCAGCACACTGCCAAAGCCACTGCTATAGGAAGCG